>ERZ780023.16-NODE-16-length-51231-cov-5.74005_pt1 | contig 51231 bp, 43 predicted proteins | sample MGYA00511863_ERZ780023 | MGnify/ENA primary metagenome ERZ780023 (study PRJEB29588, sample SAMEA2162138) | human gut metagenome | biome: human gut; feature: human-associated habitat; material: faeces | place: Denmark | collected 2008/2010 ...
AATAATGAAACCTGTTATAATGGTGATATATCACATCACAATTATAACGGAGTTTGTATGAAAGGAATGAGAGCGTTTACTCTTGCTGAGGTTTTGATTACACTAGGGGTTATCGGTGTAGTGGCTGCACTTACTATGCCAAGTGTTATGAATAACGTGCAAAAAATGGTGCTGAAAAATCAATTTAAAAAAAGTTATTCGGTTATAACAAATGCAATAAATAAAACATCCTATGACTTGGGTTATATTCCGGCTTGTTACGGCTGGATTTCTTCTAAATATAATGTTGTTTGTTCTAAAAAGAATGCTGCAGGTGCCTGTATTGCCTACACAACTTCTGATGGTTCACCGTTGCCGTCAGATACATGGGGAGATACATCGGAATGTACAGTTTTTTATAATCAATTTATAAAAGAATTTAATGTTATTAAAACCTGTAACGGAAATGCATATCCTGAGTGTCTTCCTGATTATAAAGGAATAGATCAGATAAACCAATCAAATTATACTACTGATCCAAGTGATCCAAATTATGTTGAAAATTATGGTGAACTTGTTACCAGTGGGGGCTGTGGCGGCTTGAAAAAGAGATATATTGATAACAGCAAGGCTTTTGTTACCAATGACGGTATGATAATCTTTGGTTATAGCGGTTATTCAATGGCTGTTGATGTTAATGGTAAAAAAGGACCTAATAAATGGGGGTATGACATTTTTTCTTTAAGAATGGATGTTGAAGGAAAAGGTTCTCCAAAAATTATGAGATCAGAGTGTAGCACAGTTGATAAAGGCGGAAGTTCTGCTACGGCATTAATTCAAAATATGTCTAAATAATAATAAAAAAGCCTCGATTTATATCGAGGCTTTTAGTATTTATATTAATGAATTATTCTTCATCGCCAAGTTGGAAATCAGGAGCTCCGAACATACCTTCGATTTCTTCCAAAATCGCAGATGGTTTTCTTGCTTGATTTCTTTGTGCTACTGCACGTTTTCTTTCTTCGCGTTCTTTTTCTTCATTAGCATTTGACAGGTGGTGGAAGCCTGTACCTGCTGGGATTAAACGACCGATAATTACGTTTTCTTTTAATCCTCTCAAGTTATCTTTCTTACCGTCAACTGCTGCTTCTGTCAAGATTCTTGTTGTTTCTTGGAATGAAGCTGCAGAAATGAAGCTTTCAGTGTTCAATGAAGCTTTTGTGATACCTAATAACATGTATTCACAAGTAGCAGGCTGACCGCCTTTTTCTTGAACTTTGCTGTTTTCTTTTTCAAATGTCTGCATTTCAACAAGTTCGCCAGGTAACAATATTGTATCACCGGCATCAACAATTTTAACTTTCTTAGTCATTTGTCTTACGATGATTTCAACGTGTTTGTCAGCGATTTCTACGCCTTGTGAACGATATACGCGTTGTACTTCGTCTACAAGGTATTGTTGAGCTGCTTCCGGTCCGCAAAGTCTGATTACATCGTGCGGATTTAAAGGACCGCTTGTTAAAGGTTCACCTTTTTTGATTGCTTGTTTGTTTTGAACAACGATATTTGCATCAATAGCATATTTGATTTCAGATCTGCCGTTTTCATTTACTAAGTATAATCTTGGTAAATCATCATCTGTTTCTATTTCTGCAACCCCGTCTTCTTCTGCTAAGATAGCGCAATCTTTAGGTTTTCTGCCTTCAAGAAGTTCTTCTACTCTCGGAAGACCTTGAACGATGTCGCCTGTTTTTTGTCTTTCAAATACAAGTGTTGCGATAATATCACCGCGAAGTACCAGTGCTCCTGATTCAACCTGAAGCATAGTACCCGGGCTGATTAAGTAAGGACGACCGTTTCTGATTGTGATTTCGCCTTTGTTTACAGCTGTAACCATACCTGAAACAGTTGATTTTTCGCCGCTGTCAGCCAAGATTGAATCAAGTCTGACAAAGTCGCCTTTTTTAACGTTAGCTTTACCTTTTACAGAAACTTTTGTTTCATATGTGTCGCTTGTTAACAATAATCTTCTTGTATCTTCTTTATCAGCTTTAATAGAAGCAATACCGTTATTGATTGCTAATACTTGAGTTTTAGCAACAGGTGTTTTAGGAGCGATAGTTTCGCCGTCTTTAACTAATAATTCGGTTTGAAGTGATGATAACAATTTAGAGTTACCTTCAAATTCACGACGAACAATTAAGTTTTCAAGAACAACAATTCTTAAAGCATCTTTCTCATCAAGTTCTACCATACCTTTAAGGTGTGATAAATATCCTTGCATTTGAAGAACTAAGCTTGTTCTTGTAATTGTTGAACCATCAAGGTTTCTAACTCTTGCACCGTCTTTATATTGTAACTGGGTAACAGGAACGATATCGATTAAGCTGTCAGATGTGTTGAATTTAATAGATACGTCTTTTTGTTGAACTTCCAATACTTGAACAGGTCTAACCAAAATTTGGATAGGCTGATTTGAAATATTGTCTTCATCCAATGAAAGGCTTGTATCTAATTCTTCATCCAAATCATCAATATCAATGTCATCAATTGAAGAATCCATAATTGTAACGATTGAAGTTTCTTTAGCCTTTATACCGTCAGCAATTACAGTTCCTTTTTTAACTATTTCGCCTTCGTCAACTTTCAATTCAGATACGCTTGAAAGCTGGTGGATTTCTCCTGGTCTGATTGTAATTTCGTGAATAATATCGTTGTATTCTTTGAATTCAACAATACCGTCGATATGGCAGTATACGTCTTTAACGATTTCTGTACCTGCTGTAACGTGTGTTCCGTTTTCAACCATTTTCAAAGAAGAATCTTTGTTAATTTGGTGGATTTCTTCAGGGATAAATACGACAGAACCCGGTTTTGTAATGATTTGGTTATCATCAACTTCAACGTCTACATATCTGATTTCACCTGATGATGAAACTGCGCATTCGTCATCAATAAGTTCTGCGATAATCATACCGTTTTCAACTGTGGTATCAACAGGAGCTTTAACGATATATTTTTCACCTGTTTTATTTACTGTCCATAATTGTTCTTTTTTAGTTTGTTCAAATGTAGCGTTTTCAGGCATCAATGAAGCAATAACAATTGTTAATTCTTTACCTTGAACAATTTTCTTGATTTTTTTGCCTTCAAATTTAATATCTTCAATAACTAAATCTTCACCAAAGCGAACTTCACCGCCGTGTTCTGATATAGTTAAAGTTTCTGCTAATTTTTCGCCTTCATTAATTTTTTGTTCGTCTTTAACAAGAACTTTAGAACCGCCCGGAAGGTTGTAAACATCACCGCCAAGAACCCAGATAATACCTTGTTTATTTGTTGTTCTTGAGATGTTTCCTTGTCTGTCTTTCTTTTCATCAGCTACGAAATCTTCGTACAATACTTCACCTGATAAATCAGATGTAATATCTTTTGTAGCTTTTTCAGTAAGACGAGAGCCGTCGCGTTGAGAAGCAGGTTCATATTGAGCTAATTTAAAGCCTTTTTCAACTTGCATTCCGTTAGTAAAGAAGATTGTTGAACCTGCAGGAATATGATATTTTTCAGTACGTTTAGCACCTTTAATTTCAATATCAGTTTCGTAGTTAGAAATTTTAACTACATCCCCGTGACGTGTTCTTAATTCTCTTGTTTTAACACTTGATACTACTTCACCGGCAATTTGCGCAACAACTTCTTTCATTTGTTCTTTAACGCCAACCGCACCGCCTGTGTGGAATGTTCTCATTGTTAGCTGTGTTCCGGGTTCACCGATTGACTGAGCTGCAATAATACCGATTGCTTCACCGATATCAACGAGTTTTTGAGTAGTCATTGCCCAGCCGTAACATTTTTGGCAGATACCGTATTCAAGACCGCAAGTCAAGCCTGAACGAACTTTAAGTTCTTGAAGATTTAAGTGAGAAATTTTCTTAACATCATCACGATCCATAGTAGTTCCTGCTTTGATAAGAACTGTACCGTCTGTATCAACAATATCTTCTGCTACGGTTCTTCCCAATAATCTGTCGATAAGAGGAACGATTACCGCATCACCATTCATAATAGGTTTCATATTGATGTATTTTGTAGTGTGGCAGTCATCAGCTCTGATGATAACATCTTGAGCAACGTCTACTAAACGTCTTGTCAAATAACCTGAATCGGCTGTTTTCAACGCTGTATCTACAAGACCTTTACGAGCACCGTATGATGAAATGATGTATTCTGTAACGGATAAGCCTTCTTTAAAGTTTGATTTAATAGGTAAGTCGATGATTTGTCCTTGTGCGTCTGCCATCAAACCACGCATACCAACTAATTGTGATACCTGTGATAAGTTACCTCTCGCACCGGAGAATGCCATCATATATACCGGATTTAATTTATCAAAGTTGTCAACAACAGAAGAAGTTAATTTTGCAGTTGTTTCAGACCAGGTGTCAATAACTTTTGTATATCTTTCAACTTCTGTGATTTCACCTTTTAAATATCTGTTTGTTGATTTTTCGATTTCTTTTTCAGCATCTTGCAACAATTCTTTTTTAATTTCAGGTACCTGCAAATCTGCAATTGAAATTGTAGTACCGGATTTTGTTGCATACTTATAGCCTAAGTTTTTAAGACTGTTAGCTAATTCGGCAGTTTTAGCTCCGCCGAACTCAAGATACATTTGTGAAAGCAAATTGTTTAAACCTTTTTTATCCATTTGCTTGTTAATGAAATCTAGAGTTTTTTTGCCATGTGTGTATGTTGTTTCCATTCTATATTTCCTTTTTTTATTAACGTAGCTTACGATTTTCGTTATTGTGAACGCGTTCGGTGTTAGAACACCTTAGCGCCTGCTTTTATGCCAAAGCGTTTCTTACAGCTTCATTGAAGATAATTCTTCCTGCAGTAGTTTCTATTCTTTCGCCGTGTTCATCTCTTACAACAATTTTGTCGTGAAGTTCGATTACGCCTACTTCCAACGCAGAAATTGCATCCTGGAAGTTATAGAAATAACCTTTCGGCTCCATTTCAGGATCTTTTAGGATAGTTAAGTAATACATACCCAAAACCATATCCTGAGTTGGTGTAATAATCGGTTTACCGTTTGCAGGAGCCAGGATGTTGTTAGTAGCTAACATTAACATTCTTGCTTCTGTTTGAGCTTCGATTGATAAAGGAACGTGAACAGCCATTTGGTCACCGTCGAAGTCGGCGTTGAATGCCGTACATACTAACGGGTGTAACTGAATTGCACGACCTTCAACCAATTTAGGTTCAAATGCCTGAATACCTAATCTGTGAAGAGTCGGAGCACGGTTAAGCATTACAGGGTGTCCGTCAATTACTTCTTCTAAAATATCCCAAACGATTGCTTCTGAGCGTTCGATTTTCTTTTTAGCTGATTTAATGTTTTGAACGTATCCTCTTTCAATCAATTTGTTAACAACGAATGGTTTAAACAGTTCAATAGCCATTTCTTTTGGCAAACCGCATTGATTTAATTTCAATTGCGGACCTACTACGATAACTGAACGACCTGAGTAGTCTACACGTTTACCAAGTAAGTTTTGACGGAAACGACCTTGTTTACCTTCGATAATATTTGATAATGATTTTAATGCTCTGTTGTTAGGACCTACAACTGTTCTTCCTCTGCGGCCGTTGTCGATTAGGGCATCAACTGCTTCTTGAAGCATACGTTTTTCGTTTCTTACGATAATTTCAGGAGCGCCCATTTCCAATAATCTTTGTAAACGGTTGTTTCTGTTAATTACACGTCTATAAAGGTCGTTCAAGTCAGATGTAGCAAATCTTCCGCCGTCTAATTGAACCATTGGTCTTAAATCAGGAGGAGTTACAGGTAATACGTCCATAATCATCCAGGTAGGATCTGTTTCTGAAGAAATTAATGAATCAAGTAATCTTAAGCGTTTGATAAGTTTACTTTTCTTTTGAACAGAATTTATAGTACCTGCAAGTTCTGTTCTGATTTCTTCAGCAAGTTCCTTTGTATGAACTTCTGATAAAAGTTCTTTTATAGCTTCTGCACCGATACCTACTTTCAATGAGGAATCTTCGTTTTCAGCCATATAGTCTTCATATTCTTCTTCTGATAGAAGTTGTAACTTTTTGAATTGGCTTTCGCCCGGATCAAGAACTACGTAATTGTTAAAGTAGATAACCTGTTCCAAATCTTTCAAAGTCATATCAAGAAGTAAGCCAAGGTATGATGGGATTCCTTTTAAGAACCAAATATGAGAAACAGGAGCTGCAAGCTTAATGTGTCCCATTCTTTGTCTTCTTACTTTTGAATCAGTAACTTCAACACCGCATCTTTCACAGATGATACCTTTGTGTCTTACTCTTTTATATTTACCGCAATAGCATTCCCAGTCTTTTGATGGTCCGAAAATTCTTTCGCAGAACAAACCGTCACGTTCAGGTTTTAGTGTACGGTAGTTAATTGTTTCCGGTTTAGTAACTTCGCCGTAAGACCATTTAAGTATTCTTTCCGGTGAAGCGATACTAATTCGTATATAGTCAAAATAATCTATGCTTGTTGACATTATTTAGTTTCTCCTTTTTTTACATCACAGCTTACGATTTTCGTAATACCGCCTTTTTGTAATCTTTGTATCATTTTCCCGATATTTTTTATTATCGGCTTTATTTTGTCAACGCACTCGGTGCATTAGCACCTCGCACCTGTTTTGTTTGGCAGGTTTTACCCTGCCCGCAAAACCTAAATATCTCCGAATGTAGTTGGTGTTTCAAAGAAGTTAATATTTAACAACTCTGAATCGATGTCTGACAATGTTCTTCTTGGAGCTGATTTTCTCAAATCATCCATATCAGTCATTAAGTCAACTTCTGCACCGTCTTTTTTCGCTACCGTAATATCCAAACCAATACTTTGTAATTCTCTTACAAGTACTTTGAATGATTCAGGAATACCCGGTCTTGGAATATTGTCGCCTTTAACGATTGCTTCGTAAGCTCTGTTTCTACCGTTAACATCATCTGATTTGATTGTTAACATTTCTTGCAGAGTATACGCTGCACCATAAGCTTCCAATGCCCAAACTTCCATTTCACCGAATCTTTGTCCGCCGAATTGAGCTTTACCACCCAACGGTTGTTGTGTAACTAGTGAGTAAGGACCTGTTGAACGAGCGTGGATTTTGTCGTCTACAAGGTGGACAAGTTTCAAGATATAAGATAGACCTACTGCAACAGGCTCGTCAAATTTTTCACCTGTACGTCCGTCGATAAGTCTTACTTTACCTGAAGGTTCAACCCAGTCGCAGCCTGAAGCTTTTATACCTTTAAGCAATTCTTCTTTAGTTGCTCTTTCTGATTGGTTGTCACCGTATCTTTCATCGAATGAAGGTGTTTCGTAGTAGTTGCCTGTCAAGTATGCAGCCAAGCCTAACAATAATTCGTAAGTTTGACCAACGTTCATACGAGAAGGAACACCAAGAGGGTTCAATACGATATCAACAGGAGTACCATCAGGCAAGAAAGGCATATCTTCTTTAGGTAATATACGAGATACGATACCTTTGTTACCGTGACGTCCTGAAAGTTTGTCACCTACTGAAACTTTACGTTTTTGTGCAATGTAAACTCTGATAACTGTATTTGCACCCGGTGGTAATTCATCGCCTTTTTCTCTGTCAAATACTTTTACGTCGAGTACTCTGCCGCCTTCACCGTGAGGAACTCTTAAAGAGTTATCTTTTACATCTCTTGCTTTTTCAGCGAAGATTGCGCGTAAAAGTTTTTCTTCGGGCGGATGTTCAGATTCACCTTTCGGTGTAACTTTACCAACCAATATATCGTCAGCATAAACTCTTGCACCGATACGAACAATACCGCGTTCATCCAAGTGCCTTAAAGCATCTTCTGAAACATTCGGAATTTCACGGGTAATTTCTTCAGGTCCGAGTTTAGTTTGACGAGCATCTATTTCTAATTTTTCAATGTGAACTGATGTGAAGATGTCATCGTGAACGCATCTTTCTGAAAGCAGGATAGCATCTTCATAGTTGTAACCTTCCCAAGGCATATACGCAACGATTACGTTTTTACCTAATGAAAGTTCACCGCAGTTTGTAGAAGCACCGTCAGCGATTACGTCACCTGCTTTAACCTTGTCGCCTTCATGAACCAAAGGTTTTTGGTTAATACAAGTGTCCTGGTTGCTTCTTACATATTTCATTAATTGATATACGTGAGGTTTATTTTGTTGATCTCTGATAACAATTTCTTCGCCAACAACACGTTCAACAGTACCGTCGCATTCAGAAACAAGCACCATACCTGAATCTTTTGCAGCTCTTTTTTCCATACCTGTACCTACAACCGGTCTTTGAGTAATTAAAAGAGGAACTGATTGACGCTGCATGTTTGAACCCATCAATGCACGGTTAGCATCATCGTGTTCAATGAACGGAATTAATGAAGTCGCAACTGAGATAATCTGGATTGGAGATACACCTACATAGTCGACTTTGCTTGATTCGCCCATTGTGAATTCAGATTTATAACGAACCGGAACATATTCAGCTTTAATTGTGTTATCAGGGTTCAATTGAATATCTGCAGGAGCGCAACGGAAATCTTCATCTTCGTCTGCTGTCATATAAACAACTTCATCTGTAACAACGCCGTCTTTTACAACAAAGAACGGAGCTTCAATAAATCCGTAGTCATTAACTTTTGCGTGGGTAGCCAATGAACCTATCAAACCTGCGTTCGGACCTTCAGGTGTTTCAATCGGACAAATACGTCCGTAGTGTGAAGGGTGAATATCACGAACTGCAAAGCCTGCGCGTTCTCTCATCAAACCGCCAGGTCCTAAAGCTGAGATACGTCTTTTGTGAGTTAATTCAGCTAACGGGTTAATTTGGTCCATGAACTGTGATAATTGTGAAGAACCGAAGAATTCTTTTAATGAAGCAACTAAAGGTTTAGTGTTCAACAAGTTCAACGGTGTTAATGTTTCAGAATCTTGTAAAGTCATTCTTTCTTTAACAATTCTTTCAATTCTTGAAAGACCAACTCTGAATTGGTTTTGTAACAATTCACCAACTGAACGTATTCTTCTATTTCCTAAGTGGTCGATATCATCAACAGTACCTTCATCATAAGTTAGGTTGATTAAGTACTCAATTGATGCAACGATATCTTGAACAGTTAATGTTCTCTGGTTTTTAGGAATGTTCAAGTTCAATTTTTTGTTTAATTTATAACGACCTACGCGACCGATGTCGTATTTCTTTTCATCAAAGAAACGAGCTTCCAATATAGAACGACCGCCCGCAGCAGAAGCAGGATCGCCGGGTCTTAATTTTTTATAAACTTCGATTAAAGCATCATCAGTAGTTTCTGCTGTATCTTTATCCAATGTTTTCTTCAAGAATTCAAAGTGAGTGAATAAAGTTTCCATTTCAGAAACAGTGATACCCATAGCTTTTAATAAAGTTGTAGCTAAGATTTTTCTGTTTTTGTCGATTTTAACGTAAATTAAGTCGTTAGAATCTGTTTCAATTTTCAACCATGCACCTCTGTTAGGAATCATAGTTGCGTTGTATAAACGTTTTCCGGCAGGAGAAACTTCACGTTTGAAGTATACGCCCGGAGAACGAACGATTTGAGAAACGATTACACGTTCCGCACCGTTAACAATGAAAGTACCTTTGTCAGTCATAGTCGGAATATCACCGATATAAACTTCTTGTTCTTTAATTTCACCGCTGTCACGGTTAACCAATCTTACCATTACGCGTAATTGTTTAGCGTAAGTTGCATCATGGATTCTTGCTTCTTCAATAGTATACTTTGCGTTATCGAAAGTATAGTTTGGTAAGAAGTGTAATTCTAATCTGCCTGTATAGTCTTTAATAGGGGAAAAAGAAAGCAATTCTTCCTTCAAACCTTCTTTTAAAAACCATTCAAACGATTTTTTTTGCACTTCAATAAGGTCCGGTAAATCATCCAAACGAGTATGTGGAATACCCATTGGTGTTACTCTTTCTGCATATTTTGTGTTAGACATTAATTCACCTCGTCTATGTGTACGTACTATATAAAAATTGTATTATTTCCGATTGAAATTTATAACAATTAAAAAAATCTAACTTGAGGCTGTAAACCTTTCATTTTACTGAACTTCAGCTAAATGAACTTTTTATGTTGTTCTTAATTTAGGCATAGTACACCTAACTTAATTTAACATGTTACATAATCATAATACATCAATTTTTAACGTCAAGAAAATATGCATTATTTTAGAAAAATATGTTAAATTTTTGTTACAATATGTTAGATTGTTGTCATGAGAGGGTGGAAACTTTGATTATACCTGAAATAGCCTGTCAAGACTACACATTCCTGTTTTTCAGTGTATGATGTTTAAAAGTATTGGGGGGTTTATGAAAAAAATTATAATTTTATTGTGTTTCTTAATGTTAGGGAAAGCTGCATTATCAGCTGATGTTGAGCAGGCTAAAGATATAGAAAAAGTCCCTTCTCAAATTGTTCTGACAGGAAATCTGGTTTTTGACTGGTTAGATATTTCACAGCTTCAAAGGGATGCGGTGATAGAAAAATACAGAACAGAACTTTTTGATGAAAATACTGTATATAATTATAAGAAAAAAGATTTCAGAGCTGAGTATAATGATTTCTTGAAAGATAAGGATTACAAACGCCATTATATGCTTGTGAAAAACGGTGTTAAAGAAACCGATAATGAAAATCTCTGCGGATTTTACTATAAAGACAATTTGTTAATAAGCTATGCAGTTCAATATAAAAATGACTTGAGAACTGTTTATTATTACGATGCTATGGGAAAACTCAGATATATAGATAAGTTTTCGGAGAACTATCCGAATTTTCCTTATATGTCTAAACAGTACAGAGCAAACGGAAGTTTAGTTAGTGCGATATATTTTATATCTCATGATATGCAATATATGTATGAAGAAGACCAAAAATTTAAGGGTGCGTGGTACAAGGACAAAATGTATGACAGACATGCCAAGCAGGTTTTAACAAGAACTAACTGGTAAATGTAAAAAAAATGTAACAATTTCGGGGGGAGGGCAATTTTTAGTTTTTACGTGTTTTGAATTTTTGTGTGTGATAAAAAAGAAAGGATTTAGTATGAACATTACACCCGTACAAAACAACTCTCAATCATTTGGTATGGCTTTTAAATTAAAAGGTGATGGTGCAAAAAAACTTGCTACTTTTTTAGAAGAAGTAGCTCCTTCAACTAGTAAGCATGTAATGGAAGATTTAATAAAACCGATACATCCTCTTAAAACTAATGTTATTTATGATGGTCAGGATGTGATTGTTGCCGGGAAGAAAGTTTCTGATAAAGCTCCGGTAGCAATGCCAGGTACGGATTATAAAGATTTGCAATATTTACTTGGTGATGATGTATACCATGTTAAATACGATGTACCAAAAAAGCAATTAATAGAAGTATATAAAGCACACCCATTAATGCAAAAGTTATTTAATGCGAAAGAAATTGCAAAAGATATGGATGTACAAGCCGTAAATCAAGCTTATCAAGCTCAAATGATAACAAAAAAACAAGCAAGTATAGAAGAAACTGCAAAGAAATTACAAGATTTGTTCGGTTAATAGATAAAGTTTAAAGCCTGATATTAATCAGGCTTTACTATTGATAATACGTAATTGTTGTTAAAATATTTATTTGCAACTTCTATAATATCTGATTCTGTAACATTATTAATTAATTTTATGTACTCGTCGTCAAACTGATAACCTCTGCCGGTGGTTTCAAACCAGCCGATTGTAGTTGCTTTATCAAGATTGGTTTCCTGAGAAATTATATAATGCCCCAGTAATTTTTCTTTAGCCTCTTTGAGTTCTTTTGAACTTACAAACTCTGTTTTAAGGCGATTAACTTCTTCAAATAATCTTTTTTGTGCATAATCAAGGTTTTCAGGGGTTGTTCCTATATAGACAATGAATGCACCGCGCAAAACATTAGGACCGTATTCAGAACCCAGCTGGTATGCAAGTCCGTCTTTATCTCTAAGATTTTTGAAAAGTCTTGAGCTCATACCTGTTCCCAAAAGTGCATCAATAACCTGTAAGGCTGCATAATCTTTGCGCTCAAGCACACCTGCTGTCTGCCAGCCTGCAATAATCCAGTCTGTTTTAAGGTCTTTAATTTGTTTTACACATTTTTTAGGTGAAGTTATATAAGGTATTGTATGCTTTGAAAAATCAAATTTTTCACCGCTTTTTGAAGCAAACATTTTTGTGAATTCTTCAATGGTTTTATCTTTATCGGCATTTCCGTTTATAGAGATTACAATATTTGACGGATAGAATATTTTGCTGTAATAATCCTGAATATCACTGCGGCTTATTTTCGGGAATGTTTTTTCATATATTTGGTTTGAATATGAGTATGGTGAATTTTGGTATATCAATGTTCTGTAATTTTCAACAGCAATGTTCAGCGGGATATCTCTGCTTTTTTTGATAGCATTTAGCTTATCCATTCTTGATTTTTCAATTTCATATTCATCAAGGGTGGCGTTATTTACTATTTCGTTTAAAATTTCTAATGTTTTCTCATACTCTTTTTTAGTTGTAAGTACAGTGATATTAAAGCTATCGGCTTTAGCTGACGATACTATTTTAATACCGTTATCTTCGAGCAATTGAGCAAGTTCAAGTGATGAATAATTTTTTGTGCCCTTAGTCATTACTGAAGCGGTAAGGTTTGCTGTTCCGGGTATTTTTTCAATAAATTCTCCGCCTTTTACAAAGATGCTTATTGCTATAATATCGTTAACTTCATTTGGCGTAAGAAGCAAGGTTGAGCCGTTTGCAAGTTCGTATTTGGTAGTTTGTTTATTTTGGCTGATAATCTTTGCAGGCGCGGAAGTTTTATTGGATATTTTTACCTCTTTACAGGTCATTGGCAAAGCTATTGATACTGCGCTTTTATTTTTATCCAAGTATTTTATGGCAACACGTTTTGCGTCTTCTGCCGTAACTTTTTTAATATTTTCAAGATAATTTTGATAGAATTTTATATCATCTGTTGTAACATATGTATAACCGATTTCGCCTGCAATATTTGAGATAGACTCTCTTTCGTAATATGTGCTTCTTTCAATAACGTTTTTAGCAAGATTCAACTGGCTTTGAGTTACACCGTTTTTTTGTATGTTTTTAATCTCATCAAAGATAGCTTCTTCAAGCTTAGCACATTTGTCGGGAATAAAGTTTGCGGAGATATAGAAAATTCCATCGTCTTTAAAACCTGTATTTGCTGCACCTATTGCATAAGCAAGCTGTTTTTGTTCTTTTATGTTCTGGTAAAAAACTGAAGACCGTCCTTCTCCAAGAATTGTTGATAAAACATCAAGAGCATATGAGTCTTTGTCATCAATTTTTGTTCCTCTGAAGCCTATGAGCATATAACCTGCTTGAGCATCAGAGTATATAGTTGTTTTTGCTTGTGAAGTCAATGGTTTATCTTGAGGATAGATATTTTTAATCGGTTTTCTGTATTCAGCGTTAAAGTCATATTTAACTTTTTCAAGAGCAGATGCAGAATCAACATCTCCAACAATGATTGTAACCATATTAGAAGGATTGTAATATTTATTGTAATAATCCAAAATCTGATCGCGATGAATTGTGCTTATAATATCGGAAGTACCGATAACTTTTCTTTTATAAGGGTGATTTTTATAAAGCATTTTAATTAAGTTGTCATATACAAGGGTATTAGGAGAGTTTGCATCTTTCATAATCTCCTCTATTACAACTTTTCTTTCTTTTTCAAGTTCTTTTCTCGGAATTAGAGGATGAAGAAGCATATCAGCATGCATTTCCAATGCCAAATCAAAATCTTTTGAAGGTATTGTTATGTAGTAATGCGTAAAGTCTTTACTTGTTGCAGCATTAGTAATTGCTCCTTTAGTTTCAAGGATTTTGTCAAATTCACCGGGAGCATGATTTTTGCTTCCTTTGAAGAACAAATGCTCTAAGAAATGTGACACACCGTTATTCTGGTCGTTTTCGTTTATTGAACCGGTTTTAATCCAAGTATCTATTGTGACAATAGGATTAGTTTTCACTTCTTTTATCACAACAGTTTGACCGTTATCTAATTTGTAAACGTTGAAATCTGCTGCAAAAACAGTACTTGAAATAAATAATGTAAATAATAGAATTAAAAATTTCTTCATTCTCTCCCCTTTTTGCTTTATTTATACATTTTACATAATACTATAAATTTTATAATAGTAAACCTGACTACTTTTTCAAAGCAGTTTTTATTATAGGATAACAAACAGCCAAAGCAGCAGCTCCCAGAGCAACAAAAACAGATTTGGGTGTCTTTCTTGTGTCAGTTCCTTCATAACTTTTCATTGATTGATAAATATCTTCATCCAGTCTGTTAAAATCTCTTGAAGCTTGGACGTGCGAATATAACACCGGCTTGTAATGAGAGTCCGGCGGCTGAATAACTCCGACATTAAAGGAAGTATTTTTCATGTGTTGATTTACACTTTGCACACTTTCCATACCTCCATTAAAACAAATCAAGGTAAAAAATTGCTTTAAATATTTAAATATATTAAGTGTTTAAATGTCCTGACTATTGACAAAAACGAAAAATAAGTTTAAAATGAGAATTATTATCACTTTTTACGGAGAAATATGAATTATTCAAGACAAAGAGAAGTCATACTTCAAACATTGAAAGATAATGTTGTTCATCCGACAGCTGAATATTTGTATGCAATTTTAAAGGAAAAAGAGCCGAATATGAGTTTGGCAACTTTGTACAGAAACTTAAATCAGCTTGCAGACAACGGTATAATAAAAAAAATTGACGGGCTTGAAAGCCCCTCTCACTATGATCATAATACTCATGAACATTATCATTTTTTATGTGAAGAATGCGGCAGAGTTTTTGATGTAAGCTCTGATATAGCTCCAGATATTGTTAAGAATATTGAAAATCAAACAGGATTTGTCGTAAAAGGTTATGATATTGCAATTCACGGAATTTGCAGAGATTGTTTAGAGAATTCTGATATAAAGAATAACTAGTAATGTAGAAGTAAAGGAGAAAGAAAAATGGAAAAATACGTATGTACAGTATGCGGTTATGTTTATGATCCGGCAGAAAATGATAATGTAAGTTTTGCTGATTTGCCGGAAGATTATACATGCCCTCTTTGCAATGTAGGCAAAGATATGTTTGAAGCAGAAGAATAAATTTAGGTATAAATTAAAAGAAGGAGGCGTTATGCCGGAATTAAAAGGAAGTAAAACAGAGCAAAATTTGATGGCTGCTTTTGCAGGTGAATCTCAAGCAAGAAATAAATATACTTATTATGCTTCACAAGCAAAAAAAGAAGGTTTTGTTCAAATCAGCAAAATTTTTGAAGAAACAGCTAACAATGAAAAAGAACATGCTAAAATTTGGTTTAAAGCTCTGCATGGAGATAAAATCCCAGATACGTTGAAAAATCTTGAAGATGCAGCTGACGGTGAAAATTATGAATGGACCGACATGTATGCAACTTTTGCAAAAGAAGCAAAAGAAGAAGGTTTTGAAACGCTTGCTGTTTTATTCGAAATGGTAGGAAAAATTGAAAAACACCATGAAGAAAGGTACAGAAAACTTTTAGAAGCAGTAAAAAATAATACTGTTTTTGAAAAATCAGAAAAAGTTGTTTGGGAATGTTCAAATTGCGGACATGTTTTTGAAGGTGACAAGGCTCCTCAACTCTGTCCGGTATGTAAGCACCCTCAAGCATACTTCTTTATGAAGGCAAAAAATTATTAGCATAAAAATTTAAGGCTTTGTGATAATACGCAAAGCCTTATTTTTATGTTTTAATATTTATAAAGTGTAAAAAAGTGGAGAAAATATGACTGATTTAAAAGGAAGTGAAACTGAAAAAAATCTTTTGAATATCTTTGCAGGTGAATCTAAGGTTAGAAACAAATATACATTTTATTCTATGATTGCAAAAAAAGAGGGATATGATTATATAAGCAAAATTTTTGACGAGATTGCAAATAATGAAAAAGAACACGCGAAAATCTGCTTCAGATTATTGAACAACGGTGAATTTCCTCATACAATGGAAAATTTGGAAGATGCTGCAAAAGGTGAACTGTTTGAATGTTCAAAGCTATATCCTGAATATGCTCAAAAAGCCAGAGAAGAAGGGTTTGAACATATTGCCGATATATTTAATTATCTGGCAAAAATAGAAAAAGATCACGAAGCAAAATTCAGAAAACTTCTTTTAAGTATTAAAGATGATGTTCAAGCTGATGGAGAAGGTAATTTTATTTGGGAATGTTCTTTATGCGGTGCAACATTTACTCAAAAAGAACGTCCTGATTACTGCCCTCTGTGCGAAAACGAAGATATTTTCTTTTTCAAAAAACCTTTATAAAATTTAAGACAAATATAAATATACAAAGGAGAAACTATGAAATTTCAGGAAATTAAAAATAACATTTACTACTGCGGATTAAACGATTGCGACAGAAGAATTTTTGACGAGCTTATCCCTTTGGAGCATGGCACAAGCTATAATTCATATTTGGTTAAAGGTTCTGAGAAAACTGCAATTATTGATACTATGTACCCTCCTAAGACTAAGGAATATTTAAAAAGATTAGTTGATAATCAGGTTGGTAAAGTAGATTATATTATTGCAAATCACGGTGAACAAGATCATTCAGGTTCAATTCCTGCTCTATTGGAAAAATACCCCAACGCAATTGTTATAACTAATCCTAAATGCGCGGAAAATATTAAATCAATGCTTCACGTTCCTGATGAAAAAATCAGAGTAATTGCTGACGGTGAAGAAGTTTCATTAGGCGACAAGACATTGAAATTTATTTTTGCTCCGGGAGTTCACTGGCCTGATACAATGTTTACTTACATCAAAGAAGATAATGTACTTTGTACTTGTGACTTTTTAGGTGCACATTATACTTTTTCGGATGTTTTTGCCGTTGAAAGCAAAGAGCTTGAAAAGAGCGCGAAACGTTATTATGCTGAAATTATGATGCCTTTCAGAATGATGTGTAAAAAATATACTCAAATGATTAAAGATATGCATGTTGATGTAATTTTACCAAGCCATGGTCCTGTTTATACAAATCCTGATTATATATTGGACTTGTATGCCGATTGGACAGCAGATGCGCCGAAAAATCTTGTAACTATGCCTTACGTATCAATGTATAACAGTACTAAAGAAATGATTGAATATTTGAGTAATAAACTTGAAGAAAATGGTATACAAACATTTAAATTTGATATTGTTGATGATGATTTAGGTGATTTGGCAATGTCACTGGTTGATGCTGCAACTATTGTTATGGGAACTTCAATGGTGCTTGCAGGACCTCACCCTATGGCTGTTAACGTTGCTTATCTCGCAGCGGTTTTAAGACCAAAAGCTAAATTTGGTGCATTAATCGGTTCTTACGGCTGGGGAGGAAATTTATTCGGCAAAATCGGCGAACTTCTTGCTCCTTTAAAACTTGATTTAATTGAACCGCTTCAAGTTAAAGGTAAACCAAAAGAAGAAGACTTTAAAAAGCTTGATGAAATTGCACAAGCTATATATGAAAAACATAAATCATTAAATTTAGTTTAATTTTAAAAGGCGGATAATGAAAAATCCGCCTTTTTTATATTCATAGACAAACTTGTAAAAATATGATATATTTGAAAAAAATTAGGAGTTAAGAATGGCAGATTCTGAAATAATAGATAACGGTAATTATGATATAGAGCTTGAAAAAGAGTTAAAACGATTTAACTGGGGTGCTTTTTTTCTTAACTGGATATGGGGTATAGGAAACAAAAGTTATTTACCATTTTTAGTATTTATTCCGTTCGGCATAATTCCTATATTAGGTCCGATAATTAATATATGTCTTGTTATTTGGTTTGGTATTAAAGGTAATGAGTGGGCTTGGCAGAATAAAAACTGGGACAGCCTGGAACATTTCAGACGTGTACAACGAAGCTGGGCCAAATGGGCATTAATTGTTCAGGGTATCTTTATGGTTTTAGGCATAATTTCTGTCGCATTTATTATAAACTTTTATCCTACACTGATATCAATTGAAGATGTATCTAAATGTACAAATATGGAAACTCATATAACTAAGGCTGTAAATAACGTGCCTTTAGACAGCAGTACTTATTATAAAGATGTTGCCAAACAATTTGAAAGCGAATCTTATGAGTTTATAAGTGCAGAAGCTAATGGAAATAAAATAAGTATGATGGCTCCGAAATATCAAGATCCTTCTTTAGAAGTAACTGTTGATAAGGCCTCTGATTGCTCATTTGACAAACTAAATTGTTCAATGACGATTAAAATGGGTACAGAAAAAGGAATTTGCAGATATTATTTCGATAATTCAGGTAAAGTTGTTATGTCAACAAAAACCAAGAAATTTATTGAAAGAGTTAAAGCACAAATGCCAATAAAAATCTAAATTGAAAAAAGACAGGCTTTTTTTTAAGCCTGTCTGATATAACTTATGCTTTTACAAGTGATTTTGCAAAAGATTCTGAGCTTCTGGTTCTGATTTCATCTTCAATTTTATTGATAAATTCATCAACACTCATAGTTCCAACCTGTCCTATGCCGCGAGCTCTAACGGCTACTGAGTTTGCTTCAATTTCTTTATCGCCGATTACGCATACATAAGGAATTTTCTTATCCTGCAAGCTTTCTCTGATTTTGTAGTTCATACTTTCAGAGCGGTCATCAAGATTTACTCTGATACCTTTTGCTCTCATTTTTTTGTACACTTCTTCTGCGAACTCTGTATGTTTTTCGTTTGAAATAGGAACGATAGCAACCTGTGTAGGAGCTAACCAGGTTGGGAAAGCACCTGCATAGTGTTCGATTAAGATGCCATGAAAACGTTCCATAGAGCCGAAGATTACGCGGTGAAGCATAACAGGAGTTTTCATTGAACCGTCTTTATCCTGGTATTTAATATCAAATCTTTCAGGTAAGTTAAAGTCAAGCTGAATTGTAGCACACTGCCAAGTTCTGCCGATTGCATCTTTTACCTTAAAGTCGATTTTAGGACCGTAGAAAGCACCGTCGCCTTCGTTAATTTCGTATACCATACCGCGTCTGTCCATAGCTTCTTTTAAGCCTGCTTCAGCTCTGTTCCAGTTTTCGATTTCACCAACATAGCTTTCAGGTCTTGTTGATAATTCAACTTCAAATTTCATATTGAAGATTGCCATTGTATCTGCAACAAAGTCGATGATTTCGTTGATTTCATCAACAAGCTGTTCAGGTGTACAGAAAATGTGAGCATCGTCTTGAGTAAATCCTTGAACACGTGTCAAGCCTGACAAAGCTCCGGATTTTTCTTTTCTGTAAACAGTTCCGAGTTCAGCCATTCTTAATGGAAGTGAGCGGTAAGAATATCTGTTAGCCTGATAGATTAATATATGGAACGGACAGTTCATAGGTTTTAAAATAAATTGTTCATCACTGTCTTCATCTTTTTGAATAAAGAACATATTTTCGCGGTAATGGTCAGCGTGACCTGAAATTTCCCATAATTTAGATTTTGCAATGTGAGGAGTATTTACGATTGTGTAACCGCGTTTTCTGTGTTCTGTTCTCCAGTAATTTTCGATTTCTTCTCTTACAACGGCAAGATTAGGATGCCATAATACAAGACCTCCTCCGAGTTCATCTCTTGTTGAGAATAAATCAAGTTTAGCACCGATTTTTCTGTGGTCGCGTTTTTCGGCTTCTTCCAAGAAATGCAGGTAATCTGCTAAATCTTCTTTTGTCCAGAATGCTGTTGCATAAATTCTTTGAAGCATTTTATTTTGAGCATTTCCGCGCCAGTATGCACCTGCAACCTTTAACAATTTAAATGCGTTTGCTTTAATATATGAAGTATTTGGAAGGTGAGGACCTGCACAAAGATCATTAAACAATGCATTACCGTCTTTGTCTTTTGTTATGTACAAAGTAGGATTGTCATTCTTGTGTTCTTCCAAAAGTTCTGCTTTGTAGATTTCACCTTCAGCTTTGAATTCTGCGATTTGTTTTTCAACGTCAGGTATTACAAATTTTTCAAATGAAAGATTTTGTTTAACAATATTTTTCATTTCTTCTTCGATTTTAACCAAATCGTCTTCTGTAAAAGCATAACCGTCGGTTAAATCAAAATCGTAATAAAAGCCGTTTTCAATAGCCGGACCGATTGCTAACTTTGCAGACGGAAACAGCTTTTGAACTGCTTGAGCCATAACGTGTGATGTTGAGTGTCTTAAAACACTTAAAGTTGATTCGTTCTTTTCCATTTTTATCCTTTCCAATCTCAATCGAAAACCCTCGAAAGAGATATTTAAATGGGGTGGATCCCCCTAACTAACTACAATCAACTTTATACCACTATCAAAGTTTAATTACAAGCAGATATGAATTTTTAAGGAATACATTCCCAATATTTTTTTGTATCATCATTCGGGCATACGTTTGTCAGAGCATAATAAGCACAACCTAAACCGTTGCCTGCACTTGAAACGGTAAGAGAACATGGATAGCCGTCACCTTCAGGATAAGCTGAATCGGGATTAGGCTCTGTTTTTGTAGGTTTTAATCCTCTTAACTCCTCATTATTTGAATCAATTATAAAAGTAAAAATATCGTATCCCCATGCGTTAGGGTTTTTGTTAGGTCCGTTAATATCTGTTGTTACTGTGATTATGCCTGACCAAATATTTACGCACATTGATGAACCGTCTGGAAGCAGTGTAGTCGGAGTACAGGTTCTTCCTTCGTAATTCATTTTCTTTGTTTTGTTAAAATTAAAAGGACCTTTTTTATATTCCATAGTTCCAGCAGCTTTTAATTTAGACATATATTCCTGTTTAAAAGTGTTGGAATTAACGTATTCAGTTCCGTTATAAGTTGCATACATTTTGTATAGACCTATAACTCCTGTTTCCTGTTTCCAAAAATTAAGAGCTTGAGACATTACATTAAATTGTTTTTTTAATTGATTTTCAAGCACTACTTTTCTTTGGTTATTAATTAATGTAGGCATCGTCATAGATGCAACAACCCCGATTATCCCTAAAGTAACCAGAACTTCAGCGAGAGTAAACCCGAAATGGCGTTGAATGTGTCCTTTTCCCCCCTTCTTTTCGATACTTAATCGAAAAGCGGGGTCCCTGTGCGTAGCATCTTCAGCGAGAGTAAACGCATTGTTTCTTGTAACCCTTGTTATACTTGGCTTCGCGGGGGGGGGGGCTACTCTTAAAGCTTCTTGACCAAACATTTCAGACCTCCTTATTTTTATTAGAGGCTTGAGCCTCCTTTTTTATTCATTATGAATATTTTAGTCCGATTTGTCAATAGTTATTGAGCTCTGCTTCCAAACATTTTAACGCTTAATCCTGCAGCCAGTGCAGCAGCAGCTCCGCCTATAACAGCCCATTTAGTTTGTCCTACTTTTGGAACATATTTCTTTATAGATTCAAATGTTGTGTTGCTTAGCATTGTATCAATCATAGGTTTCATATCTTTTCTCGCTGATTCTATCATATCTTTTTTAATCAATACACCATTTTTTTCTGTTTTCAAAAGATTTTTATACATTTTTATTTCTTGTTTAGTTATGCTGTCAGCAAGTTCTTTTGAAGATTGGAACATTTCAATAGTTTTTTCATTAATAGGATTTGGGGCTTTTAAACCGTCTTCACCTATAATATTTATAACGTCATCTTTTACAAGGTTTACTATGTCTTCAGGAAGAATTCCTTTTTTTATAATATTATTAAAATATTCGTCTAAAGACATATTTGTTCCGCTTTTTTTAGTTATTTCAGTAATAAAAGCATCAATTTTTCTGCCTGACTCTTTAACAGTTTTTTCTTTATCTGCGAGCTGTTTTTTGAAATCTTTTAAAGAAATGTTATCTCCGGGAAATGCATTATTTAATCTGACTTCTATGGAATCCATAGTGCCTCTTGCCGGAAGCAGTGACCAAGCTTGGGTATAAGCTTCACGAGATTTTGATTTTTCCATTTTATCAAGAGTTTTGCAAAATACATCAGCATCGCATGTAAGCAGTTCATCCATATTTTTTACGGCACGTGGTGCAAATGAATAACCGCCGATAGCTCCTCCGGTACCAGCTATAATTCCTGCTGAAGCTGCCATGATGTTGTTCTGTTTTCTGTTATCAGATTGTGAAATTGCATTTACAGGCATGATTTTCCCCTTTTAGTTTTAAATAATTAATTAAATTAAAACGCATAAAGATTATTTTTGCTTACATTACAAAATCGATGTTACAAAAAGTTACACATAAGTTTTATTTATTTCTTTTTTTTTATAAATTTGAAACCTAGAACTGTTATTTCTTTAGTATTTTTATCTTTATTTCTTACTCTGAATATCCAGTAAACAAATGTTTTGTACATTTTTTCAAGCAGTTTTCTTAAAAAAGTTAAGAAAATATCTTTTGTATAATGAGTTTTGGATAGATATTGAATACTGTTTAGCATAAAATCAAGTTTATATCTGCCTACATAATGCACAACAGCTGCCCCTTGAGTATTTTTATGAAATTTTTGTTGGGCATTCCATTTATTATCAAGCTTTTTAATCTCACCTTTGCAGTACATGTTTAATACATCCTGGTCGTGAAGCTTTAATATACTTTTATTTTGCTCAATCCATTTGAATATATTTTCGCAGAAGTTTGTTTCACGAAATTTTTTCAAATTTAAAAGCAGAACTCCTGAATTAAAGTATTCATCCAGCTCCAGCCTTTTGCATATTTTAGGTGAATCTACATCAAGCACTGCTGCGAAGTAAAAGTCATTAATATCGGTTTCATACAATTCTTTTAAAGAAGTTTTTATATCAATATCACAATCCAGATATACAGCTTTATCTAGATTAGGAAGAAATTCTGAAATCAGTAATCTGTAATATGCAGCTAAAGATATGTGCTCATTTTTATGAACAGGGCAGCAGGAAAATTTTTCGATATCAAAATTTATGAAGTTTAATGTAAAATCTGAAATCTTTTTCAGTTCTTCAATTTTTTGTTTATCTTTTTGTGATAATCCACCGTCAAGAATATAAATGCAAAGATTATCATCAGTATTTTTATTTGTTATAAGAGAAACAATAGTAAGAGCTAAAAACTTTGCATACTTTTTATCGCTGGAGAAGCATATATTAATTTCGTTATTTTGTTTTTTATAATATGAGCTTGCTTGTAAAGTTTCTTCTGCCCGGATATCTTTTAAATTCATTTTTTCCCTTCAAAACAACTTTTATATTGTCTATTAATAATAACACGATTTATTCTTATAAGAAATTAATATTACCCGCATGTCGTTTACAAAAAGTAACAGAGCTTTAGAGAAAAGAATATTTTTGTTGTAGAATTATATTATGTTATTATAGCCCTATATTTTTAGGGACATGAAAAGAGGTTATTGATGAATACAGCAGTATTGGTAGGCAGAGTAGGACGCGACGCCGAAATTAAATATTTTGAATCAGGTAAAGTAAAAGCTAATTTTTCTATCGCTGTTAACCGTTGGGATTCAAAGACAAAATCAGAAGTTACTGACTGGTTTAATATCGATGTATGGGATAAACTTGCAGAGTTTGCAGGTGAATATGTTAAAAAGGGTGCGCAAGTAGTTATTGACGGCAGAATCGGTCAAAATAAATGGACTGATAAAGCTACCGGCAATGAGAGAGAAAACTTCCTTATTATTGCAAATAATATCAGACTGCTTGGTTCTAAAAGAGATATCGAACAAATATGATTATAAATTCTAATATTGTAGGAATTATTGCAGATGACTTAACAGGCGCAAATGATACGGCATTGCAATTTCATTTGAAAGGTGCAAATACGCAGATTTTGTTGTCTGATGAAGTTGAGCCTTTAAATGTTAAAGGTACTCAGACTTGGGCAATTTCAACCGAATCAAGAAATGTGGAACCTGAAATTGCTTATGAAAAAGTTGTTAAAGCTGCAAAAATGTTTGTAGATAAACTTAATCCTGATTTTTTCTACAAAAAAATAGATTCTACAATACGCGGCAATATAGCTGTTGAAGTCTTGGGAATGCTTGCAGTTTTAGAATGGGATGCATCGGTTATTGTTCCTGCTTTTCCATCAGAATCAAGAACTACTGTCGGAGGCTATCACCTTTTAAAAGGCGTTCCTATTGAAAGAACAGAAATGGCAAGAGATCCGCATTCTCCTATATTTGAATCTCATTTGCCTACTCTTTTAAAATCACAGCTTTTACCGGAATATCAAAATCTTATCGGGCAAATTGAACTTAAAACCATTATGAAAGGTGCAGGTCCGATTTTACAAAAAATTAACGAACTTGTTAATGAAGGAAAGAAAATTATTGTGGCCGATGCTGTTTCAATAGTTGATATTGAGCAGATTGCACTTGCAATTAAAAAATCCGAAAACAAAATCCTTCCTACCGGAACTGCTGCCTTTGCTCAAGCATTAAGTGAATACTGGTTTGCAGATTTGGACAGCCAGCATATAATTAAAACATTTCCAAGACTGCCTAAACTTATTATATCAGGCAGCGCAACTCAAATTACGGCTAATCAAATTGAAAAACTTGAAAAAAGTGATGAATTTGATAATATACTTTCAATCAGTTTGGATTTGAAAACAGTTCTTGACGGTGTAACAGATGAGCTTGTTGACAGGGTTGTTTCCAATCTGAATTTTGATAATACTGTTGTTGTTCATACAGCTCATTTAATCAGAAATTTTGACGGATTTTCAGAGGATTCTTTGAATGCCGAACTTACTAAAGCAAGTCTGGCTTGTGTAATCACTGACTTTTTAGCAGAGTTAACCAAAAAAGTTACTGAAAGAAAAGAACTTATCTTAATAACTTTAGGCGGTGAAACTTCTTATAAATGCTGCAGTGCAATCGGTGCATATCAGCTTCAATTAATTGATGAAGTTGCGCCTGCAATTGCATTAACTCTTGATCATAATGCTCAGTGGATTGTTACCAAATCAGGTAATTTAGGCGGGGCTAATACTTTAATTGATATATTAAAATATTTCGAAACACATGGCGGTTTGCAGGATGTCTAAGATAGCTGTTACCACAGGTGATCCTAACGGTATCGGTGCAGAAATTACTATAAAAGCTCTGAATAAATTGGATTTGCCTGAAGATAAAATTGTTATAATTTCCAATAAAAAAATAATTGATTTTTACGGGAAGCTTAATCGTAACTATGATATTATTGAAATTCCTTATGAAGCTGAAATTGAACCGGGAAAAGTTACAAAAGAAGCGGGTGAATTTTCGTTTCAATCTGTAAAATTGGCGTGTGAGATTGGCGCAAAAGCAATTGTTACAGCTCCTGTTGCGAAAAATGCTTTATATCTAGCAGGACATAGGTTTAACGGTCAGACTGAAATTTTGCAAAAATATCTTGCTCACAATAACCAGCTTGCAGAAATGCTGTTTGTTGCAGGTAAATTCAGAGTATTGCTTTTAACAAGACATGTCGCTTTAAAAGACATTAATCTTACTAAAGAAATGGTAGTTGAAAAAATTACTAACTTAAAAGATTTTTTTGTAACTCATTTGAATATTTCAAAACCTGAGTTTGCTCTTTGTGCATTTAACCCGCATGCAGGCGAAGACGGTATTCTCGGACACGAAGAAATCGATATTCTTATCCCTGCTGTTGAAGAACTGCGTGCTTATGGAATAAATATTACAAATCCGCTTCCTGCAGATACTCTTTTTATTAAAGCACTTGACTATGACTGCTGTATAGCAAATTATCACGATCAGGGGCTTATACCTATAAAAACTGTCGCTGGTGATAAAACTGTTAACATGACAATTGGTCTTGATATTATAAGAACTTCACCGGGACATGGAACTGCGTTCGATATCGCAGGGAAAAATGTTGCCGATGAAACAGGTATGATAGAAGCTATAAAAGCTGTTTTATAAAAAAAGACCTCTTTTATAGAGGTCTTTTTTAGTTCTAGCTTAAGCTGTTTGACTTTGATTTTTATCGTTCCAAAAATCAACAAGCATACTGCAGAAGAAAATACTTGAGTAAGTACCGATTGCAATACCTAATATCATACAAAGAACGAAATCTCTTGTTGTAACACCACCGAAGAAATACAATGCAAGCAATGTAATTAATGTTGTTAATGAAGTATTAATACTTCTTGTTAACGTTTGGTTAACAGAAGCATCAACAATTTCTCCAAAAGACATTTTCTTAGAGTAATATCTTAAGTTTTCTCTGATTCTGTCAAATACAACGATTGTATCGTGTACTGAAAAACCTATAACTGTTAAGATTGCGGTAATGAACAAGCCGTCTATTTGAACATTGTAAACAAGTCCTAAGATTGAGAATATACCTACAACAAACAGCACATCGTGCAATACCCCTAAGATTGCTGCCAAAGCATAGTCAAATCTGAATCTGAATGACAGATATGCTACAATTCCCAAAAATGCAAGTGTAATTGCTATAAGTGAATTTTTAAATAATTCTTTTCCCATTGTAGGACCAACAGAACTAACCGAAATTAATTCAGGGTTCTGGTAATCCTTTGACAATTCTGTTGTGATTTTATCAGCATCATCGGAACCTTTGTCAATGAATTTTGTTCTGATTGATATAATTGAATTAATGTTTGATTTTGTATTTTTTTGCTGAGAATTATTTACGTTAAGTATTTGAATATAAGGGTTTTCGATACCGATGCCTTCTAAAGCTTCTCTGGTTTTTGTAACATCACTGTTTTCAAGCTTTTGTTCCAAACCGTATTGAAGAATTGTACCGCCTGTATAATCAATACCTACTTTTAACGGTGCGTGGTTTGAGTAAGTTACTGATGAATAAATCATAGCAATAATACCCGGTACAATAAGAATTGTAGTTAAAAGCATCCACCACCATCTGTATTTAACAATATGAACTAAATGTTTTCTTCCTGTATTTATCATTTTTATTGCCTTTCTTTTTTGTGGAAAGTGGCTGTGCCACTAATCTAAGATACCAAAACGTGCTTTTTCACGTTTAGTTTCAGTTGCTTCATAGCTTTGTCCTATTTCGTCTTTTCTAAGTCCGAACAGAGCAGGGTGTTTCAATTCACCTGTACCGAAAATCAAGTGCATGAAGTTTTTAGTAACGGTGATTGCCGTAAACATTGATACAATAACACCGATAGCAAGTGTCAAAGCAAAACCTTTAACAACGCTTGTTCCTAACAAATAAAGAATTGTACAGGTGATAATTGTAGTCATATTTGAGTCGAAAATACTTGTAAATGCTCTGTCAAATCCTGAATTAATAGCTGTAAACAAATTTCTGCCTGCTCTTAATTCTTCTTTTGTTCTTTCGAAAATCAAAATGTTAGCATCAACAGCCATACCTATGGAAAGGATGAAACCTGCAATACCTGCAAGAGTCAATGTAACAGGAATTGTTTTGAATAATGCAAAAAGGATTAAACTGTATATTATTAACGCAATATCAGCAATTAAGCCCGGTACGTGATAGAAGACAATCATAAACAGCATAACTGCTGAAAGTCCGATAATACCTGCTTTTTGTGATTTTGCAATACTGTCTGCACCAAGAGTAGGACCTACTGTGTTTTCTTCAACAACTTTTGCAGGAACAGGCAGTGCACCTGCGTTTAACAGGTTAACCATTCTTTCGGCTTCGTCATAAGCAAATCCGCTTTCACCGCCTGAAATTTGAGCTTTTCCGCCGTATATAGCTTCATTAACTCTTGGAGCAGATTGAAGTTCGCCGTCAAAGAAAATTGCCATTTGCTGTCCTACAAGAGCTTTAGTAAGATCTGCGAATTTCTTAGCACCGGCAGCGTTAAACTCCAATGATACAACCCACTGACCTGTGGAATCTGTGCTCAATGTAGATTTTGCAAGGTCTTGTCCTGTAAGTCCTGTGGAAATCCATATAGGAGAACCGTCAGCAGCTTTACCTTCTTTTTTAAATTCCAATTGAGCAGTTTCGCCTATAAAAGCTTTAGCTTCTTTAAGGTCTGTTACGCTTGGAATTTCAATTAATAATCTTTTGTCACCTACCTGTTGAACAACTGTTTCGGAAACCCCGAGTTTATTAACACGCTGTTCGATTGCAAATTGTAATCTGTTCATAACTTCAGGAGTTATTTTTGCAATAGTTTCTGTTGTTTCAGCTTCCAGAATTAACCTTGAACCTCCGACAAGATCAAGTCCTAATTTGGTTGGTTTAAGGAAGATTATGATTGAAGATACAATCACAATGGCTACGATAAACCAGAACATTAAAATTTTGTTTTTCATTTTTTTTGTCCTTTCTGACGATTTTCGTCAGGATTTTTATATATTTTGGTCAGTCGCTTACGCTCCCGTTTTTACCTCAATAATTATATATTCTCTTTTAACTGATTATTTTATTATACTTATTATTTTAATAAAATTTAGAAATTTGTTATAGTCTGACTCGGCTAATCGTCAATAACTTCATCAAGTACCATAAACAGGTCTTTTTTCTCAATTTCTGTAAGTTCAACCAAAGGTCTTCTTACATAGTCTTCTATTACTCCCCTATGAGCAAGAGCTGCTTTTACGGGAACAGGGTTTGGAGCCATAAACAGTTTTCTGAAAGAAGGATAAAGTTTTTTATGCATGTTAACTGCCGCCAAAAATTCACCTGTTTTGTAATTTCTTATCATAGATTTCATTTCAGAACCAAAAATATGTGATGCAACTGAAACAACACCTCTGGCACCCAATGACATCATTGGCAGAGTTAAGCTGTCATCACCGGAATAAACTGAAAAATCAGCAGGACAGCATAATTTCATTTCTGTAACCATATCCATATCACCAAAGCTTTGTTTAACTGCAACTATATTCTGATATTTTTCGGCAAGAGTTGCAATTGTTTCAGGAAGCATATTCACACCTGTTCTTCCGGGAATATTATAGAGAATAATCGGCAGGTCAGTGTTTTCTGCAATAGCTGAAAAATGTTCTATCATACCTTTTTGAGAAGGTTTATTATAGTAAGGAACAACAGAAAGAATTGCATCAACATCTTCTTTTTGTGCCCATTTTGCTGCCATAACAGCTGTTTCAGTAGAATTAGAACCTGCGTTCATAATAACTTTAGCCTTATTTGCCACAGCTCTTTTGACAGTGCTTAGTAATTCAAATTCTTCTTCATGAGTTAAAGTAGGACCTTCTCCTGTGGTTCCTGCTACCAAAACGGCATCACTACCATGTGAGATTAAATATTTTGCAAGTGCTTCAGCCTTGTTGTAATCGATTTCTCTTTTTGCATTAAACGGCGTAACCATTGCCGTAATAACTTCACCTGCATCGTATCTTAATGCCATAAATACCTCTTTCCCTATTCAGTCTATCCCTACAACTAAAAAAATTATAAAACAAAACAATTAAAAATGTGTAAAATATTAAGTTATTTATTGAAAAAGCTGAAAAAATCGTTTATAATAATAGTGTTAATAATGAAAGGAAGCAATTTATGAAAACCAGCGTAGCCGCTGGACCCGCAATATTAGGGTATGCATAATTGCTTAAAATTATTGAAAGATTAAGTCACATTGGGGGGGGGGCAGCCTAAAAGCTTCTAAACATGTTATTCTAAGGGGATTTACGTTAGCTGAGGTTTTGGTCACACTCGGTATAATTGGTATTGTAGCAGCATTAACCATGCCTTCGTTAATAAATGATTATAAACTTAAAACATACGAAACAGCATTCAAAAAACAGTATTCTGTTTTAAATAATACATTAGATTTTATACAGCTCGATGAAGGAATAAATGCATGTTATTTAACAATTATAACTTCTCCTACAGAAACAGACCCTAATAATAAAATGTATTGGGCGAAGCAGGATGACTGTTTTGTCCTAAAACAGAGGATGATAGATAAGTTAAATCTTGTTCCTGTACAGAATAACTATGTTTATCCTTTGTTTAATAAAGTATTGGCAGATGGGGGAATAGCTGTTAACAATACTTATGATTATGATTATGCACAAAATTATTCTGCGTTTTTACTTCCTGACGGAGCTGTAATTCGTTTTTTATTTCGTGAGAATTCATCATCCCGACATAATATTAATTTTGTCATAGATATAAATGGTTTTAAAGGTCCAAATAAATGGGGATACGATGTATTTTATCTTACATTGGTTTTGAAAAACGGTAAAATTCGTTTAACAGATGAGTATGCTTCTTTGGCCCAAAAGGGAGGGCGCTTGCCAAGAACCATTCTTTTGAACAAGGATAAAAACGATAATTCTAATTGGAAGTGGGACTGATTTAGAGAGTTCATATAAGTTAAACTTTTTACTTTATAAAAATTTTTCGTGTTAATATCTTATTATATGCTTAACTGGAAAGATTTGAGTAAAAAGAAAAAAACGTATATAGGTGCTCTTGCAGTAATCGTGGGAGTTTTAGTTTGGGCTTTTATTTCTGCCGGAGTTATTACGCATAACTTTAACAGAAGCCAGCTTCAAACTGATCAGGACAGACAGGAAGCTCTTATGCAGGGTATAATTCTGACTGAAACCAAAGACGAAAAAAAATATTGGGAAATTTATGGCGAAACAGGTAACTATGACAGTAAAAACGGGGTTGCCATGCTCAATAACGTTATCGGTAACTTTTATGATGACAAAAATGAAGTTTCTATGAGTTTTGAGTCTTCAAAAGGAACATATAATGAGAAAAAAGGTCAAATTATTTTATATGATGATACGTTTATTGTTTTAAAGGATTTTACAACTTTACGCGCAAACAGACTTGAATGGTCAGGAAACGATAAACCGATTACAGCCGAAGGTAATATAAGAATTACCAGAGATAAAGATTTTTTAGCTACTGCAAGTAAAGTTGAAATTAGTCCGACTTATGATAATTTTAAAATTATCGGAAATGCTGTTTCTAAAATGTACGATAACAAGGAGAAAAAGTGAAGAAGATTTGTATAGCTTTAATGATTACTTTATTAACTTTAGGGCTTGTGGCTCAAGCCTCCGATTTGATTATTGAATCTAAAACTCAAAGTTATGAGGAAAAAGAAAATAAAATAAAATTTGACGGTGACGTTAAAGTTTCTGTTGATGATTTGAAAGTTGTCGGCGAGTCGGCTGACGTAAGCATGGATGAAAACCAAAAGCTTGATACTGCAACTTTTTATGACAAACCTTATGCTTATGAAGTAAAGAAAAATAAAAAGAGAGAAGTTAAGGCTAATATTTTGAAACTTTCTCTTATTACTAAAATTGTAAAAGCTCAGGGCGATACACAATCTATTGTTTTTGACGGTAAAACACCTATCGTTGTTATTAACGCCGATGAACAGGAATATAATACACAAACAGGTGTTATGACCGCAGACGGTGCTGTTACAATTTTGTATAAAGAATTGGAAACTTTTTCTGATCGAGCGAAAGTCAGAACTGACAAAAATGGCGATTTAAAAGATATTGAGCTTATAGGTAATGCAAGAATTAAACAGCAAAGCAATGATTCGTTTGCCGATAATTTCTTCTACAATGCATCTTCAAAGGTTATAACAGCAACAGGTAATACAACTTCTAACGTTATACTTGAAGACGGTACTAAGCTTGTTTTGAAATCTAACCGTCAGGAGTACGTACAGGACAAAAATATATTTAACGCATCGGGTAATGTAAGAGTTTGGTATCAGGATTATTATGCTGTCGGACCTAAAATCAGTGTTTATCCTAATAAATTAGGAAAACCGAATGACATTTATTTTACGGGACGTTCAAGCATAACTCAGGGTGTAAGAACAATCTATGCGGATAAAATTAAAATGACTATGAACCCGAAAGATTTCCATGCCGACGGACACACAAGAACAGTAATTAAAAATATCGGTTCAGGCGACAACGGAGAAAATGAAAGCGGCGGAATAGGATTAGGATTATAAAAATATGAGCGAAAAAGAAAAAGTTGATCAGGCGGTAGAATTATATAATAAAGGTGAGTACCAAAAAGCAATTGATATGTTCAGTTCTGTTTTGGAAAATTGCCCTGATAATGCGGAAGTTTATAATAATATTGCATTGTGCTACGCAAATTTAGGTGATTTTGAAAAAGCTGAAAAGAACTATCTCAAAGCTGAAGAATTAAATCCTGCATTACCGCAGATTTATATAAATCTTGCAGATATCTATTACAGACAAAAAGAAATGGGTAAAGGTATAGAACTCATTTCAAGAGGGATTGCAAATGTCCCTGATAATTTGGTTTTAAGACATTATCTTGCCAGATTTTTTATGGAAGATGCAAGGTTAGATCTTGCCATTGATGAGCTTGAACATATTCTGGAACAACAGCCTGAAAACTATGATGTTTATTATGATTTGGGTAAAGTTCATTTTGAGCTTGGAAATTATGACAGTGCTATTGAAAATTTTGAAAATGTGCTCGAATTTAAACCTGATAATGAGTGGATTTATTATTACCTTGCTCAGGCTTATGAAGCCAATAATGAAATTGACAAGGCTCTGTCTAATTACTTAAAAGCGATAGCAAGAAATGAAAACTTTATTCCTGCATATAAAAAAGCTGCGATTTTGTTCCTGGCACGAGGCGACTATGAAGATGCCATAGAATATTTTGAAGATTACAGCAATATGGATGTTCCACAAGAAGAAGCGGGAAAAATTAGAGAACTAATCGAAAGAATTAAGAAAAAAAGTAATGAAAAATAAATACTGGGTAGCTCTTTCATCAATAGAAGAAATTGACAGTTCTTTTATACAAAGGCTGTATAATTATTTTGGCGATATTGAAACTGCTTTTAATGCAAATGATTTATCAGCAATAGACGGTTTGAGTGTTAGAAAAGCAGAAAATTTTTTCAGAATTCGCGATAAGGTTAATCCTGATAAAGCTGTTGAAAAAGTAGCGGAAAGAGGGATTAAATATCTTACGTTTGAAGATGAAAATTACCCTAAGATGCTTCATAATATAGATAATCCGCCGTCAGTAATTTACTATAAAGGTGATTTATTTGATTGTAATCTTAACAAGACTTTAGCGGTTGTAGGTTCAAGAAAAGCCAGCACTTATGCAAAAGATGCATTGGCAAAGATTATTTCGGAATTTCAAAATACTGATATCTGTATTGTATCAGGTTTGGCAACGGGAATTGACACGACCGCTCATATTTCCGCACTTGAAAATAATTTAAAAACAATCGGTGTAATTGCAAGCGGATTTGATTTTACTTATCCTGCTGCAAATAAAGATTTATATAAGCGGATTGAAAACGGTAACGGAGCTGTTTTAACAGAGTATTATCCTACATTTGAACCGTTAAAATTCAGATTTCCGCAAAGAAACAGAATAGTTTCAGGCTTATCTTACGGAACTCTTGTTGCGGAAGCATCTTTAAAAAGCGGTGCATTAATTACTTCGAATCTTACATTGGAACAGGGGCGGGAATTGATGTGTATACCGGGACTTATTACAAATCCGAATACTCAAGGAATTTACAAACTTTTGAAAAACGGAGCATCTCTTGTAACCTGTGCAGACGATGTACTGGAGGCATTGGGCTGGGAAGTTAAAATGGAACAGCAGACTTTGTTTAATCTTCCTGATTTGAGTGAAGATGAAAAATGTATCTATGATGCTCTTGAAATTGAAGACAAATGTGTTGATGAACTTCAGGCATTTACTAAATTAAGTATAGATAATTTGCTAATGTACTTGACAACGATGGAGCTTAAAGGCATAATTAAACAAGTCGACGGGGACAGATATAAGAGAGTAGTATAGTTTTAGTGAAATTCCGCACTGTTTTGGAATTCGATTTTATCAGGTAATTTTATAATGGCAGAAACAAAAGAGCAGACAAAAAAGAAAACAACTTCAACATCTAAAAAAGAAAAATCATTGGTAATAGTAGAGTCTCCTGCTAAATCCAAGACTATTAGAAAAATTTTGGGTGACAGCTTCCAGATAGAAGCTAGTTTTGGTCATGTCAGAAATTTGCCGACAAAAGATCCTGCTACACAAAATTTAGGGTTTGATATTGAAAATCATTTTGAACCTAAATTTGAAGTTATTCCCGGTAAGCAGGCTGTTGTAAAAAAATTAAACGATATGGCAAAAAAGGTTGATAAAATTTACCTTGCATCCGACCCCGACCGTGAAGGAGAAGCTATTGCCTGGCATGTGCGCCAAATTTTAAAAGTGCCTGACGATAAAATTTTACGAATAGTATTCAACGAAATTACGCCTAAAGCCGTAAAATATTCTGTTGATAACCCTCGCGGAATTGATATGGATATGGTTCAGGCGCAGCAGACAAGACAAATTCTTGACAAGCTTGTAGGCTACAAACTCAGCCCTGTTTTATGGAAACAAATCGGTAACAGAAATCTTTCTGCAGGAAGGGTTCAATCTGTTGCACTCCGTATGATTTGCGAAAGAGAAGAAGAAATTGAAGCATTTGTTCCTCAAGAATACTGGTCCATCCATACTGATTTGGAAAAAGACGGAAAAGTGTTTGAAGCTGAACTTTCAAAATACAAAGATAAAGCTATTGAAAAAAGTATTAAAAATCAGGAAGAAGCCCAAAAAATAGTTGACTATCTCAAAGAACCTTCAAGAGAATTTGAAGTTGCTAAAGTTACTAAAAAGACAATGAAACGCAAACCTACTGCGCCTTTTATAACTTCAACCCTGCAAAGGGCAGCAAGTTCAAAGCTCGGTTTTGGTGTTCAAAAGACAATGCAGGTAGCTCAAAAACTTTACGAAGGTATGGAAATTGACGGTACTCCTGTCGGTTTGATTACCTATATGAGAACTGACAGTGTCAGAATTTCAGATGATGCACAGGAAATGGCTAAGGATTATATCTTAAACAATTTTGGTGAAAAGTATTATCCTGAAGCCCCTAATATTTACACAAAAGGCAAACAGAATGTACAGGATGCCCACGAAGCAATCCGTCCTTCTTATCCTGAAAGAACTCCGGAAAGTATTAAGCAGTATCTGGATAATGACCAGTACAAATTATATAAGCTTATTTGGAACAAGTTTATGTCTTCTCAAATGTCTAATGCTGAAATTGCCAATAAATCAATGGAAATTAAAGCAGGAGATTATACGTTAAAGGCAGGTACAAGCAAAGTTACTTTTGACGGCTTCTTGAAATTATATAATGATGCAGAGGAAGAAGAAAAAGATGCTGATGCAAAAATTCCTGATTTGGAAAAAGGCGATAAAGTAAATTGTCAAAAAGTTACTCCAAAGCAGCACTTTACACAGCCTCCTCCAAGATATAATGAAGCATCTTTAGTAAAAGCGCTTGAAGAACACGGAATAGGACGTCCATCTACTTACGCAACGATTATTACCGTTATTCAAACACGTAAGTATGTTGAGAAAAAAGAAAAAGCCCTTCACCCGACGCTTTTGGGTAGAACTGTTTCCAAACAGCTTGTAGCGCAATTTGCTGATATTATGGATTATAAGTTTACGGCAGGCATGGAAACTAAACTGGATAAAATTGCAGAAAAAAAAGCTATATGGAATGATGTTTTGCAGGAGTTTTACACTCCTTTTATTGAAGAAGTTAATAAAGCATTGCAAACAGGTGAACGTGTAAGAATAGAAAGCAAAATTAAATGTCCGAATTGCGGTAAGCCTATGGTTTTAAGAACCAGTAAGTTCGGAACACAGTTTTTAGGCTGCTCAGGCTATCCTGAATGTAAGACTATGATGTCACTTAATGCATTATCGGAAGAAACAAGTGAAGAACAGGCAAATGAACAGGAAGTTTGTGAAGAAAAATGTGAAAAATGCGGTTCTGATATGGTATTTAAAACAGGTCCTTACGGCAAATATATGGAATGTACAAATGAGGAATGCAAACACAGAAAGCCGTATAGAAAATCAACAGGTGTGAAATGTCCTAAATGCGGTCAAGGAACTATTGTTGAAAGAAAATCAAAACGCGGAACTGTATTTTACGGGTGTGACAAATATCCTGATTGTGACTTTACTCTTTGGAATGAGCCTACCGGTGAAGAATGTCCCGAATGTAAATCCCTTTTGGTTAAAAAAGTTCTTAAAAAAGGTACTGTAATTGCCTGCTCTAATATGAAATGCGGTTATAAAAGAGAGGTTGAACAAGCTGAAACCGAAAACGCAGAAGGCTAAGCAAAAAATTGCTTAAAAAGGAGGAAAAAATGAATCCTGAATTATATGAACGTTATCTTGCAAAAAAAGCTAAAAAACTGGGAATTTCTGTTGAAGAATTAAAAGCTCAAGGCGCTTCTCCGATTGCATCAGAACGTGAGGAAGAAAAAAAAGAACCTCAATATGTTCAGCAGACTATTCAGGAACATCTTTCCGCAGTGGAACCTGAACAAAATCAGGCATATTCGGGAATGCAGCCGGAAACAGTTAAGACAGAAGTGCCTTCGTATGTTTTCGGTCCGTCAAGAATGCCTGAAACTCCTTCGCAGCAAAGTCAGTCTTTACAAAATATGCAAAACGTTGAAATTAAAGATACAAGAGAAAATAAATTTGCACTCATCGGCTATCCTTTGGGGCATTCGCTTTCTCCGATAATCCATCAGGCAGGTTTTAAAAGTTTGGGTATCAATGCAACTTATGAAATTTTAGAAACTCCTCCTGATACACTTGTTGACAGGGTAAAATATTTAAAAAATCAAAATTATAAAGGATTTAATGTTACTATTCCATTAAAACTTCCTATTTCATTGTTCGTGAACGAAGTTGATAAATATGCGGATTTGGCGCGTGCGGTTAATACCGTAAAGATAGAAGCTGATAAGACTTTAAAGGGATATAATACAGATGTTATAGGGTTTAGACGCGCTATTCCCAAAGACATTAATCTTAAAGGTGAAAAGGTCGCAATACTGGGAACAGGCGGGGCTGCTCATGCTGCTTGCATTGCGTTAACCGAATGTAATGTTTCTGAAATTGCATTTTTCACAAGGAATATTCCGAATTCAATTGACTTGATGAATTATGTCAGAAGACAGTTTCCTGCAATTACTTTTAATGTTTACCAGATAGAAAATATAAGACATTTAGGCGAGTATAAAATGCTTGTAAATACAACCCCGATAGGTATGCTCGGCAAAGCAGGAGATATGATGCCTGTTGAACCGAAAGCTTTAGAAACTTTAAATAAGGATGCTGTGGTTTATGATGTCATTTATAATCCTAAAAAAACGGTTTTAATTAAAGAAGCTGAAAAATTGAATTTAAGAACAATAACAGGTTTGGATATGTTGATTTATCAGGCAGCAGCAGCTCAAGAAATTTGGTTTGGCAGCGGCGTAAACAATGCTAAGCCTGATTTTAAAGATATGAAAATAGCAGCATTAGAGTCGCTATAAAAAGTTAAATAGTATTTAGGAGGGAAAATTAATGAACAAATATTTAGCACTGCCACAGATTAAAATGGTTCCATCACAGGCTGTTAATCCTTATATTCAATCTGCAACTGTGGTTTTGAAAGCCGAAAGAGTTGTAAAAAACGCTTTGAATAAACCTGTTTTATCCGGTTTTAAACTCCCCAAAAAAACGTTTAAAAAATTTAATTTACCGGCTGATACTTTTGAAAAAAAAGTTCACAGCAGTGCTCCTAAAAACGTAATTGTAAATAAGATTGAAAGAGTAAATGCTCATGGGGATAAGCAGGCAATGGCATCATACTTTGATAATATTCCGCAGGCAGATGCTGAAAAACAAGCTGCAAAGATGAAATGGTATGAAGATGTCGCAAAAGAACTTGAATTAAAAGATAGGGCAAAGCAGGCTGAAACTATTGCAAACTATAATGCTTATGGAGAAGAAGTTAAAAGAAAATCTGAACAAGCAGAAGCAGATAAAGAATTAGAACGCCTTTTACAGGTTCTTGATTATGACGGAAACAGCGAACTTAATTTAAGTACTATTAATAGAATTGAAAATTTGATACAAGATAATAAATAATATAGCTTGAAAACTTGTATAAAATTTGTTATAATATTGAAAAAAGGGCAGAAAAGCCTTTTTTCATAAGGTCAAGAATATACTTATTATATTGAAAGGAGCAATTTATGCTAAGAATTAGTAAAGATGCTGCTTCGTCAATTGGAGAAATTATTACAGAGCTCCAATGTGACAATGCACGCAGTTTCGGGGGGGGGGCAGCCTAAAAGCTCCTGACAGTGTTTTATGTCATTGCGCATTTACATTGGCTGAGGTTTTAATCACACTCGGTATTTTAGGTGTTGTTGCGGCGTTAACAATTCCGTCACTAATTAATGCCTCTAAAAATCGAGAGCTTCAATCCGAATTAAACAAGAGCTATTCTGTTATTTTTCAAGCTCTTGAATTTATGAAAGCTGATATTGGCGGAGATGTAATCCCTTCAGATTATCCTGCAAGACAGTTTGCGAAGGAATATAAAAATTATTTTAAGTTTATAAAAAATACTTCTGCCAGCGGAATATTATCAGGTACTACAGATGAAGGTGACAGTGCAGAAAGCCCTTTAAAAGTTTTTAATCAATATAAGACTTACAGCGGCTTGAGCTCATTAAAAACAGATTTTTTTGATGACGGTCAAATACTTTTGCCTGACGGAACTTTGTTAATGATTGAAAATAACGGTTGGGGAGGACTATTTATTACTGTTGATATTAACGGTGTAAATAAAAAGCCTAATGTCTGGGGCAGAGATTTATTTACATTTGAAATTACATCAAAAGGAAAACTTCTGCCTATGGGAGCAGACGGAACAACTTATAGAGATATGAATATATATTGTTCAAAAATTTCGAGCAACAGATTAAACGGAATTGCTTGTACTGCTAAAGCCATAAGTGAGGCGGATTATTTTAAAAAGTTATATTGATTATTCATATCTTAATGCATCAATAGGGTTAAGCAATGAAGCTTTATATGCAGGGTAATATCCGAAGATTACCCCGATTGCACCTGAAAAACCGAGTGATAAAAGAATTGAAAACAATGAAACTGATACACTCATTACACCTGAAATCTGTACTATCTGGGCACCTGTAATGCCTGTGAATACTCCGATAAGTCCTCCGATTATTGAAAGAAGGAATGATTCAATAAGAAACTGTATTCTTATATCAGACGGTTTTGCTCCGATTGCCATTCTGATACCGATTTCTTTGGTACGTTCAGTAACGGATACAAGCATAATATTCATAATACCGATACCACCTACGAGAAGCGATACGGATGCAATTGATGCCAGAAGTATTGCAAATGTTTGGACCGTAGATTTCATTTTTTCTTGAAATTCTGCTGAATTTCGTATTTCAAAATCTTTTACCTGATTTTTACCAATGTGGTGTCTGGCAGTTAGAATTTCTTCTATGTCTTGTTCCGCAGTAGTAACATTTTCAGGATCAGAGCCTTTTACTACAATCATTGAAACTGTTCCCGGAAAATCAGTTCCGAAAACTTTTTTCTGAGCTGTTGTGATAGGAATAAAGATTAGGTCGTCCTGATCCATAGGTCCCATACTTCCTTTTGATTTTAGAGTTCCTATTACCTTAAACGGAACATTACCGACTCTCATAATTTTTCCTATGGGGTCTAAATCACCGAAAAGTTCAGTGGCAACGGTTGAACCTATTACAGATACTTTTGCCGAATTTTTAATGTCTTCCGGAACAAATCCTCTGCCTGATTCAACTTCGTAATTTTTTATATAAAAGTATTCGGGAGTTGTGCCGTATACAGTAGAAGACCAGTTTTGGTTTCCGAACATTAATTGTTTAGCTTCAGAACTAACAGGTGATACGGCTGATATTCCTCTTGCGTTTTTTTCAATAGCTGCGGCATCTTTTAATGTAAGTGTAGGTCTTGTTCCCATTCCCATTCTGACCCCGCCTGATTTTGCAGATGCGGAGCGTATTGTTAACAGATTGCTACCCATAGATTCCATATCTTTTTTAACTTTTTCACTTGCGCCTGTTCCAACTGCAAGCATAATGATTACAGCACTTACACCGATAATGATACCCAAACTGGTTAGCATTGAGCGCATTTTATTTATTTTAAGCGAAACAATCGCCATTTTTAAAGTTGATTTGAAATCTATCATATTTAACCTTTTAATATGGAATTGTTGTGTGTGCGTTTAATTCATCAGAAATTATATTGCCGTCTTTGAATTTAACTACTCTTTTGCAATACTGTGCAATATCAGGTTCATGTGTTACAAGTACGATTGTCTTACCCATTTTTTTATTTAAATTTACAAAAAATTCCATAACCTCAATACTTGTTTTTGTATCAAGGTTACCTGTGGGTTCATCGGCTAAAATTAAAGGAGGATCATTAACAATTGCACGTGCAATCGCAACCCTTTGCTGCTGACCTCCTGACATTTGGTTTGGCATATGATCTTCTCTGCTTTCAAGACCTACGATTTTTAGAACTTCTTTTGCTCTTATTTTTCTTTCTTCTTCACCGATGCCCTTGTAAATCATAGGAAGTTCAACATTTTCAAGAGCCGTTGTTCTTGAAATCAGGTTAAAACCCTGAAAAACAAATCCCATCTTTTCATTTCTAACCATAGCCAGGTTATCTGTATCGAGCGAAAGCATATCAATTCCGTCAAGATGATAGCTTCCGGAATTTGGTTTATCTAATGTTCCGAGCATATTCATGAAAGTTGATTTGCCTGAACCGGAAGCTCCCATAATCGCAACAAATTCTCCTTTTTCAACAGAAAGAGAAACACAATTAAGTGCATTAAAACAGTCATCTCCTGTTTGGTAAGTTTTTATTGCGTTTTTGACTTCAATTAAACTCATTTTATACCTTATAATCTTGGCATTGGCGGTCTGCCGCTTTTGCCGTCTTTTTTAGAATTTTTACTTAATTTACTTACTATAACTTTGCTGCCTTCTGATATTGCATCAGATATAATTTCTGTTGAAGAATCATCATTTGCGCCTGTTTTTATATCAATACGTTTAGGCTTGTTGTTGTCTAAAATCCATATACCCTGATTTTTGTATTTAGGACCGTTAATGTCAGGTGTAAATTTTAATGCCATATTCGGTACACAAAGCACGTCTTCGCTTTTGCTGGTAATTATTGAAACATTTGCAGTCATACCCGGTTTAAGTTTTAAATCTTCGTTATTTACTTCAACAATAACTGTATAGGTTACAACGTTTGAAACAGTAGTGGGCGAAAGCCTTACCTGAGTGACTTTTCCTCTAAACTCGCTGTCAGGGTATCCGTCGAGTGTATAAACAACATCTTGAGCTTCTCTCACTTTGCCGATATCAGCTTCTGAAACGCTTACTTCTATCTGCATTTTGGTTAAGTCCTGCGCAATAGTGAAAAGTTCAGGAGCCTGAAAGCTTGCGGCTACCGGCTGTCCTAAGTCGATTTCTCTTGAAATTACAGTTCCGTCAACCGGCGCAATAATTTTTGTATAGCTTAAGTTTGTCAAAGCCGTTTTCAGGGATGCCTGATATTGATTAATCTGTGCTCTTGCAGCATTTATTTGAGCCAGGTCGGATTTGTATGTGCTGTATTTTTCGTCAAGCTCGCTTTTTGCAACAAAGTTTTTTGCATAAAGATTTTTATACCTCTTATATTGCTGTTCATCGTAAGCTGTTACAGCTTGCAGCTTAGCAAGGTTTGCCTGTGCATTGTTAATCTGTGCCTGATTCTGTTGAACTGTTGCCTCAAAGTTTGCAGGGTCAATTTGTGCTAAAAGCTGCCCCTTTTTAACTTCTGAGTTAAAATCTACATATATGGCTTTAATTAGCCCTGATACTGTTGAACCTACGCTGACCGTATTTACAGGATTAATGGTTCCGGATGCTTCTACAAATTGAGTAATAGTACATCTTTCAACGTCTTTAGTTTCGTATCTTATCTGTTTGCTGCCCGCAAAGCCTATTATACCGATTGTGACAACAGCTGCTATTGTTATTCCTGCTGCCAAATATCTTTTTTTTATTTTTAAATTTTTCAGATTTTCTAATTTTATCATTATTTATCCTCGATTGAAGTTGTAATGCTTTGCGGAAGCGCAATGGCTTTTTCTAAGTTAGCTCTTGCTACATTGTAATTATACACTGTTTGAACGTAAGAAACCTGCGCATTGTTATAATTAACTTTTGCATCCTGAAGTTCTATATAATCACCTAATCCTACTGCGTATCTGCCGTCAGCAAGCTCAAAGTTTTCAAGTGTCTGTTTAACTTTTACGGCAAGCAGAGGGATTTGTTTTTCCAATTGTACCATATTTATGTAAAGGTTTTGAACTTCGAAATAGATATCTTGTTTTGCAAGTTCAATTTCATTTTCAGCAAGTTCAACCTGAATTTTTGCATTATCTATTTTATGTTTTTGTCCTTTTATATTCACTGAACTTGATAAATTCACTCCTACGTTAAACGAGCTTGTTGAATTCGTGTCACGAAAACCGTATCCGGCTTTTGCTGAAATTTCAGGAAGATATTCACGTTTTGTGTATTTTAAAGATTCTTTCATTGCGTTTAATGTTGCATCATAAGCTTTTAAATCGGGGCGGTTTTTGTATGCAAGCTTAACGGATTCATCAAATGTATACGGAAACGGTTCAAATTTATAATTATCAAGCACGCTGATTTTTTCAACTTGAGAAGTTAAAAAAGCATTGTTTACTTCTTGCGGAGGTATGCTTAAATCCTCTTTCTTATCAATTTTTTCAAGACTTACAGGTGCATAATTGTTTTGAAAATTAAATGTTTCGGTGCTTTCAATTTCATATTCGGGAGCAAATGCGACATACATAGAATTGTTTAATTTCACAAGAGCGTTTTGATAAGATTTTTCCGATTCTACAAGGGTTACTTTCGAATCACTCAAATATACTTCGGCATTAACCAGATCTATTTTAGATTTTATGCCTTCTTCAAAATAGGCTTTTGTCCTCTGGTAGTTTCTTTCGTTAATCTGCACGTTTGCTCTGTTTACATCCATTGTTGCTTTTGCGGCGAGAACTCCGAAATAATTAGTTTTTACACCGAAAATTGTTTCCAGAACAGTATTTTCAAATTCGTAAAGTGCTGCAATTCTGTCAAAATTGTACATTCTGATATTTGCATTTGTCTTTCCGAAATTCCAAATTAATTGATTTAAACTTGCCTCCGCAGAGTAAACATTGCTGTTAACAGAATTTCTCGTACTGCTTGAATCGGTTATATTATATCCTGTTCCAATGCCTAAAGTCGGGAAATAACCTGATTTTGCAATACCTACGTTCCCTCTTGCTATACCGTAATTGTAACGAGCTTTTTTAATTTTCGGGCTGTTTTGCAACGCAATTGTAATACAGTCTTTAATCCCCAGCACGGCGTGTTTTTCTACGCTCATGCTCTCAACTGCATTAACGGCGGTAATTGTACAGCACAACCCTATGACTACTGCTAATGTTTTTATATTGAATTTCAAGCCAAATCCTCGTTACATTATTGTAACGATTAAATCATAAATTTTGTTCATTTTAATCATTTACGGAGTGTAGATTTATATAATTTTTAATTATCTTTTATAGACCAAAAATCTTTTTGGAGTAAAACCAAGAAAGGTATTAATTCCAAACGGCCGACAAGCATATTCATAATCATTATTGCTTTAGATAAAATATGAACATTGTCAAAGCTTGCCATAGGTCCTGTGGATGCAGCAACACCGGGACCAATATTCCCGAGTGCCGTAATTGCACCTGTTAAACCTACTGCACTGTTTTGTTCTAAAATGGACAATATTATTGCGGTTAAACCAAAAATTAAGAAATAGAAAAATATAAATACAATTATTTGTCTTGCAATTTCAGGTGATATAGTTTTATTATCAACTTTTATATTAACAATAGCATTTGGATGAAGTATTCTCATCAGTTCACTTTTCATGGATTTAAATACTACAAGCCATCTTGCCATTTTAATACCGCCGCCTGCAGAACTTGCACAGGAGCCCATAAACATTACAATAAACAGCAGCAGCCTTGATGTATAATTCCATTTTTCAAAGTCAACGCTTGCACTGCCGGTAGATGTAGTAAGACTTATTACCTGAAAAAATGCATTTGTAATATTTTGGAATATATCGTAATGATTATTTAATGTTAATGATATGGTGATTAAAGTGCCCATCAACAGTACTAGCCCAAGATATGTCCTAAATTCTTCATTTTTGAATAACAGTAATGGATTTTTCTGCATAATTACTTTGTATTGAAGGTTAAAACTTGCACCTGCAAAAAACATAAATATCAAAATAATCCATGTAACATAATTTGAATGATATCCCATAATACTTTGCGGATTAGGAGAAAAACCGCCTGCGGCAAGAGTAGAAAGTGAGTTGCAGACAGCATCAAATCCGGGCATTCCTACCCACATTAAAAGAACTATTTCTAATATGGTTAAACCTGCATAAACTTTCCACAAAGCAGAAGCTGTGTTTCTTATGCGCGGTGTAAATTTATCTTCCGTAGGCCCGGGAGCTTCTGCAAAAAACATTTGACGGCCTGCTACGGCAAATTGTGGAAGAATAGCGATAAATAATACTATAATTCCTAAACCTCCTAACCACTGGGTTAGAGAACGCCAGAAGAAAAATGCTTTCGGGTAATTAAAATGAGTTAATATAGTTGCACCGGTTGTTGTTATACCTGAAACTGATTCAAAAAGCGCATTAATCGGTGATAATCCGTAAAATAAATACGGTATCGCAGAGATTACTCCGAAAATAATCCACGATAATGCTACAATAAATAAAGCTTCAGCTTTTTTAATGTCGTTTAAATTTTCAATACTCTCTGTTTTAGGAATAGATTTTCTTAAGATAAATCCTATTGAAGCAGAAATTAATCCGGCTGTTAAAAACGGAATAATAGAATTGTAATCCTGATAATAAATTGCCGCAATTATGGGTGATAAAATAACCAGCCCTATGTAAATCATTGTTAAACCTAATGCATTAGCAAGATAATTTAAACGCATATTACTTTACCTTAAAAAATTCCTTAATTTTTGCAGCACTCTCTGCAGTTGTGAAAATAATTAGTATATCATCTGATTTTATTTCAGTATCGCCTTTAGGAATTATGACATTATTCTTGCGCTGAATTACACCAATGATAGCTCTTGCAGGAAATTTTAAATCCATTATTTTTTTATTATTAAATTCTGGAAGAACAATTATTTCCAAAACTTCTCCCTGTCCCTGTTCAACAGTAGCCAAAATGTCAACATCATTTTCCTGCAGATCATTTCTTACTTCGTTTATCGCTGAATTTTTAGGTGATATTGCAATATCAATTCCTACTTTTTCAAACAACGGAATGTTTAAGACCTTTGCAACTCTTGCGATAACTCTCTTTACTCCCAGTTGTTTTGCAAGCAGAGAGCAAAGCAGGTTTTTTTCATCATTATTTGTTACGCTGATTACGACGTCAGTAGAACCTATTTCTTCTTCATCCAAAAGTTTCAGATTAGTACCGTCACCGTTTATAACAAGTGTATTAGAAAGTTCCTCTGCCAAATATTCACAGCGTTCATAATTTTTTTCAATAATTTTTGTTTTAATTTTAAGCTTTTCAAGGCTTTTGGCAAGCATTAATCCTACATTACCTCCGCCTATAATTGCAACTGATTTAACGATTTCTTTTTCATGGAAAAATGTTCCCGCAAGAATATCCAGTGAATGCGACGTTCCCATAAATATAAGTTTATCGCCTTCACAAATTTCTGTATCGCCGTTAGGTATAAAAAGTTCGCAATCTCTTGTTAGGCCAACCATTAATGTGTTGTTTGTAAATCCGCAGTCTTTAACTTTTTTGCCTATTAAAGAAAGATTAGGCTGAACTTTGTATTCCAAAAGTCTTGCTCTGCCGTCTGCAAAATTTTCAACATCAAGAGCATGGGCAACAGTTACGATACGAAAAATTTCCTGAGTAAGCAGTTCTTCAGGCCAAATGATATAATCTATAAAGAAATCGCAGAAATTATCCTGACTTTTTTCAAAGTTTAAAGTTTTTCTGTATTCTTCTTTGCTTACAAAACAGATGGTTCTTATTCCGCCGAATTTTTTAGCGGCAAGACAAGCAACTATATTTGCTTCATCAATTGAGGTGCACGCAATAAAAACATCTGCATTTTTAATATCTGCGTTTCTTAGAACATCTATGTTAGAGGCATTTCCCTGAACAAAGCTTATATCAAGCTTATTAAATTCATCTGTTCTGTTTTCCTCTTTATCAATTATTGTTATATCGTGGTCTTCAAAGAATTCTGTTGCCAGAAGGCATCCGATTTCCGTTGCGCCATAAATTACTATTTTCATAAACCGAATTATATATTAACAAAACTTTTTTTACAAGTTAAAATGTTATCTCAACATGAGCAAGCCCATAATTATAATATAATTAATAACTTGTAAAACAAGAATAGCTACTATCGGAGATAAGTCCCAGCCGTTAATCGGAGGGATTATTCTTCTGAAAATATTCAGATATAAATCAGTAACATCCCTGATAGCTGCAAAAGGTTGCTTATACCAATCAATGGTTGGAACAAAGCTAAGTAAGCATCTTACAAGAATTAACCAAAAATAAATTTGGAAAAGATTGTTAACTACGAATATTAAATGATTAATCATAATTTCTCCCGATTATAATTGAGAACATTTTTTAGTATCGCCGCAAGTACAAATATTTCTATCGGCAGGAATGTTTTCAATCATTTTGAAAAGCAGATTTTTAAGGTTAGCCACGTTAGAATTGAATACTTGAATGACTTCTTGGTGTGAAACAGGAGGAACATCTCCTACTAATCCTGCATCATAATCGGTTATTAAAGAAATATTCAATGGACACATGTCCATTTCTTTTACTAAATATGCTTCAGGGAATGCTGTCATATTGATTACTTCCCAACCTTGATTTGTAAAGAATTTAGATTCTGCTTTTGTTGAAAATCTTGGTCCGTTAATTACAACAACTGTTCCCTGTTCATGAATTGTTATACCAAGCTCTTTACCTGTTTTAACAGCGAGTTTTCTAAGTTCCGGGCAGTAAGTTTCAGCAGCAGAAGGGTGAGTAACAATAGGTCCTTCAAAGAAAGTTGATTTTCTTCCGTCAGTCCAGTCTACAAACTGATCGCATACAACAAAGTCACCTGGTTTAACGTGTTTTTGCAAACTGCCAGCTGCACAAGGCGAGATTACTCTTTCACAGCCTATGGATTTCATAGCCCAAACATTAGCTCTATAGTTAATTAAGTGAGGTAAAATAGTATGGTTTCTGCCATGTCTTGGCATAAAAGCAACTTTATGTTCACCTATGGTTCCTATAAATAAACTGTCTGACGGCATACCATAAGGAGTTTCAACTCGGACTTCTTCAATGTTATCCATGAATTTATAAAATCCTGAACCTCCGAAAACGCCAATAGTTGCTAATTTTTTATTTTCCATAATATTTTTTCCTCTCATTTTTACATAAATTACTATAAAAATTTTACCATAAAAAATAAAAAATTACGCAAAATGTATTAAAAATACTCCCGTTTTATAATTGTTACAATAACACTAAAAATACCACTATTTATGGTGTTGAACAGATGTCTGCCGTGTGCATTTTGAGCTTAGGGGTTGAAATTTATTTTTTTTGTAATATACTGTTTATATAAAATAATTCTTAAAAGTTTTGGATTTATTGAATAAATAAGTCGTTAGGGAACTTTTTAAGAATCTCAATTTACAACATAGAGGATTACATTTTGAGAAAATTATTACTGTTAACTTTTACACTAATGTGTATGTTATTTACACATGCACAAGCTCAGGCAACTGATGTCAATTCTGTAAAAGCAACAATAGTAAAACACGCTATTGAAATGGGAGTGGATCCTGCAATTGCGCTAAGTATTGCGCGTACAGAATCAGGATTCAGACATGAAGCCAGAAGCTCGCACGGAGCAGTAGGAGTGTTCCAATTGATGCCGTCAACAGCCAGAAGAATGGGGTTAAACCCATATTCTCTAAACGATAATATCAAAGGCGGTATTATGTATTACAAAAAAATGTACAATATGTTTGGTTCTGTTGAACTTGCGTTAGCTGCGTATAATGCAGGACCGGGTAATGTTAAAAAGTACAATGCTGTTCCTCCTTACGGAGAAACCAGACGTTTTGTAAGCAAGATTATGTCTGATGTTAACAGACAAAAGGCAAATCCTGATCCAGCTGTAATTAATGCCAGAAAAAAATACTACACTCAGTCTGTAACTGCTGCTAAACCAAAAGCAGTTGTAGGAAAACCTTCAATGAAAGTTATGGATGCTAAAGAGCTTAATGTAGAAGTGTTAGAAGAAAAGCCTATTGAATTGAAACTTGAAACATTAACGGTTGCAATTTAGGTTTACCAGTTAAAATTAAAAAAAGAACCGACTAACTCGGTTCTTTTTTTATGTAATAAATTGTTACAAAAATGTCATTTTTATTAAAGAAATTTCTCAGACATTCCGTATACCTAAGTGAAAGGATTTATACGGAGGCTTTAGCCTCTGGCTAAAATTCCAAAAGTAGTATCAGAATTTGCGGAAAGGGCAAAAAAGATGGGAATGTCAGCAGGACAAGCGAGATTACTAAGTATTACGGGCAGATTGACCGATAATGAACTTCGTTCTCAAATAATAACAAATTCAAAACTGCGTCTTGCAAGCAAATCTTCAGATGCAAGTTCTGAATACATGGATGCTTTAAGTTCAGAACAGTTAATGTTTTCATCTTATGATGCTAACGGAGCAAAAAGTTATGATTCATTGACTGCAGGTACAATGTTGACTTTTGGTGAATTGAAAAATCAGTATTCGCTTGTTAATTCATCAGGACAAATAATGGTAAGCGGTTCTGATATTAAAAAATATGTTGCAGCTAATTCAATGGCAGAATTTTTATACAGTTATGGCGTTGAAAAAGTTGATAACCCTAAATTCTCAGAAAAATTGACTGATATTTACGGTTCTTCTTTCGAAGAATTATTTGATGTAGATGCATATGAGGCAGACACAAGTAAGCCTAATGCTTATAAATATATCTGGGATAACACTATTAACAAAATAACAAAAACCGGTATAGGCACTCTCGAAGGAATATTAGCTAAGAACAGTGCTGATATTACTGAAGATGATGCAGGTCAGTTTTCATCTATTGTTGATGGCTGGAATAATGCTATAAACGGTACCAATGGTACAGGAGGTCTGGAAGCAATTGTTGGACTTGGCGGAAGCGAAGCTTTAACAGGTTCTTTCGGAGCTTATATCAATAAGCTTTTAGATTTGCCTAAGGTAACTTTCCCTAACAAAGATGATTCTCAATTTAAAGATGTTTCAGGTAATTCCGAATTGGCTCAAAAGTTCGATTTGGCATCTAAAAAATGTTATCAGAATGCAACAGGTCCTTTAAAGTCTGCAGGATGTTATATTCACGTATTAGCTCACTTATTGGACTTGAAACAATCTGATTTGAACTCATCAGGTGACGTTAGTGATTCTTGGGGACAAACTTATACAACCACAACAGGTAACGGAACTATTGATACAAACGGCGAAATTAACGGTTCTGCTATTAACAGTAACAATCAATCCGCAGCTATGGCAGAGGTTTCTGAATACATCTGTAACCCTGCTAACGACTGTATGGCAGCTTATGATGAAACTGATACCACAAAAGTTGATTCTTCAGAATTGGATAAACTTTTAAGCAACTTTAAATTTGTTGACGGTAAAAAAACTTTGAAAACATTTAAAGAAAAAGTTATTGACCTTTATTATGTTGTTGAAAACAGAAGTTCTTTAGGTATTGCATATGATGATTTGATTCCTTATTTAGACCAATTCCAAACAGATATGTCTACAACTCTTAATTCAAAATTCAATGAAGAAAGATATTTAGCTGCTGTTGATGATTGGAAAAATGCTATGCAAACTTGGCTTAAACAAGTTCAAAATTGTAAAGAAGAATACGTCAAAGATTTAGAAAATATTCCATCTCAGTATGTACCTGATGAAAATGATTCTAAATACCAATGGTACAAAAACTTATGGTATCGTATGGGCGGTATTGATGAAACTCAGAGCGATAAGAGCGGTAATAATTTCAAAGAGCTTGATGAAAACCTTATGAATAATTCAGAATGGCTTCAATTTGCTTTGGAACACGGAGTTCTGACTTTAGAACAGGTGACTTTCTCAGAAAACGGTTCAAATACTTACCCTAATATCGGATACTACGATTGGAAATCAATTGCTTATACAAGCGCAAGCGATATTTCTTCTCAGGAAGACGAAGTTGCAATTGCAAGAGCAGAAGTTAAATATCAAAACGCAATGAGAGAAATTCAAAACGAAGATAAAAAATTCGACCAGGATTTGAAAAAATTAGATACGGAACACTCCGCATTACAGACAGAATATGAATCTGTAAAAAGCGTAATTGATAAAAACGTTGAGAGATCATTCAAAGCATTCTCATAAAAAAAGTCCCGCTTTAATTCGGGACTTTTTTTAATTTAAGCATTGTAAGCCTTAAAAAATTCCTGTAATACCTCATGTCCTTTGAGAATTGATTTATAATCAAGGTACTCGTTTTTTGAATGCATATTGCATACTGTTGCAAGTCCTAAAAGATAAGGAACAAACTTTTCATCATGAGCATTTGTTTCATTTGCATAAATATGAGTTTCTGCACCTGCGTGGAAAGAAGTTATATCAGGTTCAACTCCCGCCTTTCTGGCAGCTGCTTCAAAAAGTATCGGAATATATTCATCATCAACTTTTTCAAACGGAGGAAGATGTTCTTCAAATTCAATTACTGCATCTGCAATATTTTTGTGTTGTTGATTAAATTTATCAACAATCAGTGCCATTTGTAATTTAAGTTCTTCTTCTTTTTTACGGCTTGAACTTCTTATTGAATAACTTACCTCAGCATCAGTATTAATGATATTAGTAACATCAAT
>ERZ780023.22-NODE-22-length-46204-cov-5.4254_pt1 | contig 46204 bp, 51 predicted proteins | sample MGYA00511863_ERZ780023 | MGnify/ENA primary metagenome ERZ780023 (study PRJEB29588, sample SAMEA2162138) | human gut metagenome | biome: human gut; feature: human-associated habitat; material: faeces | place: Denmark | collected 2008/2010 ...
TTACTCTCGCCGAAGTATTGGTCACACTCGGTATTATTGGTGTTGTTTCTGCAATGACAGTACCGTCTTTGATGCAGAATTATCAAAGGCAATCTTATGTTACACAGCTGCATAAAGTCTATAATGAATTTTCTCAGGCTTTTGTGCGTTATCAGACAGATAGAAATGCAATTAACCTTAAAGAGGCTGGATTTTCAAGTCAAAATGATGTAAATTCATTCATCAAATCTTATTTCAAGGTTATAAAAGAATGTGAAAGTATGAATGATTGTTTTGCAGGTTCTTATAAAAAAATTAGCGGTACGGCAACAAGCGCTTGGGCATTTAATTATAAATCTTTTATTCTTGCAAACGGAGCTTCAATCAGACCTGCGTATTCTCCTGATGGAAATAAGATAATAAATATGGCTTTGGATATTAACGGTCCAAAGGGTCCGAATATAGTCGGCAGGGATTTATTTTGGTTGTATGTATATACAAACGGCTTGATAGATGATATGCCGCCTGATACTTCGGCAAATGCACCTTTGACAAAAGACCAAAGAGAAACCCTTTACAGTGCATACTGCCTGACTACTACTGCAGTAGACGGCTGCTTTGGTAAAATCCTTAATGATAATTGGGAAATGAATTACTAATAAAAAAGACCTCATATTTGAGGTCTTTTTAGTTTTTAAAACTGTTTTAAAAATCTTTCATCGTTATTAAAGAATAATCGGATATCATCAACTGCATATTTTAACATTGCAAGTCTTTCAACACCCATTCCGAAAGCAAATCCTGTGTATACATCAGGGTCAATTCCAACGCCTTTCAAAACGTTAGGATCTACCATTCCGCTGCCCAATATCTCAAGCCAACCTGTTCCGGAACATATTCTGCATCCTTTGCCCTGACACATTATGCATTGAACATCAACTTCCGCAGAAGGTTCTGTAAACGGGAAGAAACTGCTTCTGAAACGTGTAGGTCTGCTTGCACCAAAATATATTCTGATAAATTCGTTTAAGACACCCTTCAAGTCACCGAACGTTATGTCTTTATCAACGTATAATCCTTCTATTTGGTGGAAAAAGTTATTTTTACGTGCATTAATATTTTCATTTCTGTAAACTTTTCCCGGAGCAATTATTCTTATCGGAGGATTTTGATTTTCCATTGCGTGAATTTGTGCTCCTGAAGTTTGGCTTCTTAAAACTACATTTTTAGCGATTTCTGTATAAAAAGTGTCTTGAACATCACGTGCAGGGTGGTCTTTTGGAACATTTAAGGCATCAAAGTTGTAGTATTCAGTTTCAACTTCTGGTGAATGCTCTTGCGGTATAACAGAAAATCCTAAACTTTGGAATATTGATACTATTTCATTAGTGGTTGAAGTCAACGGATGAACTCTGCCTGTTGGTGTATATTTACCGGGTAGAGTAATATCAATTCGTTCTTTCAAGAGTTTTTCATTAAGTTCTTTTCTGTAAAATTCATCATGTTTTTCTTTTAATGAATTTTCAAGCTTTTGAGTAATATCGTTTGCCAAAGAACCAACAGTTCTTTTATCTTCATCAGATAAATTTTTAAGGTTCTTTTTAATCTCATTAAATTCACCTTTACGGCTCAAATATTTTGCTCTTATTTCATCTATATCAGCTATGGAAGATGCTTTTGCCAAGTCTTCCATTGCACATTCATATATTTTTTCTAATTGTTGTTTCATATTCTTCCTTATATAATTTAAATTAATTCATTATGTTTTTTTTCATAACCTATAAAAGTTGTCGGTCCATGTCCCGGAAATACTGTGATGTTGTCGTCTAGCATAAACAGTTTATTTTTGATACTGTCTGATAATTTTTGAAAGCTTCCGCCGAACAAATCAGTTCTTCCGACACTTTCTTTAAATAAAGTATCTCCTGAAAATAATTTGTCGTCAATAAGATAACAAACACCGCCTTCTGTATGACCCGGAGTATGAATAACCTTTATTTTCATATCTCCGACGGGAATAATATCTCCGTCTTTTATGTACAATTCATATTTTGGAGCTGTACTGTCGGGAAGTCCGAAAAGTTGAGTATATTCATTAATATTATCAGAAATTATAAGGTCATCTTTGTGGATAACTGCTTTAGCATTAAGCGTTTGTTTTAGCGAATTCAATCCCATAATATGGTCGAAATGTCCGTGAGTGAGCAAAATATATTCAACGTCAGCTCCTGATTCTTTTACTGTTTGAGCAATTTCAGGAACGTTTGAAGACGCATCAATCAAAACTGCTTTTTTAGTTCTGTCGTCAATTACAAGGTAAATATTATTTTCCAGTTGTCCTGCTATAAATTTTTTTACCGTTATGCCGGTCATGTTACAGTTCTCCAATTATCTTCTAACGAGTTCAAAAATATCCCTGCAAATTTTAAACAATTCTTCAGCCTTATCAAGAGGAACCATATTAGGTCCGTCGCATTTTGCTTTGTCAGGGTCTGGATGAACTTCAAAGAAAAGAACATTTGCTCCTGCAGCCATAGCAGCTTTTGCAAGCGGTGCTACAAACCTTCTGTCCCCGCCGGAACAAGTTCCCTGTGCGCCGGGAAGCTGAACGCTGTGGGTAGCATCGAATACTACCGGATAACCTAAGCTTTGCATTATAGGAATTGCTCTAAAATCTACTACCAAATTGTTATACCCGAAAGAACATCCTCTGTCTGTCAGAAGAATTTGATGATTACCGCAGTCTTCAACTTTTTTTACAAGCGGTGCCATTTGTTCGGGTGCTAAAAATTGTCCTTTTTTAATATTTATTATTTTTCCTGTTTTAGCTGCAGAAGCAAGCAAATCTGTTTGTCTGCATAAAAATGCCGGGATTTGTAAAATATCTGCTACTTTACTTACGGGTTCAGCCTGAGAAGGTAAGTGAATATCAGTTACGATAGGAATATCGAATTTTGATTTGACTTCTGCAAGCATTTCAAGTCCTTTTTCCATACCCGGACCGCGAAAAGAGTCTATTGATGATCGGTTTGCTTTATCAAAAGATGATTTAAATACAAAATTAATTCCAAGTTTTTGTGTTATTTCTTTTAAACCCTGTGCTGTTTCATTTAAAATTTCCTGATTTTCAGCTGCGCAGGGACCGGCAAGAATTGTTAATTTTTCTGCACCGATTTCAAAGTCTCTCAATTTAATTTTCTTTATATCCATAAATTAATTATATTTTAAATATGTTGTAATTACAAGTTATCAAAGCAGATGAATATTTGTAATTTTACAATAATTGTGCTAAACTTCGAAACAGAGGAGAGTTATATGGATACTAAAGTTACTTGTTTAAAAAATAATATTGAATTCGCTTATAAAAAAAATTCTGATACCCCGCGTGTTGCGTTTTATTTAAATTTTTCATTGAATAATCCGCTGCCTAATCCGGGTGTTTATTCTTTGATGGTCAGACTTTTTATGCAGGGTACTAAAAAACGTTCGGCTCAGCAGTTGTCAGAAGAACTTGACAAGTTTGCCATAGAATTTTCTTCAGAACTAAAACTTGACTATGTAAAATTTAAATTTGTTTGCCTTAATGAAGATTTTTCAAAAGCTTTAGAAATTTTTACAGATATTGTTAAGAATACAACTTTTGATGAATTTGATAAAGAAAAGGCAAAACTTGAGGGAGAAATTATTGCAGAACTGGATTCCCCGAGAGCAAAAGTTGTAGACGGTTATTACAAAAATATTTATGAAGGTCACAATTACGGTTACACAAATACTGTTATTCTTGAAAATCTTCATAATATTAAAAAAGATGATGTAATAAATGCTTATAATGCAATAATTAATAAAAGTAAAAAAGTTGCTGCATTTGTCGGTGATTTGGAATACGATGATGTTTATAATCAATTAAACAAAGCGCTTGGTGATATAGCTCCTTCAATTAAGGAACTTCCTGATTTGCCAAAACCTGTATTGGACATGGAAAAAAATATCGAAATTATCAAACCTGATATGAATCAGGCTCATATAATCAAAGGCTGGCTTGTTGACACTGCAGCCAGTGAAGATTATCCTGTTTTGGCGCTTTTAAATATTATTATGGGAGCAAGCGGACTTTCTTCAAGGTTATTTTTGGAGCTTCGTGATAAAAAAGGACTTGCTTATGTGGTTAGAAGCTCTTATGATATTGCAAAACTTGCTGCCAATTTCTCAATTTATATTGCCACTGAACCTAAGAATATAGAAGTTTCTTTGAAAGGCTTTGAAGAAGAAATTCAAAAAATAAAAGATGTTCTTGTAAGTGAAAATGAATTGGAAGATGCAAAAAATAACATATTCGGTAAATGGGCATTTATTGGAGAAACAAATTCACAGCAGGCAAACTGGCTTGCTCATTACGGAATAAACGGTTTTGGATTTGATTTCCAGAAAAAAGCTAAAGAAAGAATTAAAAGAGTTACGCCTCAAGATATTATGAATTGTGCAAAAAAATACTTTAACGAGAAATCCGTTACAGTAATATTAAAGCCATAACCTTATCAGGTAATAGATAACCGCTGAAAAACGATAAATAATTGTTAGGAGGCGGTCTTGAAAAATCGGATTTTAATAATTCTTTTAATTTTAGCAGCAATTTTTTGCTCCGGTTCTTCTGATGAGGTTAAAAGTTTATTTATTTCATACCAGCCTAATGTAGACAGGCTTGAAACCATTTTTAAAACTTATCTTCCTCCAAGAAAAGAAATTATGTTTACAAAGGTTCCTCGCGGTCTTATAATAAGTATTGATGAAAGTTGTTTTTTTAATGAGGGCGAGGCGCGTATTAAAGAAAGCTCTCTGGTGATATTGGATACTATTTCTGCTGTTTTAAAAAGGCTCACTAATTACTGTATAATAGAAGATCACACCGAAGATAATGATTTAACTAACAGTTATTACAGTGAAAACTGGGAACTTTCCATAGCTAGAGCAGGAAATATTGTGCAGTATATGATGACATACGGAAAAATACCAGCAGATAAACTGTTTGCGCTTGGCTATGGAGAGTATATGCCTTTCAGAGATAATGTTGCGCCTAAAAACGGTATGGACAGCAGAATTGATTTTGTAATTCTTGAATATGAAGCTAAGCGATAATACTTTGGCGAAGTCTTGAAGTTCTTGTTTCGCTCAAGATATTTTTAAGCTTCATAATGCCTTGCGCATGGAGCTGGCATACTCTTGATTCTGACATGTTAATAGTTTCGCCGATTTCTTTAAGCGTCATGTTTTCCTGATAGTAAAGAACCATGATAATACGTTCACGTTCAGGAAGTCTTTGCAATGCTCTTTCAAGCTCATGCTTAACGTTCTTTTCTTCAGCATGTTCTTGAGGTGTAAGTTTTCCTGTATCTTCAATTGTATCTATAATTTCGATACTGTCATCAGTGCTTCCGCGTTTTTCATAAATCGAAGTTATTGTCATATCTTCTGACATGATTTGTGAAACTTTATCGGGATCCATTTGAAGATAATTGGCAACTTCTGTGGTCGTCGGCATTCTTCCTAATTCTTGTTTCAAATATTCTTGTGCTGCTTTTATATCTTTAATTTTCTTTCTTACACTTCTCGGCAAGAAATCTTGTGCACGAATTCTGTCTAAGATAGCTCCTCTGATTCTTATAAGAGCATAAGTTTCAAATCTTGTATTCTTTTGAGGGGAGTATCTTTCAATAGCGTTAATAAGTCCTTCAACGCCGTATCCGGCAATGTCTTCAACAGAAATAGTTGCAGGAAGTGTAACTTTTACGCGGCCGACAACATATCTGATTAAATATATATATTGAACAATTAAAGTATCACGGACAGTTTTATTTGTCTTATCCTTGAAATACTCATGCCAAAGAGCTTCCAACTCATTTTCCGCAAGTCTTTTTATGTTGTTATACGATGTGAAATCAAAACTCTGGCTCATTAAACTTCCCAAATATTGTTCAAATATCTACATATCTATTCTATACAATATAGGATTAGCCACATCATTTAAAAAGAGGAAATGTTTTAACTTTACTAAAGTTTGTGGTGTACAAGAGCATGCTTAATTTTGCTGTTCTACTTCTTCAACAGAAGGTTCAGGCATTGTTTTAATGATTTCAAGCTTAGTAATTCTTGCACCGTCAACTTCTTTTACTACAAATGTTAAATTATTAAATGTTACTGTATCATCAACTTCTGCAAGTCTGCCTAAAAGTTTTACAACAAGTCCGCCGATAGTATCAATATCTTCGTCATCAATTTCTTTTTCATCAATTTGGAAGAACTCTGCAAATTCGTCAAGACGCATCATAGAATTTGCCAAATATGTGTTTGGTGCAACTTCTTTAATATCGCATTCTTCTTCTTCATCAAATTCATCCTGCACTTCACCAAATATTTCTTCCAATACATCTTCAAGCGTAATAAGCCCTGATGTGCCGCCAAATTCATCTATAACAATTGCCATTTGCCCTTTGCGTTTTTTAAATTCCAAAACCAGGTTATCCATTGTAATTGTTTCGGGAACCATTAAAACTTCACGTTGAATCTTTGCAATAGGACAAACTTCATCTTTAATTGAAAGCGAGTACAAATCTTTTACGTGAACAAGGCCTGTGATATGGTCAATGTCTTCTTCATAAACCGGATATCTTGTATATTGGCTTTCTGCTGCAAGTTTATTTAATTCTTCCATTGGCATGTCAATAGGAATACAAACCATGTCTGTTCTTGGAATCATTACCTGTTTTGCAGTCAAATCAGAAAATTTAAATACGTTATGAAGCATTTCTTTTTCTGTTTCATTCAATACACCGCCGTTGTAGCTTGCGTTAACAAGCATATCAAGTTCTTCGGTTGAGTGTACAAGAGAACCTTTATGTGTATGAGGTATATTAAAAGCTTTTAAAACAAGGTTTCCAAAACCGTTCAAAAGCCAGATAAACGGATTAAAAATAAAGGTAATAATCTGCATAGGTCTTGCTACTACCAAAGCAGTTTTTTCGGTAAATTCCAATGCAATTGATTTTGGAATAAGCTCACCTATAACAACGTGGAAGAATGTTATAAGAGCAAAAGCAATTGATACTGACATTGTATGAGTTGCTATTGTCTGGCTTATACCTGGGAGGAATGCAAAAAGAGGTTCGATTAAGTGAGCAAGCGTGCCTTCACCAACCCAACCTAAACCGATACTTGATATTGTTACACCAAGCTGTACTGCTGCGATGAATTTATCTAAGTCCTTAATTGCTTCAAGAGCTATTTTGGCATTGTGGTTGCCTTCGTTAACAAGTTGTTCTATTCTTGTTTTGCGAACTTTAACCATCGCAAATTCTGATGCCACAAAAAATCCGTTTGAAAATAACAAGAATGCTATTACAAACAAATTAAAAATCATATTACCCGTCTCATCCATTATATTTTGTTTCCTCTAATACTTTTTAAAGCAATTATAATATTATTTATAAAAAAATGCAATCCTATTCCTTAGGCAGTTCTATTTCTTTGAGTTCCGTATAAACCATAGGAGAAAATCCTTTTGTGGTTGTAACTGTTATTATTTTATATACAGGCGGAGTGCTTAATAAAGTAGGTGATGAAATGTGGTATACACCGTTTCTCATTTGCTCGCCGTTTATATGGTAATGTCCTGATATTACAGATATTATATTGTCGTACTTATCTATAATATTGAAGTAATTTTCTTTTTGATAGACTTCGTGAGTTTTTGATTCTTTAGGTTCAACAACCGGGAAATGCTGGAAGATTATAACGGGCTCGTTTTTGTACTTTGTTAACTGTTTATCCAGCCAGTTAAGAGTATCTTCTCTGTAATATCCGCCAGAACCGGGAATTACTTCCTTTGCTCCATCTACTACTATAAATACAAATCCGTCTTTTTTGAATACATAATTCGGTTTATTGTATCTGTATAAGAAATTATTTTCTCTTATGATTTCCAAATACTTTGTTTTTGAAAGCCCGTTATTTTTATATACATCGTGATTGCCCAATACTATATAATAAGGGACGTTAAGTTTGTTTATTATATTAGTAAAATCCGGCAGATAATATGGTTTTGGCGAGTTGATATTGTCGCCTGTGAAAACAGTAAAAGCAATGTCTTTTTGATTATTAATACTGTTCACAGCTTCCTGTAAAACCTGTTCTCTATATTTATCGCCTGCTATAAAATGAGCATCAGCAATTTGTGCGAATTTTATAACTTCTGCATATACTGCACCTTGTAATAATAACAATGATAATAAAGTTAAAATTATATTTTTCTTCATTAATTTAAGCCCTCTGGACAAATTATAACATAAATTATAATATATAGAAAGGAGAAAACATGAGATTAGATAAATTTTTAAAGGTTTCAAGATTAATAAAAAGAAGAACAGTTGCAAACGAAGTTTCTGATACAGGTCGTGTTTATATAAACGGCAATCCTGCAAAACCTGCTAAACAAGTTAAAGAAGGAGATATTATAAAAATCGAGTATGCAAACAGAACAGTCAGCGCAAAAATTTTGAAAGTTCCAACCAATAATGTAAGCGTTCAGGAAGCTCCGACTTTGTATGAAATTGTTGAATAATTCAAAAATATGTTATAATGATAATGTTAATAACGAAAGGAAGCAGTTTATGAAAACCAGCGTAGCCGCCGGACCCGAAACATTAGGGTATGCATAATTGCTTAAAATTATTGAAAGGAGAATTATGAAAAGATTAAGTTATGTCGGGGGGGGGGCAGACTTTTAAGCTCCAACCTTAAAGGATTTACATTAGCAGAAGTTTTGGTTACACTCGGCATTATAGGCGTTGTTGCTGCAATGACTATGCCTGTTTTAATTCAAAATAATATTAACAGAACTGTTGAAACAAGACTTGCTAAATTTTATTCTGTATTTAATCAAGCATTAAAGATGGCAGAAGTTGAGTATGGTGACAAAGAAGGATGGTATCAGGATAAGAACGGTGTTATCACAGATGAAGACGGAAATCCTATTGAAGGTTCTTCTATAATTTTAGAATGGTACAATATTTATTTGGCAAAACATATTAAAACCATTAAGATTACAGTTGACAGCGAAGGCAGACCAACGTTTTATCTTGCTGACGGAAGTGCGTTTGCTGCTGCTCACTCAAACGTGATGAGGGATTGGATTTTTTATTCAAGCGACCCTGAAAAATGTATAGCAAGACACGGCTCATTGGCTAATGCTCAAGGAAAGTGTGCATTCAGATTTATTTATATGCCCGCAGCCAATAATGCAGAAGAATGGAAGTATCATACAGGCAGAGGTCTTGAACCTTATAAATACGGTTGGGACGGCACAAGCGAAGACTTATATAATAATGCTTATGCAGGCTGCAATGATTCTTCTACCTGCAGGAACTGTATGTGTACTTCTGTTATTCAGGAAAACGGCTGGAAAATCCCTAAAAATTATCCTTACCGTGTAAGCAGATAATATTGACTTTAGAAAAAACATCATTAAGAAACATGACACCTACTGCAAACGGATGATTTATTCATTATCTATTGAATTAAACATGTAAATATCCGATTGTATTAGAAAAAAGAGGTAGTCATGATAATTAACGGTGGAATCAGGTATTGCGAAAAAGGCTTAACAGCATCTCTAAGGGCGATGCATGTTCAAAGTGAACTTATCGGGATGCATAATGAAAACGTTACGGGATTTGATAAAATCGGATACCAGAGAGAAGAACCTGTTGTATCTTCATTTACCGAATGGATTGGAGTACACGGGCTTTCTAAAACCGTTGACGATAAAGTCGGCCGTATTGCAATGTCAGATAACCCGTTAGATATTGCTCTTGCAAATAAAGGTTATTTTCAAACGCAGACCGCTGACGGCATAAGACTTACACGTGACGGAAGATTTAAATTGGATAAAGAAGGAAACCTGTTGACAATGGAAGATGAACAGGTGCTTTCTAATACAGGTACGCCAATTCAGCTTCCTGTTGTTCCGGAAAAGCTTACTGATATTAAAATAAATTCTAAAGGGCTTGTAAGCGTGTTTAATAAAAGTACTAACAAACTTGAAAACGTAGCTTTCTTAGGTGTTGTATCAGCTGATGGAGCAATTGTTATGGATCCGCAGGTTAAGCAAGGATATAACGAATATTCAAACGTATCGCTTCAAAATGAATTTATAGGAATGATGCCTATTATTAGAAACTTTGAAGCAAACAGACAGATTTTTATGATTCAGAACCAAAATCTTCAAAAAGTAATTTCACAACTTGGTTCAACATCATAATAAGGTAAGAATTAGAGGTAGATAATTATGTACAGTATGCAGGGAATAGTCAGAAAAAGTATTTGCAACGCAACAAATCAGTTTGAAAAACTGGGTTACGTCGGCAATAATCTTGCAAACATGAACACAAGAGGATATAAATCCGTTAACTTTGAACAAATGCTTAAAGAAGACGGATATATTACAGGTGCAGTAAGATCTGATTATAAACAGGGCTCTATTCAGATTACAAGTAATCCGTACGATGTTGCAATCAGCGGTGTTGGCTTTATTCCTGTTGTTTCACCTGAAGGCGAAGTTGCTTATACACGTGACGGCTCTTTTAAACAAGGCAAAGACGGTTATCTGGTAACAGCTGACGATTGGATTGTAGGCGAAGGTATTAAAATTCCTACAAACTGCTACAAGTTTGAAATTAAGCCTAACGGTGAAGTTTTTTCATACGATGCGGCTGACACAGAACCTAAAAAACTGGGAACAATCCCGCTTGTACGTTTTGCTTCTCAGGAAAACCTTGAGCAGGCAGGCATGAATAAGCTTGTACCGACAGAAGATTCCGGAGAACCTGAACTTGTAAAAGACCATGAATGTTTCTGCCAGAATAATTTAGAAAACTCAAACACTAATATATATAGTTCAGTATCAGATATGTTAAGACTGAATGCATCAATGCTTGCAAGTATGCGTATGATGAAAGTTGTAGATGATATGTACAACAAAGCAATTAACATAAGAGAATAGGGAGCGTAGCCGCTCCACCCGCCATAGGGAGTTCAAGAAACTTCTCAGGTCAATACTAAAAAAATGGAGCGTAGCCGCTCCACCCGCCAAGGGAACCTCAAAAACTAAGAAAGGATAAAAATGTTCACATCGCTGGATAATATGGGCAAAGTTACATTAATGATGGATTTGATAACGCAGAAGCAAAGAGCGTTAGGCTCTAACCTTGCCAATATTGATACTCCGGGATATGTCCGCCGTGATGTAAACTTCGGGGATTATCTTAATTCAATGAACAGTCCTTTGGAAACGAAACTTTCAGAGGTGCTCGGCCCGTCAGGTGTTATTGATGAAAGAAGAAATGAAGAAATTGATCCTGCAAATGAGTTGATGGAAATTCAACAAAACTCACTTCTTTATACGATGGCAACAAGAAGAATGTCTAATATAATTACGGAAATGAAAACAGTTATCAATGTCGGTAAGTGATAAGAAAGGGTAAAAACGGGAGCGTAAGCGACTAACCAATATATAATAAATCTTGACAATAACCGTCAGAGAGGATAGAAAAATGAGTATAATGGAATCAATGAATATCGGCTCAAATGCGTTAAAAGCGCATGGCTTAAGGCTGGATATTCACGCAAAAAACATTGCTAACGTTGATACACCTAATTACGTAAGACGTATTCCTGTTTTAAATGCAACTGAAGATATTTCATTTCATGGGTTAATGAATACTATGAAACAAGATGTTTTCGGTGTTGGAACTTTACCTTATCTTCAAGGCGGTGTTGTATTCAACGGATGTGTTGAAGATCCTACTATGGGTGACAGAATTTACAGACCGGGACATCCTGATGCTGATGAAAACGGTTATATAAGAGCTTCAAACGTTAACGCAATGGTTGATATGGCAGATGCTATACTTGCTCAAAGAGCTTATGAAGCTAACCTTGCTCTGATTAATATTACAAAATCTATGGCTCAAAAAGCTACTGAAATAGGTAGATAATTTTTCTGAATGTTTTGATTTTATGTTATTATAGCTTTGGAGGTTTGTTGTGCCAAAGATTTCTATTATAATACCTGTTTACAATGTCCAAGATTATCTTGCGATGTGTCTTGACAGTGTCTGCTATCAGTCAATGAAAGATATTGAGATAATATGTGTTAATGACGGTTCAACTGACAATTCTTTAGCTGTTTTGCACGCTTATAAAAGACGTGATAAACGTATTATAATTATAGATAAGGAAAACGAGGGTTCAGGTGTTGCAAGAAATACAGGTTTAAAAATTGCACGCGGCGAATATGTTTATTTTGTTGACGGAGATGACTGGCTTGAACAGGATGTTCTATTGAAAGCTTCTAAAAAAGCAAACGAAACTAATGCGGATATCGTAATTTTTGGCGGATGTTCTTGTTATGTCAAAGATAATGGTAAAATTAAAAAAAATTCAGGCGGTTATAGTGCGGATAAACTTCCTAAAAAATATTTAAATAAAGTATTTTCAGCCGAAGACATTAAGAAAGATATATTTAAATTCCCTTCTACCGCGTGGACAAAGCTATACAAACATCAATTTTTGGTTGATAACAATATTTTATTTCAGGAAATAAAAGTCGGACAAGACCAGCTTCCGTTCTTCCATTCAATGATTACTGCCGAAAAAATAGCACTTTTGCCTGAAAACTTATATTGCTACCGTAAAAACAGGAAAGGTGCCGTAACTGCTGTTAAAAAGAAGAAGAATTTCTCTCCGATTTATGTATTTTATGCTGTTGAAGATTTACTTAAAAAACTTGATAAAATCGATGATTACCAAAAAGTTTTTGTAAACAGGTATTTTTCAAAGGCAACTTCATGGCTTGGAAAATTTCAGGATGATATAAAAGAGGAGTATTTTGAAGAATATATGAAGCTTCTTGAGCATGTTAAACAAGATTATCCTTTTGGTTGGTGGATAAAATTTAATCCTAAAATATCAGACGGATATTGGAAGCTGAAATTTAAGCAATTTGCTGCTAAAAAATTATAGGAGAGATTTATGGATAAAGAATATAGTCAATTTGTAATTGTTCTGCTGTTAATATTTTTCGGTCTTGCTGTGTTTTTCTTTTTAATTGTGCCTATGGTGGTGAATAATGAAGCTTTAGCATCCACAATAAATAATTTAAAAAATAATTATAAAACAGAGATTACCTGTAAGAAAGATGTGTCTTGCACATTAACAAATTATTCTTATAATGATAAACAAACTAACAGTTACACTTTTAAACTGCCGCAAAAGATAACATTTAATTCGGAGTTTGTTCCGTATGTTGAACATACTTATGGTTATGGTTATTTTCGTCAATGGCATAAAAGCGTAAAAATAAATAAGTATTTTGTAATAATAAATGATTATAAATACCCTGTTGGAGAGGACTTCCAACGAGGATTAAAGAAATATTTGGAGGTCAATTACTTTGACGGTATTCCTCAAGATGTTTTAAACAGTGATTTCAACCTTATGGTTTCTTCAAGTTATTCAACTGTTGGTCAAAATCTTTCTGAAATACTTCTGAATATTTTATTTGTTTTCGGTTTGTTATATATAATTTTGTGCTTTAACGAAAATTTTGAAAAAAAATACGAAAAATATTTTATACTAATATTTATAATAATGACTTCATTTATCGGAATTTTATTAATAACCGGTTTATCAAGTATCGTAAAATAATTTTGAAAAATTTTTATTTTTTTAGTATGATAAATTTGTTAAGTGAAAATTTAATAAAGATTTAAATGTCGATGTGGCACTGTGCCGATAAAAACGATTAATAATCGTTTTTAGAGAGGGTGCGACAACGGAGCACATCCGCCATAACAATATGGTAGATGTGGTGAAAATTTAATAAAGATTTAAATGTCGATGTGGCGGAATGGTAGACGTGCACGTTTGAGGGGCGTGTGGAGTAATCCGTGGGGGTTCAAGTCCCCCCATCGACATTTTTTAACGGTCATATATATGGATAAAAAAGAATTAATAAAACGCTGTCTGATATTTGAAGACGCTTTAGAAACTTATCCGTTTAAGGATAAAACTTATGAAGAATACGCAGTTCTCAGGCATAAAAGCAATGGCAAATGGTTCGGGCTGGTGTTTTATCTTAATGACATATTATGTATAAATTTGAAATGCAACCCTTTAGACTCCGCAGTTCTAAGAGATGAATATTCTTTTATTACTCCCGGCTGGCACATGAATAAAGCGCACTGGATAAAAGTTGATGTGAACAAATGTCCTGAGGATTTACTTGATGCACTAATTGAAGCAAGTTTTAATTTAACTTTGACTAAAAGAAAAACAAAATAATTTGAATTTACATTTTTACATGTAATAATTATGGTATGCTAGACAAAATTATTATAAAGGGAGCAAAAGAACATAACTTAAAAGATGTATCTCTTGATTTACCCAAAAATGAGTTAATAGTTTTTACGGGAGTATCAGGTTCGGGAAAATCTTCTCTGGCTTTTGATACTATTTTTGCAGAAGGGCAGAGAAGATATATTGAAAGTCTTTCCACCTATGCAAGACAATTTTTGGGGCAGATGGATAAACCTAATGTTGAATATATTGACGGGCTTTCTCCTGCTATTTCTATTGACCAGAAATCAACCAGCAATAACCCTCGTTCTACTGTCGGTACTGTTACGGAAATTTATGACTATTTAAGACTTTTGTTTGCCCGTGTCGGAACGCCTTTTTGCCCCGAATGCGGCGAGGAAATTAAACCTCAGACAATTGACGAAATCGTTAACAGTATAATGAAGCTTGGTGAAGGTACTAAAATTCAGATTTTGGCTCAAGTAGTTAGAGGCAAAAAAGGTGAATTTCAATCAACGTTTGAAGAACTCCGTCAGGAAGGCTTTGTAAGAGTAAAAGTGGACGGTGAGATTTATAATCTTGATGAAGACGAGATTGAGCTTGCAAAAACAAAAAAGCATGATATTTCCGTTGTAATTGACAGAATTGTAGTAAAAGAAACTGCTCGTTCACGTATTGCGGACAGCACGCAGATTGCGTTAAAAAAAGCCGATGGTGTTGCGGTTGTTGATGTTGTTGGCAACTCTCAACCATTACCCGTTGCCTTATCCAATGTTTGTGCAGAGGGTGAAAAAAAAGAAATAATATTTAGTGAAAAGCTTGCTTGTCCTAAATGTAATTTAAGTTTCGAAGAACTTGCACCGAGAATTTTTTCATTCAATGCTCCGTATGGTGCTTGTGAAAGATGTTCAGGTTTGGGGGCTGATTTTGTTATTGATGCGGACTTAGTTGTACCTGACAGAAAAAAATCTTTGAAAGACGGTGCTATATATCCTTGGTCTAAAACTTCGACTTCATATTATGATGATGTATTAAAATCTGTTTGTTCGCATTACGGAATAGATATGGATATGCCTTTTGAAGAATTATCCGAAAAAGAACAAAAAATAATTTTATATGGCGGTGATGATATTCTTCCATTCAGGGTTATGCGTTTCGGAACCCACAGATACGAAACCAAATACCACAGATTTGAAGGTGTAATTCCGTTTTTGGAAAAAAGATATAATGAATCAAACGGCGAATACTGGCGTGAAGAAATTGAAAAATATATGATTACTACTCCTTGTCCGGCATGCGGCGGTGCAAGACTGAAACCGTTTCCGCTTGCTGTGAGAATAAAAGGGAAAAATATTTACGAATTTACTTTAATGTCAATTGATGAAGCATTAAACTTTGTTGATGATTTATATTTGGAACTGGATGAATTTCATTTACATATTGCAAAACAAATTCTTGATGAAATCAGAGCGCGTTTAAAATTTTTAAAAGACGTAGGATTAAATTATTTAAATCTTGCGCGTATGGCAGGAACTTTATCGGGCGGCGAAGCTCAGCGTATAAGACTTGCCACCCAAATAGGAAGCGGCTTATCAGGTGTGCTTTATGTGTTGGATGAACCTTCAATCGGACTTCATCAACGTGATAATGACAGGTTGATAAAGACTTTGATTAAGCTTCGCAATCTTGGAAATACGCTTATTGTTGTTGAACATGATGAAGATACAATAAGAAATGCGGATTACATAGTTGATATCGGTCCTAAAGCAGGTATTAACGGCGGAAAAATAATTGCATCAGGTACAGTAGATGATATTGTAAAGGCAAAAAGCTCTATTACCGGTAAGTATTTAAGCGGAGAAAAATATATTCCTATTCCTGAAAAAATAAGAGAGGGAAACGGTAATTTTCTGCGTGTAAAAAATGCTCATTTAAATAACTTAAAAAATATTGATGTTGATATTCCGCTTGGCAAAATTGTATGTCTTACAGGTGTGTCAGGTTCAGGTAAATCAAGTTTAATGCAGGATTTGATTTATGAATATGCAATCCATAAATTAAGAGGAAATAAACCAAAACCGCAAGGTGTTGATGAAATTACGGGATTTGAAAATATTGATAAAATTATTGACATTGACCAATCCCCAATCGGCAGAACTCCACGTTCAAACCCTGCAACATATACTGATTTATTTACTCACATAAGGGAATTATATTCAAAAACGAATGAAGCTAAATTGAGAGGATATAAACCGGGCAGATTCAGCTTTAATGTTAAGGGCGGAAGATGTGAAGCCTGCAAAGGTGACGGTTTATTAAAAATTGAGATGAATTTCTTATCTGATGTTTACGTAAAATGCGACGTATGCAAAGGAAAACGCTATAACCGCGAAACGCTTGAAGTTAAATACAAAGGTAAAACTATATCGGATGTACTTGATATGAGCGTAAAAGAAGCGCTTGAATTCTTTGACAGCATACCTTCAATTAAAAATAAGCTTCAAACATTAAATGATGTCGGATTGGATTATATTAAGCTCGGGCAAAGTGCAACAACGCTTTCAGGCGGTGAAGCGCAGCGTATTAAACTTGCATCTGAACTTAATAAGCGTGCAACCGGTAAAACTCTTTACCTGCTTGATGAACCGTCTGTTGGTCTTCACTGGTATGATTTGGATAAACTTATCAAAATTTTGCAGCAGCTCGCCGATCAGGGAAATACAATTCTTGTCATCGAGCACAATCTTGATTTTATAAAAATTGCAGACCATATAATAGATTTAGGACCTGAAGGCGGTATTGGAGGCGGAACTATTGTTGCGCAGGGAACACCTAAAGAAATTGCCAAAAATAAAAAATCTTATACAGGTCAATATTTAAAACCTTTATTCTATTGATGCAAAAACTTCATTATGCTATAATCTTATAAAATTAGGAGAATGCTGATGAAAAAGTTTTTTGTATTTTTAGCTTTGCTAATGTTTAGTTCGCCTGTAATGGCTAAAACAATTCAGGTAGAGGCATTAAATGATTTTTCTACTGAAAATCCGCCAAAAACTTTGGATGTAAAAGTTTTATCGGAAATTGTTCTTGATGAAAAAATAACTCTTTCTGAAGGTGATGTTGTTCACGGTCAGATTACTGATATTTCTGATCCTAAAAGGCTTAAGCGAGATGCCTCATTTACTTTTGTACCGTTATATTATATTAATAATGCTAAAACCGTTGTTCATATTAACGGATACTTCCCTGCAAAATATGCTACAAAGCTTGATAAAGGCGGGCTTGCAAAATCTGCCGCTCTAGGTGTAGGCAGCTATTTTGTAAAAGGTCTTTCTATCGGCTATTCAGCTGTTGAGGGAGCTGTAAAAAATGAGGATGACGGACGTATAAAATCAGGAGCAAAAGCTGCTTATGAAAGTTCTCCATTTTCTTATGTAGAAAAGGGCAGTGAAATAGTTATTCCAAAAGGTCAAAATTTCCTTTTGAATTTTAAACTAAAAGATGAAGCAGACGAACCTAATTATGAATACACAACTCCGGCTGAAACCAATATATAACCCTTATATAATTGACGATTAGCGAAAATTATGTTAAAATTTATCATACGAAGGAGAATAATATGAAGAAGTTACTTTCAATTTTATCTGTGTTGTTTGCTTTTACTGTATCACCTGTGTTGGCAAAGACGGCGCCTGTTGAAATTTTGCAGGATTTTTCCGTAAATAACCCGTCTGATACATTGCTTATCAAAGTACTATCTAATGTTAAACTAAATAAAGACGTTATGTTGTTTGAAGGTTTCTATGTACTTGGTCAGATTAACAAAGTTGCTAATTCTTCTTTCGTATTTATTCCTGTGAAGTATCAAAACTTTCATAATGAAGTCTATGATATCAGCGGGAACTACCCTGCAAAAATCGAGAAAGTTTTGGAAGGTAACGCTCAAAACGGTGTAGTGCCCAAAAACAGCAAAATGTTATTTGATTTCGTGATTGCAGATGAATATGCAGCAGAAAAAGAAGCAGTAAACAGCCAGCCTGCTCAAACTCCTGAAGGCGGTGTCGCACCTGTTGTTAACAGAACAAAATATGTTATCTATGATGATACTATTCCGCAAACAATGAAAGATTTTCCGGGTATAAAACTAAACTCTTTTGATAACGGAAGCAACTTTAATATTCCTAAAAAATTAATAATTGAAGCTGATAAAAAAGATAGTAATATTAATTCTTTAAAATACAAAAATTAAGAATTATAAAACATAATGAAATAGTGAATATAATGAGTTATATTCACTATTTTTTTATTTAAATATTTAACTATACTTCTACTGCAACTTTTAATTTACCGTTGCCTTCAAGGATTATTTCTGTATCTCTGCCGTTTTCAGAGATTACAAGACGGGTTTTTCTTGTATTATTTTCTATGAAATTTGAAATTTCCTTAACTTTCAAATCGTTCATGTGTATATCCTTTCAAAGTTTGTACTATATATGATAACAGATTTTTGAGGATTTTCAACCCTCTTGAGAATTAAAACCCGAAAAATATTTTTTTTGCTGTGATTAAGACAAAAAAATACCAATTTATTGATATAAATTGGTATTTTTATATTATCAGGTTTAAAAAAGATTAACCTTTGATTTGGCTCATTACTTCGTCAGCAAAGTTTTCTTGACGTTTTTCAAGACCTTCACCAAGCATAAATCTTGTGAAAGCTTTAACAGTAAGTTTACCTTCAATTAATTGACCTACTGTTATGTCAGGGTTTTTGATGAAAGGTTGTTCTAAAAGAACTTTTCCTGCCATAAGTTTATTTACTCTGCCTTCAACAATTTTAGCTCTGATTTGTTCAGGTTTTTTCAATAAATCTTCTTTACCCATTTCAACTTCAGTTTCGTGATCAATTACAGATTGAGGAATTTCATCTCTTGTAATGAATTCAGGAGCGCTTGATGCTATATGCAAGCAAATGTCGTTCATTAATTCATCATCTTTTTTATCTGTATGAATTAATACACCGATTTTACCGTTGTGAATGTAAGAAGCAGTAATTCCTTCATAACGTACAAATCTTCTGAAAGTGATTTTTTCGCCGATAGAAGCGATTTTTTCTTTAATGATTTCAGAAATAACTTTACCGCATTCAGGGCAAGTTGATGATAATAATGCATCAACGTCAGCCGGATTTGATTTAGCAACAAAGTCAGCTAAGTTTGATGTTAATTCTTTAAATTCTTCGTTTTTAGCTACGAAGTCTGTTTCACAGTTAACTTCAACCATAGCGCCGCAATCGTCTTGAACTGATGCTGCGATAAGACCTTCAGCAGCAATTCTGCCCATTTTTTTATCAGCAGAAGCCATACCTTTTTGGCGAAGGACTTCCATAGCTTTTTCCATATCTCCGTCAGTTTCAACAAGAGCTTTTTTAGCGTCCATCATACCAGCGCCTGTTTTATCACGAAGTTCTTTAACCATTTGAGCTGTAATGTTCATTATAATTCTCTCCTTTTTTATAGTGAAGAGTGAAGAGGGAGGAGTGAGATAATATCTCAGCCTCCTTCACTCAAACTTAATTAATTATGCTTTAACTTCTTCTGCGCTAACACCTGCATCTTCAGGTTTAATTTCTTCGATTTTTTTAGCGTTAGCATTAGTTTCTCTAAGTTGTTTTCCTTCTAAAACAGCATCAGCCAATTTAGATGAAATTAATTTGATAGAACGGATAGCATCGTCATTACCAGGGATAATGAAGTCAATTCCGTCAGGATCTGCATTTGTATCAGCTAAGCAAATAACAGGGATGTTTAATTTGTTAGCTTCTTTAATAGCGATATCTTCTTTCTTTTGGTCAACTATGAAGATTAAATCAGGTAAACCTCTCATATCTTTAATACCGCCTAAAGTTTTGCTTAATTTGCTTAATTCTCTGTTTAATTTAGCAATTTCTTTTTTAGGTAATTTGTCAACGTGACCTGAGTTAATGAAATCTTCCATTTCTCTAAGTTTGTTAACACGTCCTCTGATAGTTTCAAAGTTAGTAAGCATACCGCCTAACCATCTTCTGTTAATGTAGTAAGCACCTGCTCTTGTTGCTTCTTCTGCAACAACTTCAGCTGCTTGTTTTTTTGTACCTACAAACAAGATATTTTTATTTTTAGCTGCATATTCTCTTACTGTTGCATAAGCTGCGTCTAGTAAGTCAGTTGTTTTACGCAAATCTAATACATAAATACCATTTCTTGCTCCGTAAATATACGGTTTCATTTTAGGGTTCCATCTTTGAGTTTGGTGTCCGAAGTGTACACCTGCTTCTAAAAGTTCAATCATAGATGCTGCTGGCATCGGTTTTCTCCTTTTTTTACTTGTTGTACTACGGGAAACGCTGTCTCATCTGCGGGTTTGGTTAAATTTAAGGGGTGTTCCTTTTTTTTGCCGCCAGACTAGGGCAAAGCCTATCAGACCAGTGTAACCACTTATATAATAATACAAACATGCCTTTATGCAAATGTAATATATAGTTTTATTACATTTTGTGTTATGTTAAGGAATTTGGGCAATGTGCGTAGCACAAAAAAAACGGACTTTCTAAAAAATAGATTGTCCGGTATTTCATTTTCTGAAACAAAAAGGATTTACATTAATTTACTGTATATAAATATAACTTTCTTAACAGAGTACGCTTCTAATATTCAATCCCTTGTCTTGCCATAACGCCCATATCAAAGTAGTGTTTGATAGGTTTCATTTCTGTTACAAGATGAGCCATAGCTTTTAGCTCAGGGTGAGCATAACGTCCTGTTAATACAATTTCAAGATTTTCAGGTTTGTGTAATAAAACATCTTTTACATCACTTACTTTAATCATATTCATTGATGTACAAATATTAATTTCATCAAGAATAATCAATTGATATTCACCTGAATTGATAGCTTTTTTAGCGAATTCCCAGCCTTTTTTAGCTTCTTTGTAATCTTCCATGCAAACGTTATGAGAATAACAAACTCTGTCCATACCATATTGAACAACATCAAGGTTAGGAAGGAATTTTGAAGAAGAAACTATTTCACCATATGAAGTAGCGCTGTCACCTTTTGTAAATTGGATGATTAGAACTTTCCAGCCGTGTCCCAATGCTCTGAGAGCCAATCCCAACGATGCTGTGGTTTTGCCTTTGCCGTCTCCTGTATAAATTTGAATATAACCATGTTCTAACACGACTCACTACCTCCAATAAACTGTAATAGGTTCCTCTATCCTTATTTTAACGAACTTTTCCCACTGTTTAATCGTTCATAAGATGGATAATTTTCTAGAGCCAAAGATGGATAAATGTATCTATCCCCGCTCCCAAGATTTTGTATATCCATCATAAAATAAAACTAAAAAAAAAGAACGTTTTTGAAACACTTCATGCCAATCTTTTTACAATTGATTTTTCTAAAAATCCATAGATTGAGATTAGATAAAGATTTGATGACAAAAAAGTTTTTTTGAAAAAATTTACATTAATTTTGTAAACTAAATGCAACAAAGACTTGCAAAGTTTTAAAGAAGTCTTGGCATGCTTATTTACAGGTTTTTATTATTATGAATATTGTTAATATTTACATTTGATTTTTTTATTAAATAAATGGGCATAATAAAACTAACGAGGTCGAAGTAAATGCTTTATATTATTCATGTTCAGCATGTTAACTTTTGTAACGAAAGAGGATATTTGTGAAATCAGCTGATTTGGAAAGTTTTTATATTATTAGAGATATAAAAGAGAGATGAGCACATGAGTGTAAACAAACCGGGATTACCAAAACTGAATGTGAAATCTGAAATGCAGACATCGTTTAAGTCTGCACTCTCAAGTAAGCTTGCTACAACTCAAAGAAGTTCGGTGAGCTACGGTATCTTTGCGCAGCGTTCAAACAGCGGTGTAATTCATAATCCTAAAGCTTATTTAAGTCCATCAACAAGTGCAACAAGACATGCTTTACTTGATAACAGAGTAAAAGTGTTTAATAATAATGTTCCCGTATCACCTACAAGAGTCGCATCTTCAGATAATACAAATAAATATGCGGCAGCATTAGTGGCTATGCAGGCATTATCTCAAACTATTTCGCCTTTGATTAATTCTAAAGCCGATGCAAAAGGTGATGCTAAAACTAATGCTAAGTCATCTGCTGAAGGTGCTATTGGAGATTTAGCAAATGCTAAAAATTCAGCCGAAATCCAAAAAGGTTTGGAAAAACTCGGCACAGAGCTTTCCGGATGTGAAACTGATATCACTAAAGCAGGTGAAACTATTGAATCAGAAACCAAGCTTAAGTCTGAAGCTGAAACAGCACTTCAAAAAGCTGAAACAGGAATAGAATCTGAGAAACAAAATATACAAAAACAAACAGGTACTATAACAAAACTTCAAAGCAGTATTCAAACCGATAAAATGACTCTGAGCGGATTGAAAGCCCAGTTAAGTACTTCCGGAGAAATGGGCAAAATGGCTTTAGAACAACAAATAAGCCAGTTGGAAGCTAAAATTAATCAGCAAGAAACCCAACTTAAAGAAGCAGAACAATCTAAAAAAGCTTCTGAAGATAAGATTAAAAACGAACTTGAACCGGAAAAAGAAAAACAGTCTAAAGCAATTGATTCTTGTAAACAAAATATAGAAACTGCAGAAGCTAAGAAAAAAGAAGCTGCAACTAAGAAAGAAAAATTAGAAGCATCAAAAGGTAAATATGAAAAGAAATTGACCGATGCGCAAAATAAAGAAACAAAACAGCTGGCTTCATTACATACAGAACTTGCTAACTATGCAAAACAATTCCAAAGCGAATCTGATGCAGGCAAGAAAAATAAAATATCAGAAAAATATGTAGCAAAAGCAAAAGAATATAATGAGCTTTGTAAAAATACATCCGTAAGCGGATATACAGAAGTAGCGCTCGATTTGAATTCTTAGAGATAACATATTGTTACAAACGGCTTTACTTTTGTAATTCATTAATTTATAATAAATTCATAGACAGTATTGTCACAGAAAAAAGAACGGGAACCCCCGTTCTTTTTTATCTGATAGGGTTAGAAAGGGCAGGTTTTATTTATGAAACAGGAAATTAACAGACATGAAGTCTTAGAGAAAATTACACCGTTGATAGAAAATACAGCCATGCGTTTTGGTTATATTCCTATCGAAATTGAGTTTGTAAAGGAAAATCATCGTTGGTTTTTGAGAATATATCTGTATTCTAAAGAAAAAGATGTTACGCTCGATGATTGTGAAAAGGTTACCAGAAGCCTTTCTGATTTCCTTGATGAGCTGATACCCGTAAAATATTACATGGAAGTGTCTTCTCCGGGGTTGGAAAGAAAGTTTAAATCCGAAAAAGAGTTTGTTTATTTTCAGGGAAGAAGAATAAGTTTAAAATTAAAACAGCCTTTAGAAGGTGAAGAAGAAAAGATTTTTAAGGGTGAAATTCTTGACTTTGATGAAACAAACGGATTAAAGTTTCTCAGGTTTGATGACGGACAAGAATTACAAATACCTAAAAATAACATACAATCTGCGAAATTATATATAGATTAATAAATGAAAGGATAAGAAAATGATTAAAATAGGTACAGCACTGTTTGAAGCATGTGAAGAACTGGAAAGAGAAAGAGGTATATCTAAAGATGTATTAATTGCTTCTCTTTGCGATGCAATGGTTGCAGCTTACAAAAAACATATGCACATTAAAGAAGCTACAAATATTGAAGCAATATTAGATGAACAATCAGGTGAAATCGGTGTTTTCAGAACTAAACTCGTAGTTGATGATGTTGAAGATGAAGATACTCAAATTACACTTTCTGATGCTCAGGAAATTGTTGAAGACGTAGAAGTAGGAGATGAAATTAAAATCGAAGTTACTCCTGATCAGTTCGGACGTATTGCTGCTCAGTCAGCTAAACAGGTTATTACTCAAAGAATCAGAGAAGCTGAAAGAAACCTTGTTCTTCAAGAATTCATTGATAAAAAGGGTACATTGACAACAGGTATTATCCAAAGAGTTGAAAACCGCAATGTAATTGTTAACATTGGTAAAACTGATGCTATTATGCCTCAGAAAGAACAAATACCCGGTGAATACTATAAACCGGGAAACAGAATCAGAGTTTTTGTGCTTAACGTAAAAGAAACTACAAGATTACCGCAGGTTATTGTTTCTCACGCACATGCTGAAATCGTGAGAGAATTGTTTGAACTTGAAGTTCCTGAAATTGAAGACGGAATTGTTGAAATTAAATCAATTTCACGTGAAGCAGGCTACCGAACAAAAATTGCGGTTTGGTCTAATGATCCTGAAGTCGATTCAGTTGGTGCTTGTATCGGACCTCGCGGTTCCAGAATTCAAACAATTGTTTCTGAATTGAAAAACGAAAAAATTGATATCGTCAGATATTCTGAAGATCCGGTTGAATACATTGTAAATGCTTTATCACCTTCAAGAGTTGTGTCTGTTGATATTCTTGCTGATGATGAATATTCTCACGAAGCAATGGTTGTTGTTCCTGATGATCAATTAAGCCTTGCTATCGGCAGAGAAGGTCAAAACGTTAGACTTGCTCACAAATTAACAGGCTGGAAGATAGATATTAAGAGCGTTTCACAAATGGAAAAAGCAGAAGCTGCTAACTACCAAAACTATGAAGAAGCTCAAGATGAAGTTGAAGAAATTGATGCTCAAGATGAACTTCAAGAAGAAATCGAAGAAGAAATGAATCAACAAGTTGTTGATGAAGAAGATTTCCAGGAAGAAGCAGCTGTTGAAGAAGATGCTTCAGAAGACGAAGAAGTTTAACATTAAAAATCAATATTAATATTTAAAAAGGGTAATTTTTAATTACCCTTTTTTGTTTATATTGAACATTCGCTTAATAAATTCATTAAGGTAAATTGGGCATCTCCAACAGGCTCAAACATATATGAGATTAATAAAAATAAAACCATTTTTTTGTTAAAATCTCTGCCTTGTAATTTTAAGTGTCTTATTTTCAATTCATTTACCATAAAATCAAGTTCATCAACAGAGAGCATAACATTATGCTTAGTTTTTTCCTGAATGCTCTGCCCCATTCTCGGACATTGGAAATCAACATCGAAATCTTCAGAATCCGTATATTCTGCTTTTTCAATAGCTGTATAATGTTTTGCCGCAAAAGGACAATCAGGCAGACAGGTTTGGTTTAACAAAATTTCAATTCTTTCAATATCATTTAAGAGGTGTGCTTCTTCTCTGATTTTATATTTTACATATTCAGGTCTTGCAACAACCCTGTCAAATTTATCCAGCATTCTGTTGTAAAATTCGGTTTCTCTGTCATCAGGACTTTCAAGTTCAAAGTAAGGCTTTATAACAGAGCAAGTGCAATAAGCCTCAGGGTAAAGCTTTTTAATATAATCATGAAGTAAATCAGAGGATATAATAAACTGGCAGTTAAGTTTTACCGCTGCATCCAAAATTTCATTGCAAAATTTATCATTTAAATCTTCTTGGCTGACATGGTAATTAGAAAAAGTAAAAGCAGGTGTAATACCTTTTTCTCTTACTTTTGTAAGATAATTAACGGTTGATTCAACATCATAATTTCTTATTCTGGAAGGTCTTCCTCCGCTCCATTTACAGCGGAATGTGCCAAAGTTAATAAAGTTATAATTTTCATCCAAATCTTTATAACACTGAATAATGTTATTTGTTAAATCATCATTTTTGTTAAAAAGCAGCGGTAAAGACCAAATTGCATCAGGATATCTCAGAATACTCATTTTATCTCCTTATCTAAATTCAAAGCATCAAAAGAAAATTCTATTGAATGATTATCATTATAAAAATCTTCAAAGCTTTTACGAATTGTATCCCCTCCGCATAGCTCAGGTTCGTCAAACCATTTTGAACCCGGTTCAAGGATAATTTTACCCATTGAATACCCGTTCACGCTGTGAGGGTACTTTTCAGTTAGGTATTCCCCGTATTCAACAGATGCATTTCTTTGCTCATCGGTTAAATTTGGGATATCGGCAAACGATATGTCACACATTACTCTTAAATCATTCATATATTCTAAAATGTCTTCAAGTTCTTGATTTGAGTAGTAAAATGTTTTATGTTTCTTTCTTAGATTTTCATCTGCAAATTCAGGTGAAATCAATAAGTATGAATTGTTTGAACAGCTTTCTTTAAAAGTTTTGATAAAATCTTTTTGAGGAAGGCCAAAGCATTCAAAAGTAATATTTAATTTTTCATCAAAGTTTTCAGCAAGATATTTGAAAAGTTCAATCTGCTTTTCCTGATTAAAAGGTGTAGGATCAAAAGCAAAATGGAAGTTTTTCACATCAAATTTTTGTTTTAAAACTTTCATGTCATCTACTATGCTTTTTGCAGAGCGTCTTGAAATTCGGTTTCTGCCTGTAATTTTTTGAACATTTTTAAAGCCGCCTCCGCACCATGAACAGTTTCCGTAACATCCGCGTCCGATGCATACACCATGAATTGTCGAAGAACCTGTTAATTGGTTAGGTTGTGATAAATTTAGCATATAATCAGTTTTAAAATAGCTGTCAAAATGCTTTAAATAGTCAAATCCGACAAAATTAAACTTGTCCAAATCCTCATCGGATGCAACATAGATATTTTTATTTATTTTTATCCCGCTATCGTCACGCCAGCAAAGATTAGGGATATCAGACATATCAGCTTTTTTGTTAAAAACAGCCTCTGCAAGCTCAGCTATGGGCTTTTCACCTTCGCCTTTAATTATTGCATCTATAAACGGGTATTTTTCAAGTATTTCTCTAGCAAAAAATGATGCTGTAAAGCCGCCCAATGAGATAAAAACATCAGGATTTTCTTTTTTTATTGATTTAGCAATTTCAATAACATCAAATGATTGCGGGTGCCAGTGAAGTGATATTGCAATAAATTTTATATTATTATCTTTTACATATTTGGCAGCCGAAAAATTTTTATCAAGATATTTTTCAACGCTTAAATGAACAACTTCTGCATCAAACCCGTTTATTACCAGTTGATGACATAACGAATAAATTCCCATAGCAATAAAGTTAATGCTTGATGCTGCTCCATTTTCTAATATATGGAGTTTAGGGATATGCAATAATAAACATTTGCCTCGTGTCATTAAAAAAACTTCCTTTAGCCAATTATAGATTGAGTTTCTGATAATGTCAAATAAATACGTCTAAAGATTGTCTGAGGCGTATACTGTTGACAAAAAATATTGAGCAAATATGATAATATTATGGCTTAAAATACCAAATTAGTATTATAGTATAAGTAAAGAAAAAGGAGATTAATCTCATGGCACGTGAAAAGTTTGAAAGAACCAAACCGCACGTTAACGTAGGTACAGTAGGCCACGTTGACCACGGTAAAACAACATTAACAGCAGCTATTACAGGCGTTATGGCTGCAGCTGGCGGAGCTCAAGCTAAAAAATTCGATGAAATCGATGCAGCTCCGGAAGAAAGAGCAAGAGGTATAACCATCTCTACTGCTCACGTAGAATACGAGACAGAAGCAAGACACTATGCTCACGTTGACTGTCCGGGTCACGCAGACTATGTTAAAAACATGATTACAGGTGCAGCTCAAATGGACGGCGCTATTCTTGTAGTAGCAGCAACTGACGGTGCTATGCCTCAAACTCGTGAACACATTTTGCTTGCTCGTCAAGTTGGTGTTCCTAACCTTGTTGTATTCTTAAACAAATGTGATATGGTTGACGATCCTGAATTATTAGAACTTGTTGAAATGGAAGTTAGAGAAATCTTAAGCTCTTACGAATTCGACGGTGACAATATTCCGTTCGTTCATGGTTCAGCTTTAAAAGCATTAGAAGCAGTTCAAGCTAACCCTGCTGTAAAACGCGGCGAAGATAAATGGGTTGATAAAATTTGGGAATTGATGGATGCTATCGATTCTTACTTCCCAACTCCTGAACGTGACTTGGATAAACCATTCTTGATGCCTGTTGAAGACGTGTTCTCAATCACAGGTCGTGGTACTGTTGCAACTGGTAGAGTTGAACGTGGTACTGTTAAAGTTGGTGAAGAAGTTGAATTGGTTGGTTTAGGCGAAACTAAGAAAACAACTGTAACAGGTGTTGAAATGTTCAGAAAACAACTTGATCAAGGTCAAGCTGGTGATAACATTGGTGCTTTATTACGTGGTGTCGATAAAACTGAAATCCAACGTGGTCAAGTACTTGCTAAACCTGGTTCAATTAAACCGCACACTAAATTCACAGCTAACGTTTATGTATTGACAAAAGAAGAAGGCGGACGTCATACTCCATTCTTCCCTGGTTACAGACCTCAGTTCTACATCAGAACAACTGACGTAACCGGTTCAATCAAATTCGAAGGTCAAATGGTAATGCCTGGTGATAACGTTGTTATGGAAGTTGAACTTATCGCTCCAGTAGCTATCGAAGAAGGTATGAGATTTGCGATTCGTGAAGGCGGTCACACAGTTGGTGCCGGTGTTGTTGACAAAATTATTGAATAATTTTTAACAGCATAAATACTTTTAAAAAGAGCTTTGAGAAATCAAGGCTCTTTTTTATGCAAAAAATTTTTTGTTTATGTTTATATATTAATAATTCAAATAATAAAGGAGTTTATATGTTTGTACAATCGATTTCTTTTCAGAATGATAAAACCTGCTTTAACGGGAAAATAGGTAAAGCAACATTAATAAAAGCTAAACAATACTTGTCTAAAGAGGATTATAATAATTTGAAAAATGCTCGTTTCGGCAAAAACCAATTTACTAATGTAGAACTTATAAGAGAAAATATTATTTCTTATGATGGGTTAAACCGTAAAAATGTTCAAAACAATTTGTATGCAGTTATAACAAACCTGAGAAAAAAATTGCCGCCTGTTAAAATTAATCTCGGTTCAGGTGATATGCCTGTTGACAGGATGTTCTTTGCAAGACTTTCTAACGCAGTTATAAACGGTGAAAATATTTTATCTAAATTAAAATCATAAAAGCGGTAATAAATACCGCTTTTTTAAACCCCTATAAATTTTGTACCTTTTCCCAAAATAATTGACCTTAACCTATTTTGCCATTTGCAGTGATGCAAACTTGTTGTTTTCTTTAGATTTTTGTAAATATTTAACAAGTGATTTTGCAACTAGCTCGGAACGTTTTTTGTTTTCCTTGTCAAGAATGTCAAAATATTCGTCTAATGATGACATTATGTATTCTGTGTTTTCCATTTTTTTAATCCTTTCTGACGATTTTCTTTTGATTTTTTAGATTATCGCCCGGAACTTTGCTATGCTCGTTTCCGTTTTTCCCCTTTATTTAATTTTTTATTTAAATCTTTGTTTAGCCCAGTAATGCTTCAAGTATTTCTGCATTTTTATTGGCTTTTTTAGTATTTCTAAGTTGATTTCTATACATATAAGTTCTAAGAGCTTCTCTGATTAATTCAGATCTTGTACGATTTTCATTTCCTGCGACTTGATCAATTTCGTCTAAAAATCTTTCAGGCATTGATATTAACACTCTAGCCATATTTTTCTCCTTTTTAAGTATTCCCTTTGTAATTCCCCTTGTACTTATATAAAGGAAATTATTAATTAAAAATTGCGTAATGTGTATATATTATGTATTAACTTCTTAACAAAAGTTAATATATCTTACCTAAAACCTTCTTACATAGTAGTTTTTGTCTTGTTTTAACTCCTTTTTAATTTTTAAAAGTTCATCATTTTGGAAATCCTTTGTAAGGATTTTTGCTGTTTTCTCTCTTATTGTATATTCATTTATACTCTTGGTTTTTGAGAGTATCTCAACAAGTGTTTCAGCCGGAATAAACTCTGAAAACTCATATATAGTTTCTAAATACCAGTATAGCTTAAAAATTTCTTTGTTAACTTTGTATTTGCCGTCTTGTAAGTCAAAGGTACTGACAATATCAGATAAGTTAAGAGTTCTGTTTGTTAATTTTTTACAAAAATCAAAACAAAATTCTTTATTATTTTTCAGATATTTAATTGCTGATAATGTGTTTCTGCAAATATTTCCGTTAATATCTATAACAGCATCAAGAAATTTATCAGTAAATCTTGTGAAAAATTGCGGCTTTTTGCATACAAATTCTTGAAGCCTGAATGACACTGCCTCTCTTATTTTACCATCGCAGCCTGTAAGATTTGAAACGAATATATCAGCTTCTTTTTGTGAATTTATGGAATTAAGTTTTAAAGCTGATACTTGTCTTTCAACAACAGTGCCATTTTCAAGCAGGAGTATCAAATCTTCATGTGAATAATCATTTTCATAAAGATTCAAAGCTGTATTAAAATCCTGTTTATATTTATGGTTCAAAATTTCTAAACTATCGGTGTTCAAATTTTACTCCTAAGCTCGTTATATCAATAATATAACATAAACTACAATGATTTTTCGAGGGAAAATAGTTTTAATGTATGATATAATTTATAGAATGTAGACTATAATATTTTCAGGAGATAGAAATGAAAGAAATAATAGCATTTTTTAAAGATATTTTTATGATAAGCGACCAGAATTCAAAAATGAAAGTTGGTTTATCTCAATTTAAAGACGAAGAACCTGAGGAAAAGAAGACTGTAAAAAAGGTTCAAAAAATTCAAAAAGAAGTTAAATTATCAGACTTAATGAGAAGAAGTGCATAATTAATCTTGAATTGCTCTATATAAAATGTTATAATCAAATATGTATTAACATTGAGGAAAGGAGCAATTATGAGAAAATTAAGTAAAAGAGCTGCTGCGTATGTTGGTAAACTTTTACCAATCTATTGTCACATGTCTACGTACGTAGTACTCGGGGGGGGGGCAGACTTTTAAGCTCCACTCAAGCATTTTTAAAAGGTTGTAAAAAGTATAAAATCTGTCATAATAGTGATATGTTGCATCACAATTATGGCAGGATTTTTATGAAGAGAAGATATGCATTTACTTTGGCAGATGACACAAAGTGTCTTTCCATTTTAGAAAATATCCATCATCGTGCGTTTACTCTTGCAGAGGTTTTAGTAACTTTAGGTATTATTGGTATTGTAGCTGCCTTGACAATGCCGGCTATAATAGCTAATCACCAGAAAAAAGAAACAGCTGCAAAATTAAAGAAAGTATATAGCGTGCTTCAACAGGCAACTACTTTTGCAATACAAGAATATGGCGAGGTTAGTGAATGGGATTATTCAGATCCTTATGAATTTGGGCAAAAATATTTTAAGCCGTATTTAAAAGTTATAGTAGACAGTCAAAAAGAAAGGTATTCATATACTGATTTAACAGGACAGTCACATGCATATAGTACTTGGCCGACACTTATTTTGGCGGATGGAACATTTATTTTTATTTACTTTTCTGAGTCGTATCACGTAAATTTTCATATAGGGGTTGATATAAACGGAAAACAGAAGCCAAATAAGTTAGGTAGAGATTTATTTGTTTTTACATATTATAACAATGCGTTAAGAACTTTTTCACAGTATGAAGCAGGTACTACTATTAGGAAAAGGCAAGATGTTGTGTCATAAGGAACAAGCGGACAATGTAATAAAAATGCACAAGGCGGTGTTTTGGGTGTTGGCTCGTACTGTTCGACGCTAATAGAAATGGACGGATGGGAAATAAAAGATGATTACCCTTGGTAATTCACTTACTAATACTCTATTCCTTTTCTTGCAACAATTCCGGTGTCCCAATAATGTTTAACGGGTTTTATTTCTGATACCAGATGCGCCAATTCAATGATTTTAGGATTTGCATTTCTGCCTGTAAGAACAATTTCCATTTCTTCAGGTTTATTTTTAAGTACTTGTGCAACTTCATCAATGTCGATAAATCCTAAATCAATAGCAACATTGGCTTCATCAAGAATTATAAGATTGTATTCATCATTTTGAATAGCTTTTTTGGCAAGCTCCCAGCCTTTTTTTATTTCTTTTTCATCTTCAGGGGTTTTGTTATCGGAATAAACAATTCTATCCAGACCTGCTTGAACAATGTTTAAATTTTTAGAAATTTCAGGCGATAGGTTTCTGAAAGAGTTCAGCTCGCCGTAATCATCTCCGCCTTTTAAGAACATAACAATAAGAACTTTCCAGCATCTTCCAAGTGCTCTCATTGCAAGTCCGAGTGAAGCTGTTGTTTTTCCTTTGCCGTTGCCTGTATAAACCTGTATGTACCCGTGCTTTTCCCAATTAGGGTTTATTAGGTTGTTGGTGCAAAAATCTGACATTGTTATAACCTCTTAAAATAATATGTTTATTATATACTAAAATTATGGATAAGAAAACCGACTTGAGGATAAGAGCAAAAGCTCTCCGTAAAGAGCTTGACATTTCTTCGGCAAGTTCTAATATTATTCGGCTGGTAAGAAAAGAACATTATTATATTAATGCAAAAAATGTTCTTCTTTTTTATCCTATGAAATATGAAATAGATTTGCTTGATTTATTAAACGATGACAAAAATTTTTATCTGCCAAAAGTAAATGGGGATAATCTTTATGTATGCCCTTTTAAAAAAGGCGATGAGCTGAAGCAGTCAGGGTTTAAAGTTGACGAACCTTGCAGCAGTCCTGTCAATCCTGAAATTCTTGATTTGATTTTTGTTCCAGCTTTAATGGTTGATGCTGAAAATTACCGTTTAGGATACGGGGGCGGATTTTATGACAGGTTTTTGGGAAAATATCCTAAAGCAGTTAAGGTTGTGCCTATTGCAAAAGAATTGTGTGTTGAAAAGCTTCCTCGTGAAGATTATGATATGAAAACGGATTTTATTATAAAAGGTTAAAAAGGAGCTCACGAAAAATGAGCCCCTTTACAGGTTAGTTAAGGATAGGATATTATAGGTAAAACTTGTTTTTAAGCTGTGTATTCAGGTTTCCATTGCTTAACAGCGGCATCTTCACCCTGTTTGCAAGCTTCAAGTTCCTGATCAAGAAGTTTTAATTGAGTTTCAAGTTTTGCTTTTTCTGCTTGAATTTGTTTTTCTTGTTCGTTAAGCAATTTTGTTTCTTGTTTTCCCATTCTTTCACGTTCTTGGTCATAAAGACTCTTGAAGATCCATTGCTGATACATAGCTTGATAATTAGGATCTTGCATTTGCTGCATTTGCATAGCAATTTGCGGCTGCATCATAGCCATTTTTTGTTGCGCACCGAATAATGCTCCGTTGTGAGCATATTGCATATACATCATTTGACGACCAAACATTGAACTTGGAGTGTTCATCATATCGCTCATTGAAACTGAACCGTCTGCTATGTTTGCGGCATATTGCTGCATGTCAGATAACTTTCTGGTCAAGTTCATCAAACGATAATTCAAATCGTTCTTACGATGCATAATGTCTAATTTTCGGTATGCGAAAATCAATAGAGACATTTTGTTTACTCCTACCTAAATTTTGTAACTAACCTTTGTAACCTTTTAACCTTACAATTATATAAAAACATGCAACTCCTAAGAATTGCATGCATTTCCGCCTTTTATTAAGTTTTGTTACAAGGTTATTTTTCGCCTTTTCTGACAACTTTATCTATAAGCCCGTATTCCAAAGCTTCTTGAGCTGTTAAGAAGTGGTCACGTTCACAATCTTCTTTAACTTTTTCAATAGGCTGACCTGAATTATTTGCAATAATTTCTATCAACATATCTTTCATTCTCAAGATTTCTTTAGCTTCAATCTCAATATCAGTAGCTTGACCTTGCGCACCGCCTAAAGGCTGGTGAATCATAACTCTTGCATTAGGCAAAGCCATTCTTTTACCTTTTGCGCCTGAGCATAAAAGGAAAGCTCCCATTGAAGCGGCATCGCCCAGACAAATTGTAGCTACATCAGATTTAATAAGCTGCATTGTGTCATAAATCGCCATACCAGCAGTAATGACACCCCCGGGACTGTTAATATATAACATAATATCTTTTTCTGAATTTTCGCTGTCCAATAGCAGTAATTGTGCAACTATTGAATTTGCTACCTCATCATTGATTTCAGAGCCTAAGAATATAATTCTTTCTCTGAGCAGTCTTGAAAATATGTCAAATGAGCGTTCCCCGCGAGAAGAAGCTTCAATAACAGTAGGTACGTAACCCATTATTTTCATATAAGTTTGTTGATCCATTTTTGCTCTCCTATATAATAATATATATTATAGTATAAAAATAAAATAATTGAAATAAGCAATAGTTTATCGTCTTATTTTTAATGTTAACAAATGTAACAAAAAATATACTTGCTGAAATCGGACTTTTCTCAATTTGTTTATATATATAAGAGAACTAAAACAAGAGGACGAGAGCGATGGCAATTTCAAATATTCATGAAACATTGTTACTTTACACAAAACAAAAATCATTGGTTAATGAAAAATTGTCTACTGTAATGATGAACATGTTAAATTCATCAAAGCAGGTTGCTGAAAATCAGGCTAAGTATAATGACCAAATGAATGAAATATATTACGGTTATTATGAAGATGATCCTGAAAATTACGAATTGCTTACAGAACAATGCCAGCAAGAGCATGAACTTGAATTAGCAAACTTAAACTCTTGGGAGCAAGAATTAGAACTTGAAAAAAATAACTTAGAAACAAAACTAAACGAAATTAACACTTTTGAATCAAGCTGGACTAAGTTGTTACAAACAAATATTAAGAATGACTTTTCATACGGAGGTGTCCAACAGTAAGTTAGCACAATTGAATAGTAAATTACTTAAAAAGCGGTTTAGACCGCTTTTTTTGTTGTATTATAATAATATGCTTGAAAGTGGTGAAAAACTCGGTGCTTTTATTGTTCCTACGGGAATTGGTGCTTCTGTCGGGGGGTATGCCGGAGATGCAAGCCCTTATGCCGCAAAATTTTCTGAAATTTCTAAATTAATCGTTAATCCTAATGTTGTTAATGCAGGCTGTTTTTCCGGAATTAACAGCAATATGTTTTATGTTGAAGGTTATACTCTTGACAGATTTTTTATGGGAGAAATCAATATAAAACCTTCTTGTCATAATAAAATTGGTGTAGTTATTGATAAAGCTGTGCCTGAGGATGTTTTAAACGTTCATATTAACACAATTAATGCAGTTAAATGTGTTTACGGGGTTGATGTTATAGGATATGAAGTTACCGACGATGAGGTAGGAGTAAAATTTAAGGTTGAGGAAAATAATATATCGACAGGCAGTGTAAAAAATATAGAAACAATGCTTGATGCTTGCAAAAAGCTTTTAAAAAGAGGTGCTGAAGCAATAGCACTTGTTTGTTTGTTTGATAATCCCGAAGATGACAACCTTGATTATGCAAACGGTATAGGAACTGATCCGGTAGGCGGAGTTGAAGCAATATTGTCGCATTATATATCAAAGGAATTGGAAGTTCCTTGTGCGCATTCTCCTGCATTTACGGATTATCAAATATATCCTGAGCTTGTTGACGGGCGGGCTGCATCAGAATATATTACCCCTACATTTTTGCCTTGTATTCTTTTGGGCTTAAGCAGTGCTCCCGTATTAGTTAAAAATGGCGGTATTAATATAAATAATCTTGATTATCTTGTAATGCCTTATGATGCATTGGGTTCTACACCTGTGTTTGAAGCCTTAAAAAGAAATATAAAAGTTTTTGCGGTAAAGCAGAATGTAACCGCTTTGGATATTACATCTGAAAAAATAAATTCTGCAATAATTGAAATGCCTGACTACGACGCTTGTTTGGATTTTATTGTTAACAATTGTTAACGATAATCACTGCTTTCTTAAAGTTTTTTTAGTCATGTGCCGATGTGTGAATTATCGACTATAAGTGTACGTGTGTAATGTAGAAAGGCGGTAAAAATGGTTGATAAAACAAATGGCATTGGACCTTTGAACCAACAATTCAGTTCTAAAGGGGTAAGGTTAGCAGCTTTGAAAAAGGACAATGAATTATTGTTCAATTATTTCAAAAAAGCAGGTTTTGATGAAAATTCTATGATTTACTCAACAGATATTGAGAAATTGAAAAAAGAATTTGATAAAAACGAAAATGGTCTATCGGTTAAAGAAGCAAGAGCTATGGGGCTTGATGGCTCCAGAAAAGAGATTAAAAACGCAATTAAGACAATGGACGTTATTGCATCAAGTGAGCTGAAAGATGATGATATTTATCCTGTAAAAGTGAGCGAGAATGAAAAACATTTCTATACAAAGGATAATAAAATTAAATATGCTCAAGTAATAACTGATGAAGGTGTTCTTACAGAACAATACCATAAGAATGGCAATCTTGCCGAAAAATCAGAACACAAATATGATAAAGACGGAAAAGCATACAGAGCTGTCTTTGAAAAATATAACGAAGAAGGTCAGGTCTTAACAGGTGAATACGTCGATGAAAACGGTGTAAAAGCAGAAAGAAAATATGACTATTTTAATGGTCATAAAAATTCTATGACTGAAACACGCGGTCAAAATGAAACATTTATTAAATATGAAACTATCAATGGTAAAGACCAACCCGTTCGTGTAGTTGACTCATTTAAAGGAGATTCTGACTCCAATAAAGTAACTGAATACGAGTACAACGGGGGGGGGGCAGCTTCCAAGCAAACTATTACCTATGAAGGTAAAATGATTAAAAACGATGTTACGAAAGAAGAAACAGAGCTGGCAGAAGACGGCACAGCTACAAAGACTACTCAATTCCTTTCAAACGGATTAAAAATAATTCATGACTTAAAAACAGGTATTAAAGAAACTGTTGTGCCAAAAGAAGCAGTAGAAGAAGAATTGAAAGATGTTGTTGAGGAAAAACCTATTGCGGCAACTCCTAAAAAAGGCACAGGCAAACTCCAGCTTCCTGAAGGTTGGTCAAGAGTTCCGTCAAGCTTTAGACACGGTTCTAAAATTATGGAAGCCAAAGATGCTGCTGGTGCCGTTGACGCATTGCTAAATGCACATGGAATTGATCCTGCAAAAGTTGATAAAGATAAGTTAATTCAGGATGTTACTAAATTTAATCCAAGCGTATTTGATAAAAAAGACGGCAAAGTAAAAGATAATGCTAAGTGGGATAAATTAGACCTGCCTGGTAATATTGCAAAAACTTATAAAGCTGGAGCTAAGAAAGCTCCTAAAGCAGGCGGTGCTCAAAAAGAAGATGAAGTTCCTCACGTGTTCTATGACGGTAAAGGAAATCCAAAAGTTAAAGTAACAAAACTTACCGGTGAAAATGTAAGAGATGTACTTGCCGAGTTTAATAAAGCAACAGGTAATAATAAATCACTTCCATCTGCAATTATATACGATGAAGAACTATCAAATGAAGATAAAGTTAGAGCATTAAATATGATTAAAGATGCGGTAGATGCAAGTAATAAAAACAGAGATTGGGTAAAACCGGGTGAATATAGATTTACTGTTCCGAACGGAACTGCTGAAGACAGATTCAAAGGAGCTTCAATGTACGAATATGTATTCGGTAAAGGTTCTTCCGGAATGTTAAATATACCTGATAAATATAAATTTGATCCTGATGCAGAAAAACGTATGGATGAGTTGCAAAAAAAATTCGGACCGGCATTCCCTGATCCTATAATCAGCCAGCAAGAGGAAGTTGAAATCCCTCTTAAAACCGAAAGAATGAAAAAACAAGAGGCAATCGATGAAGCTAAAAGAAAAGCAGAAGCTTTAGCTAAGGAAGCAGAAAAAATGCCGGAAGAAGAAGTCCAAATACCGTTAATGACAGAAAAGATGAAAAAAGAAGCTGAGGCCGAAAAAATCAGAAAACAAGCCGAAGATGCAGAAAAGCAACTTAACAACGGACTTCCTATAACACCTTGGCAGACAGAATAACAATAAGATTAATATAAATAATAAAAGCATCTGATTTATATCAGATGCTTTTTAGTTCAGGTAAATCTTTTAATTTACAAAAAAGTTCAGATGCTTCCTTAAAGTTTTCAGGATTTGAACTTACATAAAATTTTTCATATTCACACCTTTTATTGAGCATATTATTTTTTGTTAAATCATTTTTAATATTTTCTGCAAAATAAACAGCAGGATCAATAAACTTATCTTCGGGCATGAATTTTTTTAACGCGCTCATTAAATAAGGGTAATGTGTACATGCCAAAACAATCTTATCAGGTGTAAATTCTTCAATAGCTTCCAAAATTTCCTGAACCTGTAATATGCTTTGAGGCTGGTTAATCCTGTGTTCTTCAACAATTCTCACCCAGTTTGGAGCAGCAAGTTCAAACACCTCCATGTCAGGATTGTATTTTGCTATTCCATTTGAATAAGCGTGTGAATTTATTGTTGCAGGAGTTGCTATTACTCCAAGTCTTTTAATATCTTTTTGGTTAGCAATTGTAGAGCACACAGACTGAATTATCGGATAAACTTTAAAATTGTAGTTATCTTTTAATTTTTCGTAAGTTATTGCAGATGTTGTGTTGCAAGCCATTATAACAGCTTTTGCATTTTGTGTTTCAAAGAACTTAAATATTCTATCTGCAAAATCAATCAATTGTTCTTCTGTTTTTTCACCGTAAGGCATATTTTTTGTATCGCCGAAATAAAGAGTATTTTCATCAGGCAATATTTTTTTTACCTTTTCAAATACTGTTAATCCGCCGACTCCCGAATCGAAAAATGCTAACGGTCTGTTATCTGAATTTTTATCTGTATTGTTTAAAATAGTTCTTTACTCCATCTGCTATTGCTTTTGCAGTTGCCTGCTTACGTTTTTCTCCAACCAGTTGAGCTCTTTCTGCACTGTTAGATATAAATCCTATTTCTACCAGAATTGCAGGAGCTGTGGTGTGATTTATAACATAAAATTTAGACTTAAACAATCCGCGATTAGGCGAATCTACTGCACTTGCCAAAGACGAGTGCACTGTTTGAGCCAATGTCATGCTTTCCTGATGATAATAGTGAGTTTCAACACCTGTAATTTCAGGACGTACGCTTGAATTTACGTGTATGCTTACGAAAATGTCAGGATTATAGTTTTCGCTCATTGCTACTCTGTCCTGCAAAGAAACGTAAGCATCGTTAGGTCTTGTCATTAATACCGCAAAGCCGCTTTTCTTTAATAAATCTTCAACGCGTTTGGCAACATCAAGTGTTATATCTTTTTCATAAGTTCCGCCGCCGATTGCTCCGGCATCAGTTCCTCCGTGACCGGCATCTATAACAACTTTTTTAACTGTGCTTGTGGTAACAGGAGTTGTTGATGAAGGGTTTAATATAACTGCAGGTGCCGGCTTAGTTGCTGCTGCCACTGCAGGTTTCTTTTTCACTTCTTTAACCGTAATCTTAAGGCTTTTTCCGTCTGCTCCCAGATAAGTGCTTGCAATTGCATCCTGCTCAAGAGGAATAGTTAATTTTAAACCTGTTTTAGGCATCAAATCAACAGTTGATTCAGAAAATACAGAATTTGCAGCGGCTGATTTGAAATTAGCATCATTATATTTAGATACATTATATAAATATATAATGATTTTATCTTTATATCTGTCAACACCGTGAACAATAGGTGTATCAAATTTCCAAATCATTGAAGTTGTTAAATCGTTAATCTTTTCTTTATTGTATGCAACAGCATTGCTTACAGTATTATATAATGTGCTGTTGTTGGTCTTTTTATAGTTTGCAATAATCAATGACTGGTTATCACTTGAATAAATAGGGATGTAATCCTTAACTGCATCTGTTGTGATTACAATTCTTGCTTTATTAACTGAAAATTGTCCGATTTTAACAGTTTCTGTTTCGTTAATTCTGTATTCTTTATTACGTATACCCATATCAACAAGGGTGTTAGGTAAATCGTAAACTATTCTTGTCGGATTATATAAAATCATCGGTCTTTCAATTGTAACGGCACCGAAACCGTTTAGCAATACGCCGTTTTGTCTTGGAGTGATTTTATTCAGATAATATTTTGTATTAAGCTTTAACTCTTTTTTTGCCATAGCCTGTTCAACTTGAGTGTTAAAAGCTTCTTGGATTTGTGCTGCTATATTATCCTGATTTTGGACAGGGATTGGTGTTGTGACAGTTAAATATTCATAAAAATCACTTGATGATGAATGCTCATCTCTATATGTGTTATGAAAATAAGGATTATCACAAGTAGTGCCGTTTTTAAACTTAATTATTACATTGTTTTTAAATTTTAAAAACTTAATGCTATCCGGGTCAAAATCGTTATCATAATACATTACTACCCTTACTTTATTCGGGTTGATTGAGAATTGATTTATTTTAATTTGTTTTATATGTCCGGAATTAAAAGTCCAATCCTGCTTTGGAAATGTAATGATAGATGAATCAAGGTCAAAATATGCTCTTGACGGATTTTCCATTTTTACAAGTTTAACCTCAGGCAAAACAGTGCCTGTTTCAGTATCTTGCGCGGTTAGTACAATCATTGAATTGGATGTGTCAATGTTGGCTGATGTAAATTTGTACATTTCTTCAGCACAAGTTTTTTGGACAAATGTAAATAAAGTGATTAAAAATAAAGTAAATATAATAAATAATTTTTTCATAAATCAAATCTCGCTCATTATTATTATATAACGGGCAAGAAAAGCTATCAAATTGTAACAATTTATATATCAATAATATTGTTTTTAATAGCTATGTAAACAGCATTTGTCCTGTTTTTGGCATCAAGTTTTCTGATTATAGAACTAATATGAGCCTTAACAGTATGTGTGCTTACATAAATAATTTCACTGATTTGCCAATTTGCATAACCTAATGTTAATAATCTTAAAATATCAATTTCTCTATTTGTTAATCTTTCCATCTTACCTCCTGATAGATAAAAGATAACATATAGAAATTAGAAAATATTAATGATATTCCTTTTTTTTTATTTTTTTGAAAAAAACTTGAAAATAATTATTTTTTTATATAAAATGTAAATTGTGAAATATTTACACGGCATTAAATAGCAGTGTAACCCATAAACCTTTTAAGCGTGTGTAGCTCAGTTGGATAGAGTGTTTGGCTACGAACCAAAAGGTCGGGGGTTCGAATCCCTCCACGCGTAGGTTTTAATGAAAAGAGATGAACTTAGTTCATCTCTTTTCTTGTTAATAAGATTTGTTTTGTTTATTTACAACTGGCAAAAAATTTTTTTTACGTGTTTTAGTACAATAAAAAATAATAAGGAGAATATAAATGCAAGTACAAAATGTAAACAACTATTCGCAAATGAATAATCCAAATTTTACATCAATTAAAGGTGTAAGATGTGAAGGACTATATAAAAAATATCCTGAATTTGCAGATGCGTTGGTTACCGCATTTCAAGAAAATCCAAAAGCTATGGAGTTTTGCAAAAAGTATGATGTAAATATTGTGTTTCATGCTGTAAAGCAAATGCAAGATGCTGTTGCGAGTTCTATAAATATTTTCTTTGATAATGTTGCTAAAAGTAAGCCCAGAAAATTTTTTGATAAACTTACCGGAAATACTGATGATAAAGTAGTCTTACATGCGTGGGGAAATAAATATTCACTTCCTCAAAGCCTTAAAGAAAGTACTGTTGAGTTAATAGATAAGATTTCGCCTGAAAGAAAAGTAGGAGATAGCTATCGCGGTGGTATGCTGGATTCTCATCTTAAATTAGCGGATGAAGAAATGCAAAAAATCATAAGTGAAAAATCTAAAAAGAATTTGGATAAATATGTTCAAGCACAGGCCGCAAAAGCATCTAAAGCAAGATTTGAAGCCAAAGGCTCTAAACTGCAAAACTCAATTGATGAATTGATTAAAAAGGGTTCATAATTATAGACGATTAGTAATTTTGCTAGCCGGGATTTTGTTAAATCTTTAAGCATTTCTGCAGTATATATAAATTGCAGCAAATAAATTTGTTATTTATTATTAAAACTTTTTTAAATGATGCTATTGTTGACTGAAACTATTGCTATGACAGCCTTTTTGTTGTGTTGCCTTAATCTAAATGTTTAGCATTATTTAACAATTATGTTTAATTTGGTTTAACATATATTGTGTTCGTGATACTATTTGTCATATAAGAAAATCACAACGTATTAATCTGTTTTTGTTGTTAGTAAATCCTATAATGATAAATGTAGGTTGAGATGTTGGTAAAATGATAGTGAGAGTAAGTCAGACGGTTTCTTATTAGTAATCGGAGGATTAAGAAATGACTAAGATTATTATACAGGCAGGCGGTAAAGGTACAAGACTGGAAGGTTTAACTAGAAATAAACCTAAATGTTTGGTTCCTGTAAATAATTTACCTATATTATTTTATGCTTTTAAAAAATTCCCTAAAGCTGAATTTACAATTATTGCCGATTACAAAACAGACGTTCTTGAAAAATATTTGGAAAGTTTTGGTAATGAGTATAACTACAAAATTATTAAAACTCATAAAAAAGGAACTGCCTCAGGTATAAAAGATGCTATAAAAGACTATCCTGAAAATGAACAATTTATGATTTTGTGGTGTGATTTGATTTTATCCGAAGATTTTGAAATTCCGGAAACAAAAGGTAATTTTGTTGGTATTTCAAAGGAATTTGAATGCCGCTGGTCTTTTGATAATAATGAGTTTATTCATGAACCTTCTGTTGAAAAGGGTGTTGCCGGTTTGTTTATATTTGAAACCAAAAAATGCCTTGAAAATATTCCGGAAGAAGGTGCGCTTGTTCCTTGGCTGAAAACTCAAAAGATTGATTTTACTGAACTGCCATTATACGGCTCAAAAGAAATAGGAACAATGCTTTCATATTCAGAAAATAATGAATGTTTAAGAAGATGGAGACCTTTTAACTCTATGAAATTTGATGGTGATTTAGTTATTAAAGAAGGCATCAATGAACAAGGAAGAAAAATTGCGGTTGATGAAAGAGCCTGGTACAAATTTGTAAAAGAAAACGGTTATGAATTTATTCCTGAAATATATGAATATGAACCTTTGAAGATGAAAAAGGTTCAGGGTAAAAATATTTATGACTATGATTGCTTAACAAGAAGCCAAAAAGAAGATATTTTGTTAAATATTATTGAAGCTTTGGAAAATCTGCATAATCTTGTTCCTGCAAAGCCTGCAAATATAGAAGATGCAAAAATGAATTATATTCATAAAACTTTTGAAAGATTATCTAAGATTGAGAAACTTGTTCCTTTTGCGGATAAAGAATTTATTAGAATAAACGGCCATTATTATAAGAATGTATTTTTTGATAAAGAAAATTTCACTAATATTTTAGAGAAAATGATGCCTAAAGAATTTAAATTAATTCATGGCGATTGCACTTTCTCAAATTTAATGTTCGATACATTTAACATGAAAACAATTTTAATTGATCCCAGAGGATATTTCGGAAACACAAAATTATATGGCGATGTAGACTATGATTGGGCTAAACTTTATTATTCTTTAAAAGGTAATTATGACCAATTTAATCGTAAGAAGTTTACACTTGATATTAAAGAAAAAGAAGTTGAATTAGCCATAAAACCTAACAATTGGGAAGATATGGAAGAATTTTTCTTTGATAATATTCCGAATATAGATAAAAATAAAATTAAAGCTTTGCATAGTGTAATTTGGCTTTCATTAACAACATATGCCTGGGAAGATTACGATTCAATATGCGGAGCATTTTATAACGGAACAATTCTTGCAGGAGAAATGCTGTAAAATGTTAGAATTATCGCCATTGGCAAAAACATGGATTTTGGATGTTGACGGTACCATATTAAAACACAACGGTCATCTGCACGGAGGAGATGTACTTCTTGACGGTGTTAAAGACTTTTATTCAAAAATATCAGACGACGATAAAATTATTCTTTTAACAGCCAGAAAAGATGAATATCTTGAAGAATTGAAGATGTTTCTTTTGGAAAATAAGTTAAGATATGATTATATACTTACAGGAATGCCTTTTGGAGAAAGAATATTGGTTAATGACAGAAAGCCAAGCGGTTTAAATACGGCATATGCTATAAATAAAGACAGGGATAAAGAATTAAATATTGAATTTAAAATTAATGAGGATTTGTAATAGATGAGTAGCGAAGATTCATTATCATTGCATAAGCCCGTAAATTTTCAAGGAGGCTGTCTGTGAAAATATTCGAAACTCTGAAAAGTGACGGAAATAGAGCTGTAAAACTTTTTGGTATTAAGGTATATAGTGAAATTACCGAACGTATTATAAATAAGTCTTCTTTGAAAACTAAACGTTCTCAATTATTTTTAGGAGGTTTAATTAAGGTAAGCAAAACTAATGCCTGTTTTGGATATAATACCGAAAAGCAGATTAAGGTTCTGGGAATAACTTTGTATAAAAAAATAGAACAAGGAGATGTTAAGATAAAATATTTTTGCGGCAGGATTGTAAAACAAAATTCTTCAAAAGAGGATTTTATTAAAAAATGTTTTAAATATTTTGATAATAAATATGATGATATTTATATTCTAAATGCAAACAGCGGTGAAATTTATTTGTTTTTAACGTATTTACTTGACGGATATTTAAAGAAAAACGGTAGCAAAGCCCCTTTGCTTGTTGCTACAAAAAAATATCATTTGGAAATTATAAAGATGTTATGTCCTGAAATCCCTTTTATTTATATAGATAAAAAAAATATCAATCTTACAGAAAATAAATATATTATAAACAATTTCAGATTTTTCATTATATTTTGTGATTTATATTTTAGGAAAGTAGAGTTTGATATAAAAAATAATCCTTTAGGCAAATGCCATTATTTTAATTCAATAAAAGATTACATAGATATACCAGAAATAGATATAAATAAGCGAATGGCATCAGTTCCTTCTGGGAGCGAAAAATCAATGATTGAAAAAGTGTCATCAACAGGTTTAAACCTGAATAATTTTGTACTTATAGCTCCGGAAGCTCAATCTTGCGAGTTACTTCCCAATCAATTTTTGATTGATTTGGTAGATGGATATCATAAAGCAGGAGTTGATGTTTTTGTAAATCTTGTCGGTGACAATTATGATTTATCAAGAGTTGAATTTAAAAATTGCTTTTTAACTTATTCGGAAGTATTTGCACTTGCTCAAAGAGCCAAAAAAATAATCTCATTAAGAAGCGGATTAACAGAATTTTTGTTACAAACAAATGTTCCGATTGATATATTGTATACAAAATTTCGTGTAAGGCCTGTATTTAAAGATATGGATTCCGAGCGTGTAATGTCAGCTTTTGGTATTGAAAAGATACCTTATATTAATGAGAAAAATTTTCGTGAATTTAATTTTGAACAATGTGACAGCTCTGAATTAATAAGTGAACTTTTAAATGTTTCAAGAGGTAAAGATATTGCAGCAAGTTGATTTTATAAATGTATATTAAGGAAAATGTTTTATGCCTAAAATAACAGTCATCATACCTATATATAATTCAGAAACGTATTTGGAAAATTGTTTGAAAAGTGTTGTATCGCAAACTTTAAAAGACATAGAAATTATCTGCGTAAATGATTGTTCCAAAGATAATTCCTGGAATATCGTAAAAAAGTTTGCGGATAACGACGAGCGATTTGTTTTAATTGAAAATTCAGAGAATAAAAAGCAGGGGTATTGCAGAAATATTGGTATAAATAAAGCAAAATCCGATTATATCCATTTTCTTGATTCTGATGATTGGCTTGCGGATAACAATTTTTATCAAACAGTGTATGAAGAATTATCTCACAATGACATTGATATATT
>ERZ780023.23-NODE-23-length-45919-cov-5.26672_pt1 | contig 45919 bp, 41 predicted proteins | sample MGYA00511863_ERZ780023 | MGnify/ENA primary metagenome ERZ780023 (study PRJEB29588, sample SAMEA2162138) | human gut metagenome | biome: human gut; feature: human-associated habitat; material: faeces | place: Denmark | collected 2008/2010 ...
CCTTTGTCCACATATTTTTCTCTGCGCCACGCAACCATTCCGTTGCCGCCGCGCCCTGATACTACTCTGATTTTTGATTTGTCTATAAATTTCATCTTTTACCTTTTTATTTTATATTACTATAAAAACATTTAAAACCCGAATTTAGCATATGATTTTTTATCAATCGGCGTGTTTTCAAATCTGTTTTGAGAAATGTTTTCTTTATGAACGGATTTTCTAAGCATCCTGTTTAATACAGCAGGCATTGCAAACCCAATCAGCCCGCAATTTGCTAACAGAGCAAACCAATAAAGACCTGTGCCAAATTTTTTAGTTTTTATAATCGTTTCCAATGGCGCATCAATCTTACCTAAGTCTGCAAAGTTTCTCGGGAGAAGTTTAAAATCTTTAAAGAACTGTTTTACTCTGGCGCCTCCCTTAAGATTTGCAGTGTCAGGCTTTCTATCCATAATTTTTGTACCGGCAAATTTATCAAATGACCTGCCAATAATGTTATTTAGAGCAAAGTCACCGCCAAAAAACATTGTAAACAAAACAGCACCTCTAATTGCTCTGTCTCTCATTTCAAGTTTGTCACGAGATCCTACAAGCTGAGAAGGATAGTCACATAAAAGCCACATCAGGGCAAATATAGATTTTGACATAAACATCCCGTCAGTGTAATTAAAATTTGAAGCATATTTCTTTAAGGCACCACTTTTAGATGTCATAGATTTCATAATAAGTTTAGGCGCTATTAATGGCGGAATTGTTGCAATCAATGCACTTGTAAACAGTTTTTTTCTTTTATCCGCTTCATATTTTTTCTCATCAAATTTACTTTGATCAACCATATCAAATGCCGCTGAAAAGCCTTTTTTATGAGTTCTTTTTTCGGTTATCCCGGTAGCAATATAAGGGGTTGCACACCACATCCAGGCTGTTGAAAGAAAGTCAAATTTAAAAACATTTTGATGAACTTTTATAAGCTTTTCTCTAAGTTCTTCTTCTCTGCCTTTAAATCTATCTAAAAGGTTATCAAAAGCTATCTGATGTTCGGCTTTAATACCGCTTTTTTCAAGCTTTTCCATTTCTTCAAATACATTCAGGCTTTTATTTTGTTTTTTAGCTTCTTTTACGATTTTTTCGGCATCAAGTCGCAAACCTTTTTTCTTAATACCTTCAGCAAGATATTTTCCGTCCTCCGTAAGATATTTTTTAGAAACTTTCATAATATCTTTTTCGGCACTTTTAAAGTTTTTAACTATCCCGCTTGAAGCCAGAAAATGTTTATTCAGAAAAGGCAGCATAAAAAACGGGGTTACGATAGACATAAAAAAGTAAAGGCATGACATTGAAAAACGTTCAATAGCTTCATCTTTGTTATTTGACATTATCGCCTGCGGTATAGCACAACCGCCTATATCTACTATTCCTCTGTTAAGAAGGGTATTTTCCTGTACTTTTTGCGTTATATCATAAAACCCTGTAAACGGTCTTTTGCTAATAACTCTGTCATTACTTATTTGCATTATACTAACTTCAAAACCTATAAATATATTTTTTTGCTAATAATAATTATTTTCGTACTATAATAAAGAGTATGAAAATGATAAAAGAAAAGTTATTCAGCAAAACTCCCGTAGAAATAGGACCTGAAAGCGGGTATGACAATTACATTATGGCAATTGAATCCAGTTGCGATGAAACTGCCTGTTCTATTGTCAAAAACGGGAGAGAAGTTATTGCAAATGTTGTAGCATCACAAATAAAGACTCACGCTCAATTCGGCGGAGTTATTCCTGAAATTGCGGCAAGAGAACATTTGGATTCAATAAATATAGTTATTGATGAAGCCTTTAAACAGGCTAAAGAAAATGCAGGAATAATGCCTGAAGATATAACTGCTTTTGCGGGGACAGTGGGACCGGGTTTGGTCGGTTGCTTACTTGTAGGGCTTAATGCGACAAAAACACTTGCATTAACTTATGATAAACCTTTTATCGGTGTCAACCATTTAAATGCACATCTTTGCGGCAACTATCTTGATACAGATTTAAAACCGCCATTTATGGCATTACTTGTAAGCGGCGGTCATACACAAATTATTGATGTTAAATCTTACTCCGAACAAAATATTTTAGGAGAAACCATTGATGATGCTGTTGGAGAAGCTTATGATAAAGTTGCAAGATTAATCGGATTGCCGTATCCCGGCGGACCAAGACTTGATAAACTTGCTCAAGAAGGAAATCCTCACGCATTTAAGCTGCCTGAAGGAAAAGTTGACGGTTACAATTTCAGTTTCAGCGGTTTAAAAACAGCAGTGCTAAGACTAGTCAAATCATTTGACGGCAAGGAATTGCCTGTAAATGATATTTGTGCCAGCTTTCAGGAACGTGTATCAACAACACTTTTAAATAAAGTAAAAAAAGCTTTAGAAGCAGGCGGATATAAGCAGGTGGTAATAGCAGGCGGTGTTGCCGCAAATTCTGAAATAAGGAAAAAAATCTTTGATTTAGAAAAAGAAGGATATAAAGTTTTTGCACCTCCTATGAAATATTGTACTGATAATGCAGCTATGGTTGCGTCTTGCGCATATTTTAACACTAATACATTTGACGATGTAAATGTTGAAGTCTTTTCAAGAGTAAAATAATAGCAAAAAAAATTATTCAGATATTTACTTTACTTATGATAAACATATCCCCTGATAACAATAACTGCAATCCGCTTTTAAAGCTTATAGATTTTGGCGGCATAGCAAAACCAAGATAAAAATGTGTACAATTGTAAATTTTACACTTTTAAAATAGCAAAAAATTTGTATAAGCTGTTTTATAAAAACTGTGATAGAAAATCTTGGGAACAATACTATGAAACCTTTTTGCGGAAATGAATTATATTCAATTCCGCATTCTTATTTAGAAGGTAATAAGAAAAACAGAGTTCAGCCTGCTTTTCGCGGTGTTACCGAAGAACTTTCAAAAAGATTTTACAAAACTCAAGCAGAAATCATAGATGAATTTATAAAAGACCCAAAATCAAAAGGAATAGCAGGGCAGCTTCCAACAAATTGGCTTGCTAAAATTAAGGCTGATACTCCTGAATTAAGAGAAGAAATTATCCAAAAAGTTTTTATGTCAATAAGAAGCGCAGTGAAGCACCTAAAGCCGTATAATGCTCCTGTTAAAAGCAAAGAATACAGAATTCATAAAGCAAACCTTGAAAACAAGCGCTTGAAAGAAGCATCTGAATATCTTAGCAAAAGTTTAAGACATTTTGGTATACTGGAAGAAACAAACTCTGTAAACTTTAAGATATCAAAAGTAAGCGGGAATTTTACCAAAAGAGCATATGTTCTTCAGGAAAAGGGTAAAAATCCCACATTAGAAAAACTTTTTATAAAAAGTTTTAAAGAAATCAATCCTTTATCTTCAACAGCGGATTACAACGGCAAATACTCCGAAGTAGCTCACTGGCTCTATCTTAATAATAAAACCAAATCGCCGTATTTTTCAAAGGTTTATTGGGGTGATACAGAAGGAAGATTTATGGCTTTAGAATATGAAACGCCTCCAAAACATATAAGTCCGATAGTGAAATTTAAAAGCAATTACGAAAATATTTATAAATTTGCAGCTGATTTTTACAGACAGACCGGAATAGAATTGAGCAATTTATTTGAAAAAGGCATTAAACCTGGAATTATTAACAAGTTTGGCAAATTTGAGCCTGCCAAAAAAGAAGCACTTATTATGAATTACCTTCAACAACTTTTGAAAGAATATAACCTGCACCATACTGATTTGCACAACCAAAATGCCATTATCGGTAAAGACAAATCAGGCCACGCTATTGTTAAAATAGTTGATATAGGCGGACTTGTCGAGCTTTAAACTATACAGGAACTTTTGAGTAAAGTCTTGAGAGAATAAATTCCGTAATTTTCTTTTCAAGCTCAACATTATGATGATAATTAGTTTCTTTTATAAAGTAACAAGGACTTGTTACATTTATTTCTATAATTTTTTCATCAATAACATCTAAACCTACAAGAGGAAGTCCCAGTTTATTCATTTCTTTTGCAACCGGAGCAAATTTTTCCTTTTCTGATTCTGAAAGTTCAGCTTTTACAATGTTGCTGTCACAATGCTCATTGAATTTGAAATCATCGTTAGAAGGAAGTTTTTGAATACAAACATCTAGAACTTCATCACCTAAAAACATAACCCTTTTGTCACCGAATCTTGCTTTAGGAATATATTTCTGCACCATAATAATCTGCTTTTGATTGTTTGTCATTGTGTTAATAATAACAGCTGTATTTTTATCACCTTTTTTCAGTGTCATAACACCTGAGCCAAAACAGCCGTTCAAGGGTTTTAAGACAATTTCTTCATGTTTGTTTAAAAATTTTATAATATCTGATTTTGACGAAGTAACTATATTTTCAGGCATTAAATCCAAGAATTTAACGGTATGCATTTTTTCGTTAAAATCTCTGATAGCTTTAGGGTCATTTAAAATAAGAGTTTTTTCTCTGTCAACAAAATCAAATATATAAGTAGCATTTATATAATCCAAATCAACAGGAGGATCCGGTCTGAACATAACAAGCCTAAAGTCTTCAATCTTTTTAAATTGTTCAGCTTTATCATAAAATATATTTTTGTCTTTTTCATAAGCTTCATAGCAATGAGTATAAGCTTCACCTGATACAAGACTTAAATTATCAATAGTTGTAATAAATACATTTTTGTTTTCTTTTAAAAGTTCTCTGATAATCCAAAAATTTGTCACAAGATTATTAAACTCAAAATATTTGAGCTCAAGTCTGTCTATAATAAATAAAATATCCATGTTGTTCTCCACCTCAACTTGAGTTTACATCTAACGAAATTTATTCGCAATAGAGAAACGGGCTAGTTAAATTTTTTCAGGGTCTAATACAACACAATTAGCATTATTTACCTGAAGCAAAGCATTAAATCTTTGTAAATCAGCCTGAATTTGCGGGAAAGTGTTATAATGCATAGGTATAACAGTTTGAGCACCAACCCAATGAGCTGCCATAGCTGCATGTTCAACATCCATAGTGTAATAACCGCCAATAGGAAGCATTGCAATATTCGGTCTGTATAATTCTTTGATTGTTTTCATCTCGCTTGTAAGTGCGGTATCACCTGCGTGATATATTCTTACGCCTTCAACATCCAGAATTACACCTGTTGCAACACCTGCATATCTGCCGTCAGGCAATGAACTTGTATGAAAAGCCGGTACAAATACAGCTCTGCCCCAATCATAATCAATCCAGCCGCCAAGGCCAACTGCCTTTGCTTTGCATCCTTGTTCTTCACAATATTTACCTAGTTCAAAGACCGCGCTAATTGTAGCATCTTTTTCCTTTGCAATCTCAATTGCCTGTCCAAGATGATCACCGTGACCGTGCGTAACAAATATATCGGTAATATTTGAAGCGCGCCAATCATATTTAGGATTAATACTTACAAAAGGATCAATCAAAACCGAATTGTCTTTTAACTTAATTTCAAACGCACTGTGACCGATATATTTAATATCCATATTTTTCTCCTTACAATCTGCACATTTTTATTTTAATATATCAGATTTTAGTGTAAAATACAAATATGCAATATAGTTTGTTAATGAAAAAATGCATAGAATTGGCAAGACTGGCAGAAGGCAATACTTCTCCCAACCCTCTTGTCGGATGCGTAGTTCTTGATAAAAACGGTAATGAAATATCAACAGGATTTCATGCAAAATACGGCGAAAACCACGCTGAACGAGATGCTCTTTTAAAACTTAAAAAAGGCGAAGAAAAAGACGGTACTCTAATAGTTAATCTTGAACCATGTTCTCATTACGGGAAAACTCCACCCTGCGCTGATTTGATAATAGAAAGAGGAATAAAAAAGGTTGTTATCGGAATGCGTGATGTAAATCCGATTGTTGCAGGAAAGGGTATTAATAAATTACAAGATGCAGGAGTAGAAGTTGTTGAAAATATTTTAGAAGATGAATGCATTAAATTGAACGAAGTATTTATAAAAAATATGACAAAAAAACAAACATTTGTTGCCATAAAAACAGCTGCAACACTTGACGGTAAAACAGCTACTTCTAAAGGTTCTTCCAAATGGATTACATCAGAAAAAGCACGCGAAGAAGTAAAAAAAATAAGGAATCGTTACGATGCTATTATGACAAGTTCCTCAACAATTCTTGCTGATAATCCCACAATGAACCACAGAAAAAAAATAATCCTTGACAGAGAACTTAAAACTGACTTCAATTCTCCTATTTACAAAAACGGAGAAATTTATGTTTTCAACGGATTAAAACACAGTTGTGAAAACGGAATAAAATTTATTAAGACACCAATTATAAATAATAAACTAAAGCTTGATTTCATTTTTCAAAAAGCTTATGAACTCGGTATTATGAGCATACTGATTGAAAGCGGAGGCATTTTAAACGGCGAAGCATTAAAATATGCGGATAAAATTTATCACTTTATTGCCCCGAAAATTACAGGCGATAATTCATCAAAATCGTGCTTCAATTTCAGAAAAATTGATGCAATAAATGAATGTTTAAATTTTAAAATTGCCTCAACAGAGTTTTTTGAACCTGATATATTATTAACTTACTATCCTATTCAAAAAAATTAATCTTAATGTATAATAAATTTTATGTTCAACAATAAAAAAGCATCTGTATCGGGAACTTTCTATCCTTCTGATAAAACAGAACTTCTTAATATGATAGATAATTTTAAATGCAAAGAAAGCGGCTACTTTTCAAGAGCTGTTATTGTGCCGCATGCAGGGTATATTTATTCCGGTGAACTTGCAAATTGCGGAATAAGCCATCTAAGACAAAACGCAAAAAATGTTTTTATTTTTGCACCTGCACATTTTGAAAGAATTTTCGGATGCGTAACCAGCAATTATGATGCTTTTGAAACTCCTCTGGGTAATATAGAAGTTAATAAAGAATTATCTAAAGAAATTTCAAACTTTTGTGATTGTCAAATAAATAACTTTGCTTTTGAGAAAGAACATTCACTTGAAGTTCAGCTTCCATTGATAAAAAAACATTTACCTGATGCAAAGGTAATACCGGTTTTATACGGATGCGAAAACTTCACCAACCTTGCAGAAACCATAAAACATTTCTGGGATAACGATGACAATGTCTTTGTTATATCAAGCGACTTAAGCCATTTTTATCCTGAAAAGGAAAGCTATAAAATTGACAGCTATACAGCAAAAATGATTGAATCAAATGAAACCAGAGATTTTGAAATGGAGCAAGCGTGTGGTGCAGTAGGAATTTGCGGTCTTACAGATTTTGCAAAAAACAATAAATTTTCTTTAATCCGAATAGGCTTAACAAATTCGGCACGTGTAACAGGGGACTCATCACGGGTCGTAGGTTATGGAAGTTGGTTTTTATATGAGGGTGAAAAGAACCGATATATTAAAGAATATTTCTCCGACACAGTTCTAAAAATCTGCAAAGACAGTATTCTGTCAGGTTTTCAGCTTGGAGAAATCAAGCCTAAAGATTATCCCTGCGTTCTTGAAGAATACGGTGCAGCATTTGTAACTCTTGAACTTGCAGGAATTCTTCGCGGATGCATAGGTTCCATAATCGCACACAGACCACTGGTACAGGATTTAATTAAAAATGCTCACGCTGCTGCCTTTGCCGATCCGAGATTTAATCCTCTTACTCTTGATGAATATAACAAAATTTCAATCAGCGTTTCTCTTTTATCCAAGCCTGAAAGAATTGAATTTAAAGACGAAGAAGATCTTTTAGATAAGCTTATCCCAAACAAAGACGGTTTAATTATACGCGACGGAAATTATCAGTCGGTATTTCTTCCGATAGTATGGGAGCAGCTGCCCGATAAACATGAATTTTTAAAAGAACTCAAATTAAAAGCAGGGCTGGATGAAAATTATTCTTCGGAAACTCTTGAAGCTTTTAAATTTAATGCGGTAAAAATTACTCAATAACTTTTCCGTCAAACAAATCCATTACCATATTTACATTATCGGAATGCATTGAAGAAAGAACTTTATCCACAGATGAAGTGTTTTCAGTTTTTGCTGCTTCTTCTTTTATTTCTTCAATTTCTTCGGGTTCAGGAACTTCTTCCTTTTTAACCTCAACAGGCTTTGCCGGTTTAACGGGAGCTGACGGTTTTGCTACAACACTTGATTGCCTGACATTTTCGTCACCTGCTTGAGGCAGTCTGATAATAACATTTGAATCTGATTGACCAAATAAAGTATTAACAGCATCAATAACCGCTTGTTTTTTACTTCCGCTTTGAACCTGGTTTAAAAAGATTTCATTCTTCATGGTAACAATTGTTTCTTCAGGAGAAATCTTTACAGGATTAGCCCACTGCTTTAAAAGTGCTCTCGTAGGTGCGCTGGAAAGATTTTCCAAAAGTTTGCTCCATAATGAGGAAATATCTTCACCGTTTGAACTTTTAGCTTTAGGCATAGGTGCAAAATCATCTTTAACAGCACCAGGTTCAGAAGCCTTTACAGGTTCATTCTTAACTTCCACCTCAGTTTTTGGCAATTCTTGAACAGGTTCGTTTTTGGGAGCCTGTTTAATTTCAGACTTCAGCACCGGAGCAGGAGAAGTCTTATATGAAGAGGGCTTGACATTATTGTTTAGCGTAGCTGCGCCGCCTTCAAGTCTTGCAATCCTGTTTTGAAGTTCAACTAACGAAGTATTCTCTGTTAAGTTTGCAAGGTCAATAATTGCAACCTCAAGCCACAATCTTGGATTGTTTGTTAACTTTAATTCTTTTATGTACTCGGAACATTTTTCAATAAGGAAAACAATCTGGTGAGTTTCCAAAATATCAGTCTGTTTATGCAGTGCAGTGATTTGAGCATCATTAGCCTGGGTTAATTCAAAAGCAATCTCTTTTCTGCAATTTTTAACTATTAAAAGATTTTTCAGATAATCCATTAAGTTGGTTAAAATCTGGACAGGTTCGTTACCTGAATTATAGATTTTTTCCAAATCTTCAATAGCTTCCTGCGGTTTAGAATTAACAATTTTATCAGCTAAAGAATTTAAAGTATCAAATGACAAACGGCCTAAAAGGTTGTTAATGTCATCAGTTGATATAGCTTCATCACCGTCAAGAACACTTAACTGGTCAAGCAATGCAATACTGTCACGCATTCCGCCTGCAGAGTTTTTAGCAATAGTGAACAATGCATCATCAGTTATATTAATTTTTTCATTATCTGAAATATAACGTAAATGTTTAACAATATCATCAGTTGTAATACGTTTAAAATCAAAACGCTGGCAGCGGCTTTTGATTGTATCCAAAACTTTATGAACCTCTGTTGTTGCAAGGATAAAAATAACATTTTTAGGTGGTTCTTCCAATGTTTTTAAAAGAGCATTAAAGGCTGTTGTTGAAAGCATGTGAACTTCGTCTATAATATAGATTTTATATCTGCTGTTAACAGGAGCATACATAACCTTTTCAAGAATATTTTGAGCATCTTCAACTTTTCTGTTGCTTGCAGCATCAATTTCAATAACATCCATAGGTGTTGAATTTGTGATATCTACACAATTTGCACAAACACCACAAGGTGATATTGTTGGTCCTTCTTTACAATTTAAAGATTTCGCAAAAATACGTGCGGTAGATGTTTTACCGGTACCGCGCGGACCTGTAAAAAGATAAGCATGAGAAATTTTATCAAGCTCAATAGCATTTTTTAAAGCTTTTTTGATATGCTCTTGTCCTACAACTTCTTCAAGCATTTGAGGACGATATTTTCTGTATAAAGGTATATATTTTTCGTTCATGATATTATTATAGCAAAGATTTAAAAAATAGGTAAAAATATGAATATTATTAAGCCGCCGTTATTAAAAGAAGGTAACACGATAGGAATTCTTGCCACATCGGGCGCAATGGATGATGACACTAATCTCAAACGGGCTGTATCATTTTTTGAAAACAAGGGCTATAAAATTGTCTTAAGTGATAACGTTTATTCTAAAGCCGGATATCTGGCAGGAAGTGATGAAGAACGGGTTAATGCGCTGCATAAAATGTTTTCGGATAAGAATATCAATGCGATTATTGCACTAAGAGGCGGCTACGGAGCAATCAGACTTATTAATAAGATTGACTACAATTTAATCCGCCAAAACCCGAAAATCTTTTGCGGGTACTCTGATATCACGGCACTTAATGCAATGTTTTTGAAACGTGCAGGACTTATGACTTACTCAGGTCCTATGATTTTAAGCGACTTCGGGCAGGAAAATTTATGTGATTATACAATTAACAAATTTTTCGAAACTGTAAAGGAAGGCAAGTTTGATTACGAGGGCACTTTCTGGGGCGGCAATCTTTCAACGCTGGTATCGCTTTGCGGGCAGGATTTTGTACCGGATTTTAAATTCACACTGTTTTTGGAAGATTTGAATGAACCGCCTTATAAAATCGACAAAATGGTAACTCAGTTGTTTAATATGGAAAAAATCCGTAAAAACACTAAAGCCATAGCCGTCGGAGACTTTTTAGACTGCGGAGATGTTGATTACATATTTGAAGAATTAAATCTGCCTCTGATAAAAAATTTCCCCGCATCACACGCAGACAAAAAAGCAACTGTTCCATATGGTTATTGTGAATAATTAATATTATATTAATTATATATTATCAAGTTTTTTTTTGGGTTAAAATATGAGTAAGGTTAGATAAATAAGGAAAAGACTATGTGGGATTATTCAGATAAAGTTATAGATCATTACAGAAACCCTCGTAACGTAGGGAAAATTGATAATGCAGATGCAATCGGCGAAGCAGGTTCTCTTGCTTGCGGCGATTCGTTAAAAATATATTTAAAAATTAAAGACGGCATCGTTACTGATGCAAAATTTCAAACATTTGGCTGCGGTTCTGCAGTTGCAAGTTCCAGCATTTTAACAGAAATGATTATTGGAAAATCTGTTGAAGATGTTAAGAAAATTACCAATAAAGATATTGCAGACCAGCTTGACGGGCTTCCTCCCGAAAAAATGCACTGCTCTGTTATGGGGTATGAAGCTTTGGAAGATGCTCTTAAAAATTTCGATGATTATACAGATTTAGAAGATATCAGAAATGAAGAAGCTACAAACAAAAAAAGTGAAAAAATTGTCTGTCAGTGCTTCGGAGTTACTGAAAATGTAATTTGGGATGCCTTAAAACTTAACGGCTTGAAAACTGTTGAAGAAGTCACAAATTACACTAAAGCAGGAGGAGCTTGCGGTAAGTGCAAAGGATTAATCCAAGATATTATTGACACATATTATAAAAAAGAAAATGAAAAAAATGAATCAGCACTCACTCCGGCTCAAAAAATTCTGAAAATAAATAATGTAATTGAAAAACAAATATCGCCTGAGTTAAGAAAAGACGGCGGAGATATTACTCTCGTTGATATTGACGGGAATAAAGTAATGGTAAAACTACGCGGAAAATGTTCAGGATGCAAAAACTCGCACCTGACACTTAAAGCCTTTGTTGAAACGACTTTGAGAGATACCGTAGATAAGAATATTGAAGTTGTAGAGGTATAGAAATGGGATTAATTTATTTAGACAATAACGCAACAACAAAGGTAGATCCTCAAGTGCTGGAAGCTATGCTTCCTTATTTGAAGGATGAGTATGCAAATCCGTCAAGTATTTACGATTTTGCAAAACACGCAAATCACGCTGTAAAAGAAGCGCGCGGTGTAATTAAAGATTTTTTAAACGCTGAAAATGAAAAAGAAATTATCTTCACATCTTGCGGTTCTGAAAGTGCAAACACTGCTATTCGCGGCGTCTTAAACATGAACAAAAACAAAAGACATATAATTACTACAAAAGTTGAACACCCGTGTGTTTTAAACCTTTACCAAGCATTGGAAAAAGAAGGTTACACAGTTGATTATATCGGTGTAAACTCGAACGGTGAACTAGATTTAGCACAACTTTCAGAAGCAATAAATCATGATACTGCGCTTGTATCAATTATGTATGCTAACAATGAAACAGGTGTAGTTTTCCCTATTGAAAAGATTTCTGAGATTATAAAATCAAAAAATAAAGAAACAAAGTTCTTTGTTGATGCTGTTCAGGTTGCAGGCAAAATACCTATTGACGTACAAGCTGCAGGTATAGACCTACTCGGAATATCAGGTCACAAATTTCACGCTCCAAAGGGTGTAGGCGCATTGTATGTTAATTCAAAAACATTAATTACACCCCTAATTATCGGAGGTCACCAGGAAAGAGGCAAACGTGCAGGAACTGAAAATGTCCCTTATATTGTAGGTATTGCCAAAGCAGCACAGCTTGCAACAGATCAATTAAAATACGAAAATACCGAAGTTAAACGTCTTAGAGATAAACTTGAAGCTAACATTTTGAAAAACGTATTTAATGCAAGATTAAATGCAGGTGTAGTTAACAGAGTACCGAACACTACCAATATTGGTTTTGAATACATTGAAGGCGAACTAATTCTTCTTCACCTCAGCGATTTGGGCATATGTGCAAGTTCAGGAAGCGCCTGCACTTCAGGTTCTCTAGAACCGAGCCACGTCTTAAGAGCAATGAATGTTCCGTTTACTTCAATTCACGGCAGTATAAGATTTTCATTAAGTAAATTCACAACAGAACAAGAAATTGATTATGTTTGTGAAAAAATGCCGGGTATTATTGAAAAATTAACCAATATCTCACCATTCCAAGATGAACTTGAAGCTTTGAAAAAATTAAAAAGTTAATTGAAACATAATATTTCTTAAAAATTATAGTAATATTAACAAAATGAATAATTTACGACTTTTTTACTTAAAAGGTGTTACTTTATTTAGAAATTATGTCAAATCTGCACAAGCAATAGAAATTAGAAAGCCGAATTTTTCAAGAAACGTTTCTAATGATTTAGCTCATAGTGTAGAAAACATGTTGCATGTTAATCGAAATTCAGCAGATATACAAATAATGCATAAAATTTCACAAGCTCCTGAAAGTATATTTAAACCGTTGATTTCAATTATAACGCAGCCAGATAAACCGGCAACATTAGAACAGTTGAGAGCTTTTAGGAGAAATTTATACAATATTTGCAAAAAAAATCCTGAAGCTAAAGAATATATTAAATCTTTGCACACGTTTTTAGCTGAAAATAAAAATGTAAGCTCGCTTATAAATCGTATTGGCAAAGGAGTAAGCAGTTACATGAATGTTTTCTTAAATTCAACACATTTTAACAAAGGCGTTGCAAATGCACAGAGAAATAATTACAAAAACTCCACTATAAAAATAATGGAAAGATTAAATCAAGAAAATTTAAATACACATTTACAAAATTTCTTTAAATATATATCTAACAATTAACATAACGTTATTATATAAAACAAGCTTACGATTAAAGTACTATGAATTTTAAAACATAATACTTTGGTCGTAAGATTTTTTATTTATATTCAATGTTTTCAATATTACAATTCCGTTGAATTGTTTTAGCTGACGTACAACCTTAGACTAAGGCTAAGGAGTTGTCATGAAAAAATTTATTGTTATCTTAAGTTTATTATTATCCGTAAACGGCGTATATGCCGCAAGCCAGTACTCATCCTTGCTTGATAATGTAGAAAATTCACTTTACGGATTTACATACACTACTCAAGACGATGTGACAAGATTAAATCGTATTGAAGAAAGTGTTTATGGCCAAGCATCAAACAAATCTACCCAGCAGAGAATTGCCAAACTAAAAACAGATATGGCTGCAGATTTGATTGGTCAGGAAATTACACCTAAAGAAGATACTTTTGCAGAAGATCAAGACAGTTACAAAGATAAAATTGCAGAAGAAAAATTACCGCCCCCGGGTGCAAATGTAGACTATCCGTCTATTAACGAACTTGAAAAGCAGGTATTTAAACAAGAGTTTAAAAATAAAGATTTAAACAGCCGTCTTGCAAGTCTTGAACAAAAAGCATTGGGCTCTACTTATGCCGATGATGACTTTAGCAGCCGTGTAGAAAGATTACAGGCTAAAATAAAACCGAAATCATTTATGGACAACAGCATTGCACAATCATCAAATGATTATTTCGACGGTGATGCAATTCCTCTTGATAAAAATTACAAACTTGACAGATATGACGAAGGCGAATTCGATTATGATGCATACAATGCAAGAAATTCAAGACAACCTCAGCGTGTAAATCTTGCATCAGTTGAAAAATCTATCTTCAAAAGAAGCTTTGCACAAGAGCCTATGGATAACAGATTATCAAGACTTGAGTCAACAATGTTCGGTACAACTTTTAACAGCAACTCCGAACAAGAACGTCTAGACAGAATATCAAGTGCGTATAAAGCACAAAAAACCGCCAGTAAATACGACTCGAATAAATTCTCACAGAATATGGCAACAGCTGTGCAGATAGGTACACTTATACTTATGGTCCTTGCTTGTATTTTATAATACTTAAAAGGTTGAGAAAAATCTCAACCTTTTTTCATAAAAACTATTTCAACAGATTTTTCAAGTTTTTCAAACCCTCTTTTGCATCCTGCATTTGCTGTTTAGCTTCTTGTGCCTTTGCTCTGGATTCTTCTAAGGATTTTTGAAGCTGTTCAACTTTATGCTGTTTTGCTTCCTGAATTGCCTGTTTGGTATTTTCAATCTGTTCTTTTACGGTTACCTGCTCAATTTCAGAAGTATCGCATTTAGAAAGCCACTTAAATGATTTTACCGAACTTCTGCTTTCAACACCACCGTTAAATACAACCTTAAAATCTTTATAATTTTTATTACCTGACGAAAGCAGAGGTATTGCAGATACATTTTCACTTTTCGGGTCTGTTGTAAGTGCATTAATAAGATTTCCGGTTAATGTACCGAATTTAGGAATATATGAAGTAAGTTTGCTGACAGATAAATCACCTAAAGGGCCGAGTAATGAAACAACTTCAGCAGATATTCTGCCTAAGACAATAACATTTGCAGTAGCATTTAAAAGATTATATTTTCCTGTAATATATGATGACATCGATGGTCCTGAAGTTTTTATCGGGCTTAATGATGCCCAGCCGTTGTTGAATGCCATATTCCCTGAAACAGATTTAAATTCTGCTGTATTTTTAACTGTTGGCAATGCTGCAACCGAATTTATTGCAGCTTTTATAATACTGTTTGATTGCAGGTTTTGTGCAAACAAATAGTTTTCAAATCTGCCTATATTTCCAAAAGTACCGTCAGTAATTTCAAAAGATACTTTTCCTTTTAGGTTCTTCATCATTTCAACGTCAGTAGCACCATGTAAGGTTACATTAGCATCAAAGCCAAGAGTGCCTGAAAGTGCATTTTTAAGTCCTGCGGCACCTGCAATAGCTTTTTCTGCATTCATGCCGGAGCCTTTAAATATCACGCCTATTTTGCCGTTTATTATATTATAAGAAATATTTCCGTTGATTTTACCGTCAAAAGCCTCGCCAGTAAGATTTTTAAGATAAAAGACATTATCTTTAAATGAAAAATCCGACGTAAGATTTTGGGCAGTAATTCCGCCTGACGTAAATTTTGCAAGTGTACCTTTACCGTTTGCAATAACTCCGTTAAGATTTACCGACATATTTTCCATTGTCAAAAGCATATCAGGAATTGTAATAACAGGAATATCTATATTTCCCTTTAAAACAGGATTTACAGCCGCGCCTGAAACTGAAATATTTCCCTTTGCTTTTAAATTAGATTTTTTCAGCGTAGGTATTTCCATAGAAATTTGTTGAGGTGTGCTTATATCAAGTGCAAGAGTTTGGGATTTTGAAAGATTATTCACTGAACCTTTAACTTCCAAAACACCCACGCCATTAGCATAAACTCCTGTATCAGAAAGCTTCAGGGAGTCATTTGCAATTTTTATATCACTTTTTATAACTGTATTTTTTCCTTTTAACGCATCTACTGATAAAATTGAAACATAATTAGACGTATTAGCCGATAAATTTACAGCAATATTTTGGGCTTTATCATTCCCCGTTATTTTAACAGACAGCGGTAAACTTCCTGCCGAAGCGACTTCTTTTCTTAAATCAGCAGGAATCATAGATTTAACATCAGATGATAAAATATTACCTTTTGCGTTAATATCAAAGTTTATATCTTTTGTGGTATAGTCACTTACCATACCTGTTATATCAATCCTTGAGTTATTTAAAAGAACGTATGCATTATCAATATTAATGTCCTTTTGCCCAAAAGATATTTTAGATTTTGGCGCTGAAATATTTGCAACAGGATTTAATACCTTTAAATTATTAATATCAATTCCACCTGTGAACGATTTTCCGTCTGTATTTACATCTGCATTAGAACTCATAAGGATAACAGATGTATTTGACGGGATATTTTTTATATTCACATTATCAACATTTAAACTCACTTTTGGAACAGGTTTATCCAGCTTGCCTGTTAGAGAAGCATCTAAAGATAATGTACCTGATTTTATATCGTTATCCTTAAGCAAACCCAGTTGACCTGCCGCTACCAGAAGTGCTTTTAATTGAAGCTTGTCAGCAATCACATGTGCATTAATATCATTTGAAATAGTACCGTTTACCTTTAAAGGCTGTTCAGCAACTTTAAATCCCGCATCTTTAATATTTACAGTATCTCCTGAAAAATCAATATCTGCTTTTATATCTTTTATGTAAGCATTATAAAGCTTATATGTAATACTTGAAGAAGGTATTTTTAAATATCCCGATGATTCCACTTTTTTCATATCCGACTTAAGGGAGAAATCAGCATCAATTCCTCCGGTAGCAGTTAAAGTATCTAAATCATGATATCCGAAAGATTTAGCAATACTGTCTGCCATATCAAAGATACTTTTAAATTTAGCATCAGATTTACAATTTAAATCTATTTTAGGATGTTTACCTGTTTTAATATCGGCTACCACTTCAGTAAGTTCTTTTTCAGCTGTGTATAATTTTGAATAAAGGTTAATCTTATTCCCCTTCAAAGTAATATCAATATTGCTTGAAGGAAGTTTTTTATTATCTACTGCCGCACCAAGATTAGATACATTTACAGTTCCGCTCCAATTAATGTTATCCGGGGTTCCAAAAGTTTTAACATCTGCTTTTAAATCCGCTGTAACATAATTATTATGAATTGCTTTAAATATATCTATAACATTAAGGCTTATAGGTTGTCCTGCAGGAGCATTTTCCGTTTTGGGCGAAAACACCAACTCGTTTAAATCCATATCAGGCATAATCTTATTAAAGATTTTGACATCATAATTAAACTGGTTTCTATCCTGTAAAAGTACCTTACCGTCAGCTAAAACTTTTACCTTCTTATTTAAAACAAAATCAGATACCTTTATTCTGTTACCTGAGAAATAATAAGATTTATCAGTCTTCATATCAATAAATGAAAGATTGTAATTATTAACATACTCTGCCGGTGTGTGGTAATAAACAAACGGTAAAGGCTCAGCAGCAGAATTTTGCGGTTGTGTGTCATTGCTGTTATCTGCTTGCGGAATATAATTTTCAATAAGAAACTTACCGTCTTTTTGAACTTTTAAATTAACATTAAGATTATCTGCTCCTGCCATATCTATTTCAATTTTACGCATAAGCAGAGGTAACAAAGATATTTTAGCCTGTACATTATCTGCAGAAAGAAACTTTTCATCTGTCGGCAGACTTACTTCTATATGACCTGCCTTCAATCCTGCCGTGAGTTTTGGAGTTGTTAAGATTTGAAGGTTTTCCAGCTTTAATTTAAAACCTGATGCCTCCTCGACCATCTTTGATATATCTGCACTGTAAGAATTTAAAACTCCGTTTAAAAACAATGGAGCTGAAAGAAACAATATGTATAATACAGCAATTAATGAACTTGCTGTTATAGCTGCAATTTTTAATACTCTTTTACTCATATAATCATACCCCTCTTAATTGATTTTAATTCTACAACAAAACTATTTTTTCTTCCTGTCCGGATAACAGTTCCATTTAATATCAGGATTTTTTCTAAACCAGGTCAATTGGCGTTTTGCATAATTTCTGGTATTCTGCTTAAGCTTATCTTTTGCTTCTTCCAATGTCAATTCACCATCAAGGTAAGAAGTTATTTCTCTATAACCTATTGTGTTTATAATATTATTTATTCTGCCATGTTTTGCCAGTAAATTTTTGGTTTCATCAACAAGCCCCTGCTCTATCATCAAATCCACACGTCTGTTTATCCTGTCATAAAGTTCCTCACGCGGATAGTTTAAACCAATCCACTCAACCTCAAACTCCGGCTCTTTAAGTCCTCTTGCCTCACTGACAGGACTACCTGTAAGTTTTACTATTTCAATAAATCTGATAGCACGTCTTTTATCATTTTGTACTACAAGTTTTGCAGCCTCTGCATCCAGATTAACAAGCATTTCGTACAATTCTGCAAAGCTAAGCTTAGACAAAGTTTCGCGTAATTCATAATCAGGATTAATCTTAGGCAAATCATAATTTTCCAGCAGAATTCTGAAATAAAGCCCTGTTCCTCCCGCAATAACAGGGGTTTTACCTCGCGAAATAATATCTTCTATAATATTTCTTGCCTCATTAGCATAAAGCCCGACCGAATAATCAACTTCCGGCTCAACAATATCTATCATATAATGAGGGATTCCAAAACGCTCATCCATATCAGGCTTAGCAGTTCCTATATCAAGCCCTTTATACACAAGTCTTGAATCGGCAGAAATAATTTCACCGTTTACACGCCTTGCAAGTTCAACGGCATAAGCGGTTTTTCCGCTTGCAGTTGCCCCAACAACAGCTATTACCTTATTTTTCTTTTGATTCATCATCTACTGCTTCCATATCAACAAATTTTTTATCATAGTATAAAAATATAGCTACAACAACAAAAACCGTAAAATAGAACAGAATTATATTCATTATGATGTAAGCTAAAGGATTAATTACAGCAAATGTGTTTAAGAACAATAAAGCAAATCCCATGAGCCAAATACTGATAAAAAATCTGAATGAAGAAAAGAAATCCTTAAACAGTTTAACAACAGAACGCCATAAAGCAACAAGCGGATTAGGAGTTTTGTATATTATTTCAGGAATCCAAAACATCAACAAATACATAATTATTGATGTAATAAGCATAAATAATAAACTCCATTTACCGAAGAATATTATTTGTTCAGGAGCAAGTTTGTCTATAAACGCTGCCATAGATTGGTTTGTTATTGAAGGATCCATAGCTATAACCTGCAAGTTTTGCATGGATTCTGTATCAAGACCGCCTATGATATTTACCCCTAACAGGTACACAACAGGCGTTGCAAAAACCTGTATAAAGAAAAGAATAATATAAAACCCTACAAATGATAAAAAGTATTTCCCAATACCAACAGGCAAAGCCTTAAACAAATTCATAGTAGCTTTTGCTCTGTCAGCATCTAAAACAAAAACCTGTTTTGATAAATCAATCGCCTCTTTTACCATATAAAACCAGGAAGCAAAGAATGCACCTGACATAAATAGAACCGTAACAGAAGCTAAAATAAGCTCGTGGGTTGAATCAACAGTGTTACGAGAATATAAAGAATACAAGTCCAGCAATTTCACAAATACAATCAAAGGTATTGCAAGAATAATATTATAATTTGTGATTTTGGCTGCCTGCTTAAATATATTTATCATAATTTATAATTACCTCAGATTTAAAACTCTTTAAATACCAAATTTACTTAACCGCTTTTTCTTGTTTTTCCTATTTTGCAGAGAGTTTTCGTTTTCTTCTTTTCATTAAATCTACAAAAGCTTCCAAACGTGTTAAATAACCTGCTTTACCGGTCTGTTCATCCATAATCAAAGGCAGAATAGGAATATCACAATTTTCTCTCATTGCAGGGAAAATATTTTGCGACATAATCTCAGGCATACAAGTAAACGGACTTATGTGAATTATACCGTCTATACCTCTTTCATCAGCATAGGCAACATCTGATACACATTCCAAAGAATCGCCGCCTATATCACGCATAAGATAAGGTTTTGCCATTCTAAATGCACGCTGCAAGTGAGTTTCGCCTTTTCTGAAAATTTTAGGAATTATAGCATCTTTTAAGAAACTGCTTATAGTAAGACTTCTTCTAGTCTGTACACCCATTTTACCGAGTTCTCGTGTTATGTTTTGATTAGAAAACTGGTCGCATACAAGATATATTTCTCCTGTCAAATCCACATGCAGAACTTCTTTATCAGTATTAATTTCTGTTTTTTTCATTTCTTCAAATGCCTGTTTTTTTGCTCTATTCAATTTTCTGTTTGTGTCAGCATCTTTAATAAATTGAATTGCTTTATTGTAATGTTTTTCGGCATCACCGAAATTTATTTCACGTGCTCTGTAATAAGAAAGCACATTTTCCAAATCGTCTAAAACAAATACTTTTCTTATAGCGATAATGATTGCTCTTGCAAATAAAAGAGGATCATTTTTACCGCTTACTTCTTTAAGAAAATTGTACATTCCTTTAATGCCGTCATATAAAGTAAGTTCAATATATTTTGCATCATACCCCAAATCAGTCAGAGCATTTTTAATACAGTTTCCGTATTCTCCCAAACGGCAGCATCCCGGAGAAGAAATCATAGCAACATAATCAGTTCCGCCTTCAATAGCTTCAATAAAATTTCCTAAAATAAGTTTGTAAGGAAGGCAGATAGCCTCAGGTGAATGTTTAGTTCCCAAAGATAATGTTTTTTTGCTTGTGTATGGAGGAATAAAAGGTTCAACTCCGATTTTTTTAAGAGCTGCAGCCCAAGCTATATAAACTGTTCCCATGTGGGGAAATGCTACTTTCTTTTTTGTATCTTTATCTGTTTTATTCATAGTCCGGTTTTCTCTTTATTTAAATATATATTATTGTACAAATTTTAAATCCGGATGACGTGCCGCAAGGGTTTCATCAAGACGTTTTACCGGTGTTGTATGCGGTGCTGAAATTAATTTTTCGGGATTAGTTTCAGCATCTTTTGCAATTTTCAACATCACGTTTACAAAATTATCAAGAACTTCTTTAGTTTCAGATTCAGTAGGCTCAATCATTAATGCCTCATGAACGATTAACGGGAAGTATACTGTCGGCGGATGTGTATTTTCATCCATAAGTCCTTTAGCAATATTCAGCGTAGAAACACCGAATTCTTTTTGCTTATCACCGGACAACACAAATTCATGCATACAAGGTTCATCGTAAGGCAGTAAATATGCTCCTTTTAATTTTTCTTTTAAATAATTAGCGTTCAATACAGCATTTTCACTAGCTTCTTTTAAGTTAGGTCCCATCATAAGAATATATGCATAAGCCTTAACCATAACAGCAAAGTTTCCGTAAAAACCTTTAACGCTTCCAATAGAATGCTTTATGTTATAGTTTCTGAAATATTTTTCGCCGTTAAAACCCACCACAGGAGCAGGTAAAAATTCTTTCAAGTTTTCAACAACCCCGACAGGACCCGCACCGGGGCCGCCGCCACCGTGAGGAGTTGCAAATGTTTTATGCAGATTAAGGTGAACAACATCAAATCCCATTAACTTAGGATTTGTTTTACCCATAATTGCATTGAAATTAGCACCGTCATAGTATAATAATGAACCGTTTTTGTGCATCAACTCTGATATCTCAAGAACATTTTCTTCATAAATTCCTAAAGTATTTGGATTTGTCATCATAATAGCTGCAACGTCAGAATCCAATAATTCTTTTAAAGCATTAACATCAACCTGTCCTCTTTCGTTTGATTTAACGGGAACAATATCGAAACCACAGAAATGAGCACTTGCAGGATTTGTACCGTGAGCAGAATCAGGAATAATAACTTTTTTACGTCTTTCACCTTTTACATCAAAGTATTTTTTGATTATCATCATACCTGTCAATTCACCGTGAGCACCCGCAGCAGGCTGCAATGTCACAGCATCCATACCTGTTACTGTTTTCAATGCTTCCTGAAGCTTATACATAAGTTCAAGAGCACCTTGTGAATCAACATCATCACTTAACGGATGAAGATTAGTAAAACCTTCTAAACCTGCCAAAAGTTCATTAACCTTGGGATTATATTTCATAGTGCAGGAGCCCAGAGGATAGAAACCTTTTTCTATACAAAAATTTCTGTCTGAAAGTTCTTTGTAATGACGCATTGCTTCAAGTTCACTAACATTTGGCAGACCAACAGCATCAGTCCTTAAAAGACTTTTATCTAAAAAACTTAAATCTTCTGCTTCATCAGTTAAAGTTACCCCTGCAACATCGTTGCTTTTTTCAAAAATTGTTTTCACTAAATAATCCCCTGTCTTTTTAAATCTCTTTTAATTTTGTCCAAGCCTGATTGAATAATACGTGAAATACGTGATTGGGAAATGTTAAATTCTTCAGCGATTTCTCTTAATTTTTTCTCCTTAAAGAACTTGTATTCTATAAGTTCTCTTTCTCTTTGAGGAAGTTTTTTCATAGATTCAAGGATTTCAGCCTTAAGTTCAGAAAGCTCAATACACTCCTCAGGAGTTTTGTCATCAGCTTTTATTTGCGTAGGAACTTCAGCATCCTGCATTTCATCAATAGAAAGGATTGTTTTATAAACTTCTTCACGCAGGTTCCCGTTTTCTTCTTCGACAACCTGTTTTTTATTTTTCAGTGAGTACCATTTATAACGTCTTCTGACCTCATTGCGGATAGCCCATTTTATAGCAGTGGAAAGATAAGTATTATTAAAATTTTCAGGAGAATTGTTTTTAAAAAGAATGTATAAAGTATGGTTGCCTATGTTTATTAACTCCGGTAGTTCAATCAAGTGTGATGTTGAAAATTTCTGGTATTCCACTTTGGCAATTGTTTCAATTAAATTTTTGTATTCCCTTAAATTTACCTTCTGCTGAAGATTTTGTTTTGGTGACATAACTATAACATTAATCCTATCTAAGCATTTCCACAACTACATAATATCAAAAAAAAATATAGAATACCAGACAATGTAATTTCTCTTAACATAATTTATAGTATCACTGACACTTTAATAATTAAAACGGTATAAACGCAATAAGGAGTTAACTATATGAGAATTTTATTTTGTACGGACGGTTCAAAAATAAGCTTTGATGCATTAAGAAATATTTCAAAATGGTTTAATGAAGCAATAATTGATGTAATTTGTGTAATAGACTGGAGCTTTCTTCCGGATGAAGTGAGTATAGAAGCAGACGGTTTTGCTATGTCATGTGCAAATATTGCAGACACAATTCTTGAATATGCAGAAAAAGAAATTAAAAGTTTAAATTTAACACTCGGCAACAGAATAAAAAACTGCGGTTCTGCAGTTGAAAGTATATTAGAACAATCAGAAAAAGAAAATTATGATTTAATTCTTATGGGTTCACACGGTAAAAAAGGTATACAAAAGTGGTTAGGTTCAGTTTCACAGGAAGTGTTGGACAGCAGCAAAATTTCAGATTATATTTCAAGAGAAGCAAATAATCGCAAAAGAATTTTATTCACAACAGACGGCTCTAAATGTTCAATCAGTATTATTCAAAATTTAATTCCGAAAATTAATTTAGAAAACAAAGAAATTTATATATGTATGGTTATAGAAGATCCTAATCTTTTATTTTTAGAAGGAACGCTTGATACTAACTGGCTTCTGGAAATTGAAAAACAGCAGGAGCTATATGCAGCACATGCAATTAAAGATATTCAAAAGCTTTTGGAAGATAACAACATAATGGCAAATGAAACCGTTATACTAAAAGGAATTCCTGCTCAAAAAATTATAGATTATTCAAAAACTAACGAAATTGATTTAATAGTGCTTGGCGCTCATAACAAATCACGACTTGACAAATTCCTTACAGAATCCGTAAGCAAACGAGTTTTAGCAAATGTAAAAAGCGATGTTATGCTTGTGAAATGTAATGATTAATAGTCCATTTCCCAATCAGCGTTAAGAATCAATCCGAAACAGCCTTTAGCATCCGAGCGGGCAGCACAACCCAAAGCTGCTCTTGCATCTTGAGGGTTAGTTTTACTTGAACCGCATTGACCTCGAGTTTTACAAGCAGGAGGAACACCATCCTCGTCAATAGAGCCGTCGAGATAATAAGTTACAAAAAACAAATCACGGCCTGCAATATTCGGTCCCTGCTGACCGTTTATATCGATTGTAATGTGTCCGTAAGGAGAAGTAACATCACCCCATTTTGTTGAGTGATATTTTGCCTGTTCCATACATATTGCAGCACCGCTGACAAGACTTACACAAGGAGCATTTGCCGTACCCGCCCAATAGCTGCCGTTATTAAGAGTTGTACCGTTCATATTTTTATAAGTACTTGCAAAGCAAGGTGTAAATGCAGTGTAACAAGTTGCAGAAACTTTAAGATATTTGTTTAAAAAGTTTTTAACTTCGGCAGCACTGGTTAAGCCTGCTTCACCCAAATCAACTGCATTTTTATCATTTTGATAAGACATTAAAGCTTGGGATAATAAATTATAAACTTTATTCAATTGTGTTACATATGACTTTCTTTGATAATTCTGCATCAGAGAAGGCACAGTCATTGCAGAAACCACGCCAATAATACCGAGCGTAACCAATACTTCGGCTAAAGTAAAGCCATACATTCCATTTTTCATACATTTTCACTCCAAAAAAATAATAAACATATTATTTAGTTATAACATATTTTTTAAGAAAACACAATATATTTGACTGTGTATTAAAATAGTGTAATAATTGCTTTATGTTTAAATATTATGGGAAATATGCGCCATATCTGTTTTTACTGCCTGCTGGAATTGTTTTGCTGGTATTTTTCTTTATACCATTCTTTCAGACCATCGGTTTAAGTTTTATGGATTATTCTTCAAGCATTTATAATCCTGATTTTGTGGGCTTAGGAAATTATGTTAAACTTTTTCAAAGTCCTGTATTTTATAAAGTTTTATGGAACACTTTTATATATCTTTTTGTTGCGGTTCCTATTCTGGCAATATTTCCGCTGTTCCTTGCTGTTTTAATAAACCAAAAAATACGCGGAGTTACTCTTTATAAGATATTAATTTATCTGCCCGTAATTGTATCAATAGTTGTTGCAGCAATAGCTTTCAAATGGTTATATGCAGATCAGGGTATATTGAACTATATTGTGACAAGTTTGGGATTTGAGCCGATAGGCTGGCTTACTGATCCTAAATATGCGCTTTATTCGGTAATTATCGTTACTATATGGAAGGGTATCGGGTATTATATGATAATTTACCTTGCGGCTTTAATGAGTGTACCTCAAGAGTTATATGAAGCTTGCGATATTGACGGCGCAAACTTTCTAACTAAACATTTGACAGTAACAATTCCTCACATAATGCCTACAATTGCATTAGTCACAACAATAAGTGCTATTTCTGCAATGAAAGTCTTTGCGGAAATCTATGTTATGACAAAAGGCGGACCGCTGAATTCAAGCAAGACAATAGTTTATTATATTTACGAAAGAGCTTTTGAAAACCTTGATTTAGGTTTTGCATCTGCAATGGCGGTTGTTCTGCTGATTATCGTAATGACATTTTCTTTGATTAATATATTATGCTTTGAAAGGAATAAGTATCAATTATGAGAAGGTTATTAGAAAAATTCTCCATACATGCAGTATTAATATTTGTTTCTCTATTGTCAGTTTTTCCTTTTATATGGCTGATATCAACATCATTAAAGGGCAATGCGGAAAACATCTTTGCCTATCCGCCTCAAATAATCCCATCGGATTTCACTTGGGCAAACTACACAGGTGTTTGGGATAAAGTCGATTTTATCGGTTATTTTGTAAACAGTATGATAGTTGCGGGCGGAACTGTTGCTTTAAATTTAATTCTTTCGGCTATGGCAGGTTATCCTCTGGCAAGAATGGAATTTAGGGGAAAGAAAGTTACATTTTTTGCAATTCTTGCAACAATAATGATTCCGTTTCAGGCAATAATGCTACCTGTTTACTTAATAACATTAAAGCTCCACCTTGTAGACAGCGTAAGCAATTTTGCGGGATTTATGGGACTTATTATGCCTTTTGCAGTCAGCGCATTCGGAATATTTTTAATGCGGCAGGCATTTTTGGGTATTCCGAAAGAAATGGAAGAAGCCGCAATTATAGACGGGTGCAGTGTTTTTCAAGTATTTACAAAAGTACTTTTGCCAATGGTTAAACCTTCTTTGGCAGTGCTTGCAATATTTACATTCATTGGATCATGGGGTGAATTTCTTTGGCCCAGTATTGTTTTAACCAAAGAAGCTATGTACACGGTTCCTGTCGGCGTAAACAACTTGCAGGGAATGTTCAGCTCAAACTGGAGATTTATTGCAGCAGGTTCAATACTTTCAACCATACCTATATTAATCTTTTTCTTAGCAATGCAAAAATACTTTATATCAGGAGAGAACGAAGGTGCAGTTAAAGGTTAGTATAGAAAAAATATTTGTTATATTTGCATTATTTTTTGGAATATTATATGCGGTTATAACTCCGCCTTTTCAATCCGTTGACGAGGCAAACCACTTTTTAAGAAGTTACGCCGTAACTCAGGGACAAATTATTAGCACCAAAAAAGGGGATGCTGTCGGAAGTGTTTTACCTGAATCGCTTTTAGAGCTTGTACAAAAATTTAAATATCTTGAAAAAGATATTTCAAAACAAACATCTTTCAATGAAATAAAAAATTCTTTTTCTATAAAAAATAAAACAGAAATTTTCACGACTTATCCAAATACTGCTTTGTATTCACCAATTGCATACACAGCTCAAAGCATTGGTATAATCTGCGGAAAATTATTGCATGCATCACCGATGCTTATGTTTTATTTAGCAAGGCTGTTTAATCTCATTTTATATTGTATTCTCGGATATTATGCTATAAAAAGTACACCGTTTTTAAAACTTGCAGTATTTTTAATACTGTTAAGCCCTATGAATATTTCACTCGGCGCATCCTGTTCTACTGATGTAACCTTAATCGGAGTAAGTCTTTTACTTTTTGCAAAAATTCTTAAATATACTTTTAAAGATAAATCTCTTTCAATAAAAAATTACATACTGCTTTCCATACTGCTTTTTATACTTGCAATGACAAAACATAATTTTTATTTTATACCGCTGTTATTTTTAATTCCTAAGGAAAAATTCGGCACAAAATACTTATTAAAAATATCTGCAATAATCCTTCCTGCAATTGTCGGGTGTATTGTTTGGAGCAGGTTAATCTCAGGACTTTATGTACCTTTAAACTCAGATGCAGATATGTATAAACAGGTAGATTTTATTATACATAACCCTTTAAAATATATTTGGATTTTAATTTCATCTACATTTGTCAAAGCATTCAGGTTATTTATAACCTCAATAGGCGTGTTAGGCTGGCAGGATACTAAGCTGGACAATCTTACTTATATGATTTATCCTTTACTTGCAGGATTATCATTAATATACAGCGGTGCAAAAGATTATATTTTAAAAAATTACCAAAAGCATATTATTATTTTAACCGCTATTGCGGCATATATAATGATAACAACTTATCTGTATCTTGCCTGGACTAAAGTCGGAGGAAACATTATAGAAGGCTTAAACGGCAAGTATTATACACCGTTATTACTGCCTTTATTTGCGGTTATAGCATCATCAATTAATACAAGACAACCTGATAAAAAGATTTATAACACAGTTTATCTTTTTATTGCATTAATTTTAGCATCAGGAGCATTATCTCTTTTAACCAGATTTTACGATATATTTCCGTATATGAATTACAAAATTTAAAACCTATTCAACACCCGGTACATGAACATTATATCGGACATTATCAAATTCGCTGTATTCATCATCAACATCTTCAAGGAAAATCTTTTTCGCACCGCAAACTTTCAAATTTTTAAGCATAGCTTTGTCAAGTTCTTCCGAGCTGACCATTTTGCCGTTCACATAAGTAATGTTTCTCATCTGCGACGGTTCATCAGACATTTTTTCAATTAAGTCATTGTCAGAATTTGCAAGAATAGTTCTTGTAACATCATTCATAACATCAAAAATATATCTTTGACGACTTGAAACTCCACTGCCGCTGGTGATTAAAGATGTAGCTTTTTCAAGTTCATCAAGCGATTCCTTGTAGTATTTTAAATGCCTTAAAAGCACAGCCAAATTATAATGCGCTTCATATTCCATAGGAGCAAGCTCAATAGCCTTGCAGTATGTAAGCCCTGCTTCATGGTAATCACCGAGCAAATGATAAGTTAAAGCAAGGTTATATCTGGGATCGTAATCCTTTTTAAGTATTTTGCACGCCTCTTTATATGCCTCCAAAGCCTTTAGCAAATACTGTCTTCTGTATTCCCATTCATCTTCAATATAAACAGACTTTTGCTTATAAGCAACACCTTTATTGTAATATGCCAGCCCTTTATTAACCTTATAGCTTTTTCTGTTGCTGTAAATAAAAGGAATAGAAATCAAATGTCTTTTAGTTTTTAAAATTTCATCATACTGATTAATAGCCCCGTCAAAGTCACCGAGTTTTTCAGCAGAAACTATACCGTAGTTCATTCTTGCAATGACCATTTTGGGATTATATTCAAAAGCTTTTTCATAAGCATCGACTGCTGAATAATAGTCTTCATAAACTACATAAATATTTCCCAGATTATACCACGCGCCGTAATGTTCGGGGTAAAGTCTGAGTGCACGATTATAACAGTTAATAGCTTTTTGAAGTTTTTGTTTTTTTAGGAATTTATCACCTTTATGAACATAATAAACGCCTCTTATTTTATCAATTTGTCTGTTGAAAAAAGCAGGGTGTAAATATATAAGGGCACCAATTGCCGCAATTATCAATAATGAAAATAAACCCGAAAAAAACTTTTTCAACCGCTATACCTCTTTATTTCTATATATTACACGTATATTAGATAATACGCAATACACTTTTGTAACGAAATTGTAACATAAAAAGAGTTAAAAACGCAATTTAGCTAAAAAGAAAGTTTTTATATAAGTAAGGTAGGTTAGAAATTCAATTTGGAGGTTAGGTTATGGCAGGCTTCGATATGGCTGCAGGTATGTATGGAATGTTTCCTAATATATACAATAACCAGGTAGCGTTAAACGATTTGACTGATATGGATTTGTATTCACCAATCGGTATGGTTAATCCGATGATGAGTATGAACGGCAGTATTTTCGGCGGAGGCTTCGGAGGCTTTGGCGGCTTTGGGGGATATCCTTGTATGCCGGGACTTGCAGGCGGAGGCTATAATTACGAAGATTACTACAAAAATTATGAAAAATATCAGGACTTTATGATAAACAACCAGGTCCGCCAGCAGCAAAAAATGCGAAATGCTGACCTGAAATTGAATTCTCCTCAAGAAGGTATTGTTAAACAGGCATCATATCTTCATGAAAAGATTATGAGAAATGAACAACAACAAATTCAACAGGCTTATCAAAACTTCAAAGAAAGCGTTCGAGCAATGTATGGTGATGCGAGCGATGAAGAAATTGCAAACAGAGCATCAACTTTATATAAACAAATGACCGGATTATCAATTACAGATGACATAAGACAATACGGCAGAGGCTCATTCACTCAAGGCTTCCTGCAAACAGTATCATTAGGCATAGCTGATAAGAAAACCGCAGAAGAAAACGTGTCAGAATTAACAGGACAACCGGTAGGCAGATACGAAAGAGGCAAGAAAATTGCAGGTAATATTGCCGGCGGCGCTGTATTCGGCGGAGCAGCAGCAATATCAACAGGCTATCTGTTAAAAGCATTCTGCAAAGGTATGAAAAACAAACCGTTCATAGCAGGCTTGATAGGCGGTACAGTCGGTCTTGTAACAGCATTGATAACTTCAAAATAAGAAAAAAATTATATAGTGTGAAAAAGAAAAGTGTGTGTAGAGGTTGAAAATAAATTCAACCTCTTTTTTTTTATAAACTTAATTATTTAGGTAAGTTTTCCCAAAAAGTTTTTGTACTGTCATCAGGCGACTGATTTATTAGTGCATAATAAGCACAGCCAAGACCGTTGCCTCTCTGATTTGATTTTGCAGAACAAGGATTTCCCGCTTGAGAAGAGAAGTTCTCAACACCTGAAGCATCTGTTTTCTTTAATTCTTCAACTTCTTCATCGGTATATAATTTGCTCATACGTTTAGGCTGCAAAGTATCATTTCCGTCAATATTGAAGAAAAATATATCTTGCCCGAGAGCATTCGGTCGCTTCTTAGGTCCGTTGATATCAACTGTAATATTAATCATGGAGGCGTTGACATGAACCTCCATGCACATACCGTTTGCAAGTAATTTTGAAGGTCTAACTGTCCCCATATCAACATAAGGATTGTCGCTTGATTTATTATAATTCTTAACTTTATCAGTATATGTGCATGTACCGATAATTTTCATCTGCGAGTAAAATGCATCAGAAATCTCAGATGCATTTGCATAATTTGTCCCATTATGTGTGGCAAAAGTTTTATTAAGCCCGATACCTTTTTCTTCGACAACAGAAACTGTGGCCTGAGAAAGCATAGAATGAGCTTTTTTAAATTGTGCCTCAAGCTCTTTAGGTTTAGTATTTCCAATCAAAGTCGGCATAGTCATAGCTGCAACTACTCCGATTATCCCCAAAGTAACCAATACTTCCGCCAGTGTAAAAGCCCCGTGTTTATACTCCTTTTTACAATACCCGAAAACACTTGAAGAAAGAGCTAAAAGTCTGCCCCCCCCCCGCAAGCGGTGCTACGCACGTAGCCATTTGAGCTTGACCCGTCATATTGGACCTTTGTCATATTTTCTCCAAATAACGTAGCAGCTTTTTTACTTAATAGTTTCATAAATTGCTCCTTGTATTAATTATTACATTATCATTATAATCGATTTTTGGAATTTTTCAATATAAAAAGCCTCAGGTTTAACCTGAGGCTTTTTAGTAAACATATTTATAATAACAAAATTACTTTTTGTTTCCGTAACGTTTGTTAAATCTTTCAACTCTACCTTCAGAGTCAAGAATTTTTTGTTGTCCTGTATAGAACGGGTGACAATTGTTGCAAATTTCAACAGTGATGTTGTCTAAGATAGAACCTGTTTCAATTTCGTTACCGCATACACATTTGATTGTCATTTTCTTATAATCAGGGTGAATTCCTTGTTTCATTTTTTAACCTCTTTCTTTTCTCAAGATTCCAAACTTGAATTTAAATAATTTCGACTATTAATATACTACAACATAAATAAAAATGTGCAAGAGGTTATTAAAAAAAGTGAACAATCATGCATATGCATGAGATATTCAGCACCATACTATATAAAAGGTTGATGTATCCGAAAAGAAATTTTGGCATAATAACAATACACACAAGATGGTTGGCACACGATATAGGTAACGGTTATATGAATCTGCATGAGCAATGTTTATTAAGATATTTACAAAACCCCGATGAACTAACATATTCCACAGAAATTTTAAAACTTAACAACTTTATTCTGGAAAAGCAATATGTCTTGAAAAATTTTGTTGCCAAATCTTCAACATTCAATTATACTGAAAGAAAGTAATATCCGAATAATAAAAAGAGGGGATATGTTTAAAAAACTATCATACGCGGTAGGATTAATATTCTTTGCAGTATTTGTATTTTTAATCCTTAAAAATGCTAATTTAAATTCTTTTGTAAACTCTATTGAAAACAGAACCTTTGACCTTCGCCAAAGTATAATGATTAACGAAAATACGAAAAAGGCAAACAAAGACATCGTAATTGTTGCAATTGATGATGCAACTTATGAATACATTCTTGATAACTACGGAGAATGGCCTTTGCCGAGAGATGTCTATGCTAAAGTTATAAACTATCTTGAGCATCAAAATCCAAGAATTATCGCATTTGATTTGATGTTTGTTAAATCTTTAAAAAGCAAAAATGAAGCAGACAAAGCTTTAATTGATGCATTTGAAAAATATGATAATGTATTTACATCAATGAATTTTGATAATCAGCCTGAAGATTTGAGAACCCCTCCAACTCTTCCGCAAAAGATTTCGATTAATGTAAAAAACAATTCATCTGTTGATTTTTCAAATCTTACTTTTACAAACTGCCGCACCATATTAGAGGGTATATTAAATGTTTCTTCAAATATAGGAATTATAAATGTGTCACGCTCAGATGACGGCGTGCTTAGAAAAATGCCGCTTGTCGTAAAATATAAAGATAATTATTATCCGCAGTTAGCTTTAAAAGTCGGTTTAAGTTATCTTGGAGATACTTCATCAGAATTTGAGATTGACAAAAAATCAAACTTCATAATAGGTGACAGAAAAATATATTTGGATAAAGACGGAAGTGCTATTTTGAACTGGTACGGACCTGCCGGAACTTATACATATATACCTATGTATCAGCTTATAAAGGCAATTAACGGTGAAAAAACAGAACTGGATTATGATTTTTCAAACAAAATCATTTACTTCGGAACAACAGCTGCAAGTCTTTTTGACATAAAAACGGTTCCAACAGGCAAAATATATCCCGGAGTTGAGGTTCAGGCTACTTATGTAAATAACATTATAGACAACAACTTTATTAAAAAAGTTGACAGAGGATATACAATAGCATTAAGCGTTCTTCTTGCTTTACTTATTGCTTCTGTTGTTACGCGCGTAAGCTCTGCATTTGCAGCTTCAATGATGTCGCTTTCTACATATTTAATATATTTATTAATAGCTTATTATGCAATGAGATTTGAAAACTTGTGGTTAGAAGTAATTTATCCGCTGATATTCTCTATTGTGGCATTCACCTGCGCATATATAATTAAATATTTGATTAAATCACGTGACTTTGAACAGCAGTATAAGCTTGCAACCACAGACGGGCTTACAGAGCTTTATAACCACAGATATTTTCAGGAACAAATGCGTATGCAGGTGGAACAGTCAAAACGTTACAACAATAATTTTTCACTGATAATTATAGATATTGACTTCTTCAAAAAATTTAATGACACATTCGGGCATCAATCAGGTGATGCTGTATTAAGACAGGTTGCTCAAACCTTGAAACGCAATGTACGTGCAACCGATATAGTTTGCAGATACGGCGGAGAAGAAATGAGCATTATTTTACCAAACACAAGTAAAGACGAGGCTCAATCCACTGCTGAAAAGATATGCCAGCGTGTCGCAAGCAGAAAGTTTAAACTGGCACAAGATAAAGAAACCAACGTTACGATAAGTCTTGGAGTTTCTACCTTCCCTAACGATGGAGATACTGCATCTAAAGTTATTGATGCGGCTGACAAAAGACTTTACAATGCCAAACACAACGGACGTAATCAGGTTGGTGTGTAAAGTTTAAAGATTAATAAATTTATCAAGTTCTTTTTTAACGAGTTTAGGGCTGACAGATAAAGTTGTGTTGTATTTTAATGCATTATTCATGCATTTTACATACTCATCTTTTGCATTTCTGAGTTTTTGGATTTGAGCAAGAATATAATAAGAATCCCCTCCGGCACCGCAATTATCAATAGCACGCTCCATAATCGCAGCAGCAGAATCCAAAGCTTTATTTTTTGTCATTATTTTGGCATAAATTTTATAAGCTTCAATATCTTTTGGATTCAACTCTATTGTTTTTTCCAAGTTTTGTACAGCAGATTGAAGATTTCCTTCAGCATAATCTATTGAGGCAAGATTAAAATAAGCCCAGCTGTAATCAGGAGAGATTTCAAGCACCTTGTTGAATTTCTCTCTCGCAGCTTCATTCTCTCCATTTTCTTTTAATATATTTCCGATATAAAAATGTGCATAAATATCTTCATCGTTTAAATCAACAGTACGTTGAAAATAATACTTTGCCCCGTCAAGCTTTCCTTCTTTAAAATAGCAGAGCCCGATTGAAAAATAAGCATTTGAATCATTATTATCTTTTTCCAAAACGGCTTCAAAACATTCAACAGCTTCCTCATATTTTCTTTTATCAATATAAACTAAACCCAAATTATAATAAGCATCTGCTTCATCAGGAGCAAGCTTAATTGCCTGTTTATAATTAATCTCTGCCTTATCGAGATTTTTTAATTTTTCATAGACAATACCTAAATTATAGAAAATAGCGCTGTCTTCAGTGAAAATTTTGGAAAGATATAAAAAATGCTGTAAAGCTTCCTCATTAAAACCGCTGTCAAGAAGTAAAACCGCAAGCTGACGCCTTACCTGAAAGTTAGCAGCATCTTCTTTTAAAATCCCCTGTAATTCTTCAATTTTATCAATTTTAGACATAATTAAATTTTATCAACACTTGCGTTTTTTCGCAACTTCTTAATATTTTGCACAGTAAATTAAGCAATGATATAATCAGATAATGAATAAAATATTAAATTTTAAGGGCAAATGGAGAAGTTATCAGGAACGAATTTTAAATAACCTGAACTTTCACCTTCTCGATAAAAAATTACACGTTGTAGCTGCACCCGGAGCAGGAAAAACAACTTTGGGAATAGAAATTATTTCACGATTAAATAAACCGACGCTTATTCTTGCGCCGACAATAACAATTAAAAATCAATGGAAACAAAGGATTTCAGATGCTTTTCTTAACGGTGAAGAAGATATCGTATCAACAAATATAAGAAATCCGAAATACATTACAATAATCACATATCAGGCTCTTTTAGCTGCATTTTGCGGAGTTGAGGACATTGAAGCGGAAGAAACATCAGAAGAAGATGATGAAGTTGAAAGAACTGTATGCAAAAGATTTTCTAACACTAAAGCTAATCAAATAGTTAATATCCTTAAAAACAGCGGAATAAAAATTCTCTGTTTTGATGAGGCACACCACCTGAGAAAAGAATGGTGGAAAGCACTTGACTACCTTGTTGACAACCTTGAGCCGGAGCAGACGGTTGCGCTTACGGCCACTCCGCCTTATGATGTTGACATTAAAGAATGGGAAAGATATGAACAGCTTTGCGGGCAAATAGATGAAATTATATCTATCCCTGAGCTTGTAAAAAACGGTGATTTATGCCCTCATCAGGATTTTATTCACTTTTCAAGACTTAGAGTTCAGGAAACAGAACATGTTAAAAAAATCTATGAAAGAATGATTAAATTCTTGTACACATTAAAGGATAATCGCACTCTTGTAGAAGGGCTTGCAAACTCCCGATATATGCTTTATACCGATGATAACCTTGAGGCAATTCTTTCAGAACCTGAATTTTATGTATCAATCGCATCATTTTTAAAACATTCCGGAAGAAGCATCCCGCAAGAATTTTTGAAAGTATTTGAAGCAAAAGAAAATGAACTTCCCGAATTTAATACTAAATACGGAAAAATTCTTCTATCAGGTTTACTGTTTAAACATAATGAAGAATTTTCGGATATAAAAGATGAGCTTGAAAAGTTAAAGTCACAAGCAAAAAATGCAGGAGTTATTCAGCAAAAATCAGTATATTTGGAGGACAGTCCGAAAATAAAAAAAATGCTTGCTAACAGTATAGGCAAATTAGATTCAATTGTTGATATAGTAAAGCTTGAGAGTAACACTCTTAAAGAAAAATTACGTATGGTAATCCTCGCAGACTACATCAAATTCGATGTAACAGACTGCTCATCTCTCGGTGTAATCCCAATATGGCAGACACTTAAAGACACTTTTGAAGATATATCGTTAGGAGTTTTAACGGGCAGCATAATTTTAATACCTGACAAGATTAAACCTGATTTAGAAAACATTTTAAATGAAAACGGGTTAAGCAATGGCGTTTCAATCAGCGAGTTTGAACGCGACACAAGGTATCTGAAAGTCATCCCGAAAGAGAGCTGTAAATCACACATTGTCAGCTTAATAACTCAATTATTTAACAACGGCAAAATAACCGTACTTGTGGGAACTCAAGCACTACTTGGAGAAGGCTGGGATGCGCCTGTGATTAATTCATTAATTCTTTCAAGCACAGTAAGTTCATTTATGCTTTCAAACCAAATGAGAGGACGCGCAATAAGAATTGACAAAAACAATCCTGATAAAGTAGCAAATATATGGCATTTGGCTTCTATAAAAATATTAAATACTTTTGAGCTTCTAAAATCAGTTCTCGCATCTCCAACAGTTTCTGATAATGAAGTCGAACAAAATGAATTATATGACTTTGGCAAATTATGCGGGCGTTTTGAGGGATACGAAGCTCCGTCATTAGAAAAACCTTTTATGATTGAAAGCGGAATTGACAGGATTTTACCAACCTCCTTTAAATCTAAAAATGGAGACGAATTAACCGAAGAAACTTTTCTTGCAGTAAACAGATTTATGAAAACTCAAGCCATTAACAGGCACAACACAAAAGCTCTCTGGGAAATTTGTCTTGCAGAGCCTTACAATTCACCCTCCAAAAACCTTACAACAGGAGTTGAAACAAGCCTGAAAATTAAAGGTTTTACATATAATGGCGGTTATTTTTATATGCTTACTTTTTGGGCAACAATATACGGCTCTTTTGCATATTATCTGACAGTAATGACAAGGAGCATTATACCATTGTTTTGGCTTACATTTGTCTTTGTGCTGATTATGTTTCAGCCTACCGTCAAATTTATAAAATGCGGTTCTGTTGAAGGTATAATAAGACAAATAGGAATTTGCATACTTGAAACACTTGCAGCACAAGGGCTTATAAAGACAAGCCTTTTGAATGTAAAAATAAAAAGCGAGTATAACAAAGCAATTCAGAGCACATATTTTACGGTCGAAAATATTTCTCCTGAAGAAAACAACATTATGATAAAGGCATTAAGAGAATTCCTTGATCCTATCGAAAATCCAAGATATATTTTTGTTCGAAAAAACTTGTTATTTGATAAATTTTTCCAAACTGATTATCATGCAATCCCGTCAGTTATTGCTCAAAATAAAAAATATGTTGATATTTTCAAAGAACTTTGGAAAAAATATATCGGAGGAGATTGCGATATAGCATATACAAGAACTTCTGAAGGGCGCAAACTTCTTTTGAAAGCACGCAAAAGCGCATTCTCAAACCTTGTAAGACCTAAAAGCAAACGAATCAGCAAGTGGATGTAAATATATCTGAACAAGTATTGCTTTTTTAGCAAAAATTGACTAAAATAAACTTGTCAAAAAGGAGATTAGGATATGAGATTTTTAACTATAATTTTATCACTGTTTTTATTGGTTCAGACCGCAAGTGCTGCACCTTTTAACGCTAAAGCAAAAACAAAAAGAATACCGGCAGGTACAAAATTTTCATTGGAACTTTTAAACCCTGTATCAACATCTGCAAATGTAGCAGGCAATGAATTTACAGCAATAATGATAACAGACCAGACAGCAGATTCTGACGTAATATTACCAATGGGTTCTCTTGTCAGGGGAAGCATAAAAAAAATCGAGCCTGCTAAAAGAATGTCAAAAGGCGCTGTTTTATACCTTGACTTTGACCACGTTGTAACTCCAAACGGAAGACAGCTGCCATTGTCACTTTCTATTGTCGGAAGAACAGATATGACTTATGACGGAGGCATTACAACAACACGCGGCTACAAAGATGCGCTTGTAGAAAATTGGCATAACACTGTTGATATAACTAAAAATGCAACAGAATGGGGCGGAGATGTGTTTGATGACATTATAGTTGCAGACCAGTTAATGACAGGTGTAGGAGCAATAGGCGGTGCTATCGGAGGCGGTGCTTATTATATTTATGACGGCATTGCCGACATGATAAGAAAAGGTAAAAACGTCAATCTTAACAAAGGCGATGTTGTAAACGTTATCCTTGTTGATCCTGTTGATGTTCCTGTAATTTAACACTTTTCTTAGTTCTAATCTTCTTTTATATTTTTATGTTAAAATAAAATTACCAAAAAGTATAAGAGGGAAAAAAGAATTATGAAAATGTCTAAATTGTTTGTACAAACCCTGAGAGAATTCCCTGCCGATGCAGAAGTAGTTTCTCATAAAATGCTTGCAAGAGCAGGTTATATAAGAAAGTTGACCTCAGGCGTTTATAATTATCTTCCTTTGATGTGGAGAGTTTTAAAAAAAGTTGAAAACATTGTAAGAGAAGAAATGGATAATGCAGGAGCTCAAGAGCTTTTAATGCCTTTTGTCCAGCCTAAAGAACTCTGGGAAGAATCAGGCAGATGGGATGTTTACGGACGTGAATTAATGCGTTTAAAAGACCGCCACGACAGAGAAATGTGTCTTGGACCGACACACGAAGAAATTATCACATCTGTTGCACGTGACGGATTAAAATCATACAAACAATTACCTGTTAATTTATACCAGATACAATCAAAATTTAGAGATGAAGTAAGACCCCGCTACGGACTTTTAAGAGGTCGTGAATTCATTATGAAGGATGCTTACAGCTTTGACATTGATGAAGCAGGTCTTGATAAAGAATACGAAAATATGGCGAAAGCTTACAAAAGAATTTTTGAAAGATGCGGGCTTGATACAAAAATGGTTCAATCAGACTCAGGAGCAATCGGAGGAAGCGTTTCTCACGAATTTATGGTAATAACTGATACCGATGCTGGAGAAAACGATGTATTCTACTGCAAAGATTGTGATTATTCCGCTAACTCTAACCACGCAGTATCTAAACTTCCTGAAGCAGTGGTTGATGGAAAAGATTATTTTTCTGAAACAAAAGTAATTGACACTCCCGATACACACTCAATTGAAGAATTAAGCAAATTCTTAAATATTCCTGATACATTGATTCTTAAATCACTGGTATACATCGTGGATAAAAAACCTGTTATGGCACTGATTAGAGCTGACAAAGCCGTTGAAGAAACAAAATTAATGAATGCACTCGGCGGAATTGATATAAGAATTGCATCTTCAGCGGAAATTGCCGAGCTTATGGCAGAAAAAGGCTTTGATGCAGTACCTGGCTTTATCGGACCTAAAGGAATGTCAGATATTGCTATAATTGCAGATGAAACTGTAAGAGATATGAAAAACTTTGTTGTCGGCATTAACGTTACTGATAAACACCTTGTAGGCGCAAACTTATGTGATTTGGGAATTCCTGAAATCAAATATGAGGATATAAGACTTGTACAACGCGGCGAACTTTGTCCTGATTGCGGCAAACCTCTGTTTGTAACAAAAGGTATTGAAGTAGGCAACATCTTTAAACTCGGAACAAAATATTCAAAACCTATGAATGCCGTATACACTGATATTAACGGCAAAACCCACCCATATGTTATGGGATGCTACGGCATAGGAATTTCAAGAACAGCTGCCGCTGCTGTTGAAGCTCATTATGACGAACATGGTATCAAATGGCCTTTAGCAATTGCACCTTATCATGTAATTATCGTTCCTGTTAACATTAAAGACGAACTTCAAATGAAAGTTGCAAATCAAATGTATGAAGATTTAAAAGCTGCAGGCGTTGAAGTTGTTCTTGACGACCGTGATGAACGCGCCGGGGTAAAATTTAAAGATGCTGACTTGATAGGTTTCCCATTTAGAGTTACTGTCGGAAAAACTATTAATGACGGATTTGTTGAATACAAAACTCGCGAAACAGGCGAACAGGAAAAATATACACCAGAACAAGCAACTGAAAAACTTATAAATATAATTAAAGCGGTTTAACAAAACCGCTTTTTTTAGCAATTATCTATATTCACATGTTTTAGCAAAAATATGAAACCAATCGGATTTGAAGACATTAATAGTTTACAACGCGTTAGGCAGATTTTTCACGACTGTTATCTGGTCGCTTCACTTAATGCTTTGAGCAGAAGCAAAAATGGTAGAAAGATTTTGCAAAACAATATAGCAAAAGACTGTGACAATTATAGAGTCCGCTTTCAAAACATTAATGATAAAGTTGAAGATTTTTTTGTTAACGAAAAAGAAATTGAAGACCTTACACTGGTCGATAAATTTTTAAACCCGATTGAATTAGATTTTCCTAAAAATCCTATTATTTCTGCTGTTGAAATTGCAATGAACAAAATGCTGACTAAATATCCTGATAAAAAACCACTATCAAGCAGATTATTTGAATGTTCAGAAAAATTTGAATATAATCGCCCGTCTAATTTTCTTGAATGGTTTACAGGCAAAAAACCTATCTCAATAAATGAAGCAAGTTTAAGAATGTCTTTGAGATCCAAAAAGAAAGAGGCTGTTGAGCTGCTGGAACAAATTGGCGAAACAGGAGATAATAACAGTTTTGTAATAGGTTCGGGACACAATTTTATTAAAGGGATTACCAACTGGCATTGCTATACAATCGAAAAAATAGATTTGAAGAACAAAACAGTAACAATTTTTGATAACAAATACCGTGATGAAATCGTAATGCCATTTAATGATTTAATAAAAAAATTCAAATATATCACAGGATTTTTTGATGGTTCATTGAAGTAGTCTATTTTTGATGATGCCTGAATGCAAAATATTTAAATAGAATGTAAGTAATAATTGATGCAAATAATATAGAGAATAACTGACCTATATATACATTTTTGGTAACAAACTTAACTATAATTTCAAGTATAATTGCATTGCAGATGTAACTTACAACCCAAGTTGTACAACATTTTAAATACTCTTTTAACCAGTTACCTTTAGTGCAGAACACAAATAGCTTTTGATTAACAAAAGAAAAAACAGATGATATAATCCATTGAAGAGCAACACATATTTGATAATGCTCCTGACCTATAAAATAAAGAGCCACCGCAAAAATTATATATGAAAACGCTGCGTTAATCCCGCCGATAAATAAAAATCTTATTTGATCTGGTATTTTACACCATTTACTATACAATACTTCCGCTCTGCTCATTAATAAGCCTTTCCTACCAAAGAAAAATGTGTCTTTAATTCCAGAGCATCATCCAATTTTGATAATTTAATCTTTTCTCCGTAACGTTTTTCAAGAGCAAGTTCAATCAAATAATCTGCAAAATGCGGATTTTTAGGCAACAAAGAACCATGTAAATATGTTCCGAAAACATTTTTATAACGTCCGCCTGCTGTTTTATCTTCACCATTGTTTCCGTTTCCGACTATAACTTTCCCGATAGGCTTTGTATCTCCTTGAAGATAAGTCAGACCACTGTGGTTTTCAAATCCCACAAGAGAAGAAGGCTCTAAAAAATCTGTTTCAACAGTAACATTTCCGATAAATCTCTTTTTTCCGGCAGTTGTAAAAGCATCCATAAGGCTTATACCAATAAGCTTATCACCGTCAAAAGGCTGATAATAATGTCCGAACAATTGATAACCGCCGCAAATCCCTAAAAATACAGCACCATTATCACGTTCTAAGTGTAGAAAATCTTTATGCTTATACAGCTCACCGGCAACTTCTTCTTGCTGCTTATCCTGTCCGCCGCCTATGAAATATAAATCGTGTTCTTTAATTTCATCACCAATACCGATTTCATCAAGTTCGACTTCAATTCCTCTCCACTCACAGCGTTTTACAAGTGTGATAATATTGCCTAAATCTCCGTATAAATTCAGTAATTTAGGATAAAGGTGTGCTATTGAAATTTTTAAATTACTCTCTTCCATGCTGTTATAATTATATCACAATATTTAATCGTGGTATAATCAGTAATATGATAGATACACATTCGCACATAAATATGATAGAAAGCCTATCCCTTGATGAGATTATCAAAAACGCATTTGATAACGGGATTGATAAGATTATAGTTCCATCAGCATACCCGGCTGATATGGAAAATATTATGGACCTTGTAAATAAATACGATAACGTTTACGGAATGCTCGGAATTCATCCGTCTGAGGTAAAAAGCTGGGATGACAGCTTTATTGAAAAAATTAAAAATTATGCAAAAAATTCTAAAATTGCAGCTATCGGGGAAATCGGGCTGGATTATTACTGGGATAAAAGTTTTAATGATTTGCAAAAAGAAGTATTTATAAAACAGATTAAACTTGCAAACGAGCTTAATCTTCCTATTGATATACACGATAGAGAAGCTCATAAAGATACATATGACATAATACAAGAGCATAATAACGGTTCAAAAGTTATAATGCACTGCTTTTCAGGAAGTGTTGAATTTGCAAGGGAATGTGTAAAAGCAGGTTTCTACTTAGGCATAGGCGGTGTGGTAACTTTTAAAAATGCAGTAAAAATGAAAGAAGTCGCAAAAGATGTTCCGCTTGAAAAAATACTGCTCGAAACTGATGCACCTTATCTTACGCCCGTACCGTTCAGAGGCAAAGAAAATCAGCCTGCTTATGTTAAATATATTGCGGAGGAAATTGCTTCTTTAAGAGAAATAACAAAAGAAGAAGTCGCACTAGTTACAACAGAAAATGCAAAAACTGTTTTTAACATCAAATAATAATATTGACAAAGCAAACCAAATAGTAAATAATAATAATGTTAAACATGATATATAAGGAGGCTGGAAATGATTGGTTCAAGAAGCATTAAGGTTGCCCCCCCCCCGCAAAATTCGTAAATTGCAAGGGATTAAGAGGGTTTAACTTTTTATTATCAAGACTTTACAAAGCTGATAAAATTCGATATAATAGTGATACAACACATCACAATTATATTTTGAGGGAATTTATGGGTTTTTATCGAAAGAAATCAGCTTTTACATTAGCAGAAGTTTTAATTACTCTGGGTATTATAGGTGTAGTTGCAGCTTTAACTATGCCTGCGGTTATTGCAAATTATCAAAAACAAGAAACTGTAAGTAAATTAAAAAAATTCTATTCTGTTATGCAGCAAGCCATAACAAGAGCAGAACTTGAGTATGGCAATATCGAAGACTGGGATTTTGGAAAAAACGACGAAACTATCTTATTTTTTAATAAGTATCTAAGGCCTTATTTACAAGTAGCAAAAACTTACGATGTAGGTGAAGCTCCTGACAATATAGTATATAAATGTATTAACGGAGGAAATTGCAATTCATACGGTGATTTAGCACACAATCCGAGATTTGTTCTTTCAGACGGCACAATGATTTTATCAACAGATTTAGCGTATGATAAAACAGGTGTACATCCTATGATGAATATTATTATAGACACAAACGGATTTAAAGCACCCAATAGATATGGTCGTGACATATTTGCGTTTTCAATACAAAAAAATAAAAAATTCGTACCTGCAGGTGTCGGTTATACAAGTGCAGAAGAGGGCTCAGCCGAATTAAACAGAGATTGGATTATAAGCGGCAATAAACGAGGATGCAGCACCGGAAAAGACGGCTTTTGGTGCGCTGCATTAATAATGATTGACGGCTGGGAAATAAAAGACGACTATCCATGGTAAATTCTGTTTGTGTTATTTTTAATATATGACTAAAGAAAGATTAGATAAATATCTTACAGATTTAGGATATTTCGACACAAAAAGCAAAGCTGCAGCAGCAATTCTTGCAGCACACGTTAAAATCAACGACGAATACATTACTAAAGCAGGATTTCAGATTAATCCTGAGAAAGAATACGATATTGTCGTAAAATCTATGCCTTATGTATCACGCGGCGGCTTTAAGCTGAAAAAAGCTCTTGATGCATTCAATTTTACGGTACAAGACAGAATTTGCTTTGATGCAGGCGCTTCTACGGGTGGATTTACAGACTGCCTGCTTCAAAACGGAGCGAAATTTGTTTATGCTGTTGATGTCGGTTACGGTCAGCTTGATTGGAAAATCAGATCTTGCGAAAAAGTAAAGACTGTTGAACGCACAAATTTAAAAATTTGTAATCTTTCAGATATATATACTGAAAATGAACCTGTTGCTGATTTGCTTGTTAGCGACCTTTCATTTATATCACTTACAAAAGTTTTAGAAAATCTCAAAACGCTTCTTAATCCTGAATATCATGAAATGGTTTGTCTTATAAAGCCTCAATTTGAAGCAGGCAAGGAAAAGGTTGAAAAAGGCGGAGTAGTTAGAAGCAGACAGACACACGAAGAAGTAATAGATACTGTTTTAAATTTTGCCCAAAATATAGGATATGCCGTAAAAGGATTGACATATTCATCAATAAAAGGTCCGTCAGGCAATATAGAATATCTTGTGTGGCTTGAATACGGCAGAAGTAATAAATACGATACAATTAATATTGTATCTGTTGTTAATGAAGCTTTTGAAAAGCTTAATCAATAAATTTCTTAACTTTTTCACGAATATCATCAACTACTTTGGAAAACTTTTCAAAACACTCACTCATAACAGTTTGATATTCTTCTGAATATATTCTTTTCTTTGGAAACTCAAGAGAATTTATCAGCTCAACAAAATCTGTTTTATTAACGGAAGGGTTGAACATTTCTCTTGATTTAGCTGCTTTATTAATATATTCGCTGTAATCTTCCAATTTTCTTTTCAAGACTTTAATGTACTCATTAATACCTGAATCATTTATGAACTTTTCATCAGCATACTTGAATACTGACGGAATTTGATTGGTTTTATGATTGTAATTTGAAACAATTTTTGAAAAATCGTTCAGCAGATAAAATTCAGACTCTTTACCCCTCTTTTGAACAAGGATTTTTACTAAATTTCCGCTTTTACGCTGAAGATTTAAAATACCGATTTTTTCAATATCCTGATTTTCAAGATTATTAAATATTAGCATTTTAAGTCCGTGTGCAACTTCAACATCCTTGTATTGTGATTTTATTTTAGATGCAACTGAAGCCGATAATTTTGAAAGGGTATCAGTTGATTTTTCAGCCAATTCGGATGCTGCTTTTAAGTCAGCAGATACATTATCGGAAAGGTGTCCTGCTGCAACTTGTATAGGCTTATTAACAGTTTTTGGATTTATTTTTTTTACGACAGGCTCTTTTTTTACCTGCATCCACTCTGATGCAAATTTATGAAAATCCTGAAGTTTTTCATCATATAAGGCAAAGTATTTGTTTATAATCGGCTGAACAGATGCAACCTTTTCCTGCGGAAGAAATTTGAGAGTTTCAGGAGTATTCATGGGAAACTTCTCATTTAAATTTGAAACAATTCTATTGTCTGATATTAAATAATATTTTTCTGTTCCGTTTTTCGGATTTTCAATAATTAAACGTAAAAGCCTTCCGTGTTTTTTGTTCATAACATCATGTAAAGTTATTGTTTCAGCATCTTTGCCTAAATTTTTAAATGTAAAACCTCCATTTTTGCTTCCTTTTAATTGAATATCAGGGTATGCATTTTTAATGCGCAGTCCTTTAGCTTCTGAATAGCCGGCGAACACATGTTTAACCTGATTTAATCGTTCTACAACAGAAGAAACAAGGTTAGATGTTGAACTGTCAAACCTTCCGGCTAATGCCTCATAGTTAATCTTAGGGCGACCCGTTTTAATTACCTGTGATTGTTCTGCAGTTTTTTGCGGTTTAGTATTTTTAGCAGGAGCGGATTTTTGAACCTGCTGTGAAGGCTTATTAATTTTATGATGGCTTTTTGAATTTAACGGTCTTGTGTCAGAATATATATTATTGTTATTTATTTTAATATATGTTGTTTGTGCCGGATATTCTATACGCATAGGAGTAAGTCCGCTCACTGCTTTTCTCAATTTTAAGAGAGGAAAATCAGTCAAATTAATAAGATTTTCTAATTCCCTTTCTATGTTCTCTGAATTCAATTCCTCTTTAGAAAGAGAATCAGAACTCTTT
>ERZ780023.33-NODE-33-length-36533-cov-5.48605_pt1 | contig 36533 bp, 44 predicted proteins | sample MGYA00511863_ERZ780023 | MGnify/ENA primary metagenome ERZ780023 (study PRJEB29588, sample SAMEA2162138) | human gut metagenome | biome: human gut; feature: human-associated habitat; material: faeces | place: Denmark | collected 2008/2010 ...
TAATTTTTCTGCATATGCCAAAAATATGTAATACACAAATACTGAAAGAAATGCAACACAGGCGATTACAATAATCGGGAGAACAATTGTATGGAAAGCAATCATATACAAAACGACCGATAAAAATAATGCAATACCTGCATATAATCCCCATATAATATTTAATTTAATCATTCCCCAGAATACTTTGCCCTGAATGTCTTTGAACGGAGGTAAAACACCCGAGTTTATATTGTTTATTGCATTGTGCAAAAACTGAAGACTGTACCCTCCGATGAAAATATTAAATATGATATCAAACGGATTTTGCTTAAAAGTATCAGGTTTCCCTATTTTTATATCAAATATTGTTGAACATAGCGACCAAACAAAGGCTATTATAAATAACAAAATATGGATTTTTTTATTTTCATAAACTTTTTTATAACTCTCAAGTAAACCGGACATTAAAATCTCCTTGTAATGTGTTTATTATAGCAGTTTCTCATTTTATTGCAAGAATATGTTTTTTTTAGTAAAATCAATTTATGGATACAGAAATAAAACAACAGATTAATAATTTAAAGACACGTTTTAAAAAAATAAAGGAGTGTCTTTGACACAGCAGTTCTTGAAAAAGAGCTTGAAAAGCTTGAAAAAGAAATGCAGTCGCCCGATATTTGGTCAGATCAAAAAAAAGCATCAGAGCTGGGTGCAAAAATCAGAGATATAAAGGACAATCTTGAGTTTGTTTGTAACTGGCAGTCAGTTCTTGATGATGCTCAAGTTGCTTTGGAAACTGAAGATGATGATTTAATAAATGAAAGTTTAATTCAGCTTAAAGAAATGGAACGTGCTGTTGATAAATTTGAAGTTAAACAAATGCTCAGCGGCGAATACGATGAAGCAGATGCAATTTTGACAATAAATGCAGGAGCAGGCGGTACAGATGCGCAAGATTGGGCAAGTCTTCTTTTGAGAATGTATACAAGGTGGGCAGAATCCGCTCAGGGGGCATCCCAAAGTCAGTCAAATTCCGGCACGGGTGGTGAAAAAAGAGGCTGGCATGTAGATTTGCTGGATAAACTTGATGGTGATGAAGCAGGTATAAAATCTGCTACAATAAAGATTACGGGTAAATACGCTTTCGGATATGCAAAAGCAGAAAAAGGCGTTCACAGATTGGTAAGAATTTCGCCATTTAACGCAAACGGTAAAAGGCAGACAAGCTTTGCATCCGTTGAAGTTTCTCCGATTATTGAAGATTTTGAAAAAACAATTACAATACCTCCCGAAGAACTTGAAGTTGATACAATGCGTTCAGGAGGAGCAGGCGGTCAAAATGTAAATAAGGTTGAAACAGCTGTAAGAATATTGCATAAGCCGACAGGTATTGTGGTTAAGTGTCAACAGGAACGCTCACAGCTTCAAAATAAAGAGAATGCAATGCAAATTTTGGCATCAAAGCTTCTTGCAATTAGACAAGCTGAGCACGAAAAAAAGCTTGCCGAGTTAAAAGGAGAAAATGTCGATATAAACTTTGGTTCACAAATACGTTCGTATGTTTTTCATCCTTATAAAATGGTTAAAGACCACAGAACAAATTTTGAAGCAGGAAATGTTGATGCGGTTATGGATGGCGAGATTGACGGATTTATTGAAGCATATTTACGTTCTAATTAAGTCTTGTGAAAATATATACGATATGTTATAATAATAAAGAATAAAAGTTAAAGGAGCACCAGTGTAGCCGCTGGAGATGCGATATGCATAATAGCTTAAAATTATTGAAAGGAGAATTATGAAAAAGTTTGGTTATGTCGGGGGGGGGGCAGACTTCTAAGCTCCAAACATAAAGGTTTTACTCTTGCTGAGGTTTTGGTCACACTTGGCATTATCGGTGTTGTTGCTGCAATGACAATGCCATCTTTAATAGCAAATCATAATGAAAAACAAACTGTTGTTCAATTAAAAAAAGTATATGCAACATTAAGCAATGCTTATGTATCTGTATTAAATGAATACGGTGCACCCGCAGATTGGGGATTACCTTCAAGAGATAATAATGAAAGCCACGATATGTTTATGGCAAAGTTTGATAATTATCTTAAATATATTAAAAACTGCGGTACAACAGATAACGGTTGTTATACTGATAAAATATATGATTTAAAAGGTAATCCTTATACTTCTGATGTACTTACCGTAAATTCCTTTAAGGCAATTTTGGCTGACGGCTCAGGTTTTGCCCTAAGAGTTTGGAATGAAAATTGTGTTAAAGATAATGATATATGTGCATTTTTTGAAGTTGATGTAAATGGACTGAAAAAGCCTAACCGCTTTGGACGAGATATATTCAGATTTTATGTTACTCCTAAGACTATTATTCCTTATGGGTCACCTATTTGGCCTGGGAATGAAGATATGAACTTTGATAACAGATGTTTAGTAGGAGGTGCATCTTGTACTGCTTGGGTTTTAATTAATGAAAATATGGATTATCTTCATTGTCCTGAAAAGTTGGGCTGGAACAAGGCAAAGAGCTGTAAATAATTAATTTATAATAAATTTTTGCCGTGTAAATCTGTTCCGCCTGTTTTTATAAGGTTGTATTTGTCTGCAATTTTTTCCACGCTTTTTGCAGTGTGGAATTTTATTATGCCTCTATGCCTTTGGTACGGGTAATAAACTTCAAGTCCGTCAAGACCTAACGATATAAGCTTGTTTACAAATCTGTCAAGGCTTATTGCCCAGCAGCAGGCAGGATGAGCCAGAACAGCAATCCCTCCGGCATTATGAATTGCTTGAATTAATTTTTTTATGTCGCGTTTTGCAAAAATTCTTATTATGTCAAGCTCGGTTTCGCGTTTGTTCTTTGCATAAAAAGGTGTCAGCTCAGGGTGATTTATGTCTATTCCGTAAGCTAAAAGATGCATAAATACATATCCGCACCATACATCAAATTCAACTGCGGGAATAAGTATTTCATCTTGAATAAGTTTATGTGCTTCAACAGAGTTGTGGTCAGATATTGCAATTTTTTGGTAGCCTTTTTCATGAGCTTGTCTTAAAATTTCAAATGCATCGCCTTCTCCGTCGGAAAAAGAGGTATGAATATGAAGATTAACTTTGTTTGAATCAAAATCATCTCTTTTTAATGATTTAATGTAATCTTTTATTTGGGGTTGCACTTGTTTTCCTCACTGTTCACTTTTTTATATTTGTAATAAAATTATTATACAATAAATTTAAATATAATATTATTTTATAGGAGAGGTATGGCTAAAGAAGATAAAAGTGTTTGGAAAATATTTTTTGAAGGATTGAAAATTTTCTGTTTTAATTTTCATAAGTTCTTTTTATATATGGCGTTTCCGGTATTGGGGCAAATTTTAGGGTTAGTGTTAATTTTCGGATTAACATACTGGTATACCGAAAGTTTGCCTGATTTAATTCAGAAATATCCTACTTTTAACAATTTTTCAACAATCTTAATCGTAATGCTTTTGATTACAGTTCCTGGACTTTTAATTTGGGCTAAAGCATTTTGGGATTATTTGGTTGCATACGGTGCGTTAAACTCTATGACCGAAGGTGCTTTAAACACAGGCAGAGTATATGACTTTAGCGCTCACAAAGGTGTTGTGACAAAGAAAACATTTTCATTTATTGCTCTGTGGTTTTTGTTCGGAATTTTTACTTTGCTTGCAATAATACCTGTTTTCTGGGTTCTGGGCTTTATATTCTTTATTTATTTTATTCTAATCTTTCAGGTGTTTACGTTTGAAAATGATTTGTCGCCCATAGGGTATTTTAAAAAGAGTTTGCAGCTTGTTAAAGGAAAGTTTGCAAGAACATTCCTTCTGATGACAATACTCGGTTTGATTACATATGTGCTTTTAACATCAGGGGTATCAGTAATCTTTGATTATTTAAATTTGACTGAGATTCTTGCAAAAGTATTTGAAGGCTGGGTTTCAAGTTTTCCTTTGGAACAGCTTGAAAAATTTAATATAACTCCTGTGCTGATTTCAAAAGAGCTGGTAAAACAATTAATATTTCTTTTGGTTGTTGGCTTTACGCTGCCTTTGAGAAGTATCTGCTGGACACTGTGGTATAAGAATTTAAATACAGAAGAAGCCGCTCCTTTAAAGAAAAAGACTAAAAAAGCTGATAAAAAAGCACCTTCTAAAATGGAAGGAAAATCATTTAAAATTGAAAAAAGAGGTATAGACCCTGAAATCATCAGACGTGCGAGATGGGAAGATGACGAGTACTAAATATGTTTATTTGTAAGAATTGTAAATCAATTGATAAATTTGAATTGATGTTTTCACCTGATTACAAGGGCGAAAGAAGGTTTTTGCAAAAATATAATAAAAATAATGATATTGAAATAACAGTGGACGGCTATACATTTGTACCTGATTTGCAGTTTATGAATGAACATGCTGTTTGCAGGTATTGCGGACAAATTTATATGTGGGACTATGAATAAAGGATAAGAGATGGAAAGAACTGATAGAAAAAATAACGAAACAAGACAGATTAAATTTACTAAAGATTTTACAAAACACGCTTTAGGTTCTGTTCTGGTTGAATTTGGTGATACAAGAGTTATTACTACTGCTTCTGTTGAGTCAGGGAAGCCAAAATGGATGGACAAAGAAGAAATGCGAGGATGGGTTACTGCCGAATACTCTTTGCTTCCATCAGCTCCGAACACAAGATGCCAGAGAGAAAGAACAAAAATTTCAGGAAGAACTCAGGAAATTCAAAGACTTATAGGACGAAGCCTAAGAGCATGTGTTGATTTAACTAAAATGCCTGATTTAACTATAACTGTTGATGCCGATGTTATTCAGGCAGACGGCGGAACTAGAACCGCAAGTATATGTGGAGGTTTTCTTGCCTTAAAAATTGCTGTTGAAAAACTTCTTGCAGACGATACATTAAAGGAAAACCCCATTATTGAACCTGTCGGAGCTATTTCTGCGGGAATTGTTGACGGTGAAGTACGTTTGGATTTAAACTATATTGAGGATTCACACGCGCAGGTTGACAGTAATGTTGTTTTAACCAGAAGCGGCAAAATTATTGAGTTTCAAACAACTGCAGAAGGTGAGCCTTATGAACAATCTCAAATGATGGAAATATTCAACATTGCAAAAAAAGGAATTGACGAAGTAATTGCTATGTATGAGAAAATTTAGTATAATAGTTTTGTAAAAAAGATAAGGAGAAAATTTATGAAAAAACTTTTACTCGTTTCATTGATTTTAACTATTGCAGGTGCATCATCAGCTTATGCAGCAGAAACAACTTACACAGAACAGTTCATCCAAAAACATACTCAAAAAATTGTTGATAAAGAAAAACAACTCCAAGAACAGCAAAAAGCAAGAGAAGAAGCTTCTGCTAAAAAACAAGAAGAATTCAAAAAGAAAATTGAAGCAGACAGAAAAGCTCGAGAAGAAGCTTCTAATGCAAGAAAACAAAAAATAGAACAAAAGAAGAAATTATTTAACGAATTAATTTCCGATTAATAAGGAGAGATGTAATGAAAAAGAAATTAGCTATACTTTTGGCAGTGACAGTAATGTCTATGACTTCTGTCTATGCTGCTGAAACTCAAGGACCTGTTTCAAGATGGCTTGATAATGTAACAAACAGTGTTTCTAAAAAAGAACAGTCTGTAAATAAAAAATCGCAAACAGAACAGCAAAAAATTGCAGCTAAAAAGAAAGCACAGCAGCAAAAATTAGCTCAAAAACAAGCTAAAGCAAAACAAAAACAGCTTGAAAGAGAAAAGAAAGCTAAAGAAAGAAAGGCTAAAGTACAGGCTAAGAAAAAACAGCTTAAAGAATTATTCCAGTAGCTGATTTAATCTATAAAATATAAAGAGCAAAGCTTAGGCTTTGCTCTTTTAATATTCTTGTGTTAAAATCTCCATAAACAAATGGAGTTTTTTATGCCCGCAACAGATATTCAAACCCTTACAGGTGCAAAGATTGTAACAGAAACCTTTAAAAAACTCGGGGTAGACAGTATATTCGGTTATCCCGGAGGAATTGTCCTGAATGTTTATGATGAATTATATAAGCAAAATAATATTAAACATTACCTTGTGCGTCATGAGCAGGCTGCTGTCCATGCTGCAGAAGGATATGCCAGAGTTACGGGGAAATGCGGTGTTGCGATTGTAACTTCGGGACCCGGAGCAACGAATATTGTTACAGGACTTGCTAACGCATATCTTGACGGGTATCCGCTTGTTGTTATTACAGGACAGGTAATGGCTGATTTAATCGGTAAAGATGCGTTTCAGGAAGTGGATATTATTGATATTACAAAGACCTGTACAAAGAAAAATTTTCAAGTTAGAGATGCCAAAAATTTAGAAACTGTTCTTGTTGAAGCTTTTAATACGGCTATGTCAGGCAAGCAGGGACCTGTTGTCGTTGATATTGCAAAAAATGTTTTTTCTCAAGAAGTTGAATTCGATTCTGATATAAAGTTTTCTGCCGATAAAAATTGTCCGTTTGATTTTGAAGTTAAAAATGCTCTAAAAGCGGTATGCAAAGCTAAACGTCCGGTAATTGTCGCAGGCGGAGGTGTTGTTTCTGCTAATGCAGCAAAAGAGTTGACCGAATTTGCAAAGCTTTTGAATATTCCTGTTGTAAATACAATGATGGGAATTGGCTCTTATCCTTATGATGATAAAAATAATTTTGGTATGATAGGTATATTCGGACAAGTCGCTGCTAATCAGCTTTTACGAGAAAGCGATATGATTTTTTCCGTAGGTGCACGATTTAACGACAGAATAAGATGCTGTTTTCCAAATGGTGAACTTGAAAGAAACTTTGTTCAAATTGATATTAACGAAAATGAAATTTCGCGCATTATTCCTGCTTCAATAGGAATTAGCGGTGATGCAAAATATGTGCTTCAAAAAATGATAACAGAAGTTAAATTAAACAACCTTCAAAGCTGCAAAGCTTCTGATTGGCTTGTATTTGCAGATAGTTTAAGGTCTAAAAACATTAAGCCTGAAAAAAGAACTGATGCAATGCATTCTTTTGAAGTAATGCAAAAAATTAATGAATTCATTCAAAACAAAAATCCTGTTGTAACAACTGAAGTTGGTCAGCATCAGGTATGGGCAGCAAGATATTTAAAGTTTAATGAAACAAAAAAGTTTATAACATCAGGCGGTTCAGGAACTATGGGTTTTGGCTTCCCTGCTGCAATAGGAGCTTGTATAGCTGATAATAATAATCCTGTTTTTTGTATAGCCGGTGATGGTTCTTTTCAAATGAATATTCAAGAACTTGCGACTTGTGTTGATTACAACCTCCCTGTCAAAGTGTTAATTATGAACAACGGATATCTCGGAATGGTTAGACAATTTCAAGAGAAGACCTGTGGAGCCAGATATTCGGCTACAAGAATTTCAAATCCCGATTTCTTAAAAACTGCGGAAAGTTACGGGATTTTAGGGATACGCGTTAATTCAGTTAATGAAATTTTCCCTGCATTAGAAAAAGCTTATGCTTATAACGGTCCTGTGCTTGTTGATTTTGTTATAGAGCCTGAAGAAATTTTATAGCTTGACAAAAATAAAACCCTGATATACTGTAAAAATATGGTAAGAAAGAAAAGGCTTTTAATTTTTACAGGCATTTATGTTGTGGTATTATTAATTGTTTCAACATATTTTACGTTACGCCTTATAGATAAAATTGCAGTTACATCATTTAAAAAACTGCATTCAGCCTATTCTCAAGCACTTCTTATTACTGCGGAAGATATGCAGGGAGATACAGGCTGCTATTTTAGTTCGGATAAGCATATAAACAATGACTTTTCAGGATGTGACAGATTTTATAAAAGATTTGCAACAAATTTGAGAGTGACTAAGTTCTGTAAGAATAATGCGCTTTCAAACGGGTGCATCCCTGTATATAACAGTTATGCGAAAACTTCCAAGTGTGCAGGCTTTTCTGAAAGTATGATGAACAAGTTTAATCAGGCCTTTGTAATGAACGACAATTCTAATATTATTGTATTTAATCAGCCTGCAAATGTTCAGAAACCTCTTTTTGCCGTTGACAGCAACGGAAAATTAGTTCCGAATAAGAGCGGATACGATTTATTCAGTCTTGTTATCATGAGGAATGCAAACGGATATTATTATTTTCATCCTGATGTAACTTATTGCCTGCCGCAGGAAAAGGGTGGTATTCACAGTTTGCAGGATGTTTATAAATAATTAGTTCTTAAACATCCATTTGAGAATAAACTCGTTTAATTTCCTGAATGTCTTGCCACATAAGCCATTTGGGGCTTCCTTTTTCGCGCGAATCATTTCTTAAAAGATATGACGGATGAAAAATCGGCATCATTTTAGAATGGTTCGGACCTTCAAACCATTTTCCTCGTATTTTTGTAATCCCCTGAGTTGTGCCAAGCATTGAATTTACGGCTACACGTCCGCAAAGCAGAATAATTCTGGGTTTTAATATTTCTATTTGTGCATCAAGATATTCTCTGCAAGCTTCTTTTTCTTCAGGAAGCGGATCTCTGTTGTCAGGCGGTCTGCATTTTAGAGTGTTACATATATAAACATCTTGTTGTCGTGAAAGTCCTACTGAGGCAAAGATTTTATCCAAAAGCTGTCCTGCTTTTCCGACAAAAGGTTCGCCTTTCTGATCTTCATAATATCCAGGAGCTTCTCCTATCAGCATAAGCTTATGGTTTGGAATGCCGCCAGAAAATACAGTATTTGTGCGAGTTTTCCCCAATGGACATTTATCGCACTTTAAACATTTTTCTCTGATTTTTTCAAGTTGTTCTATTTCTGTAGTTGTTGCTTCTTTCATAAGTTCTCCTAGATATTAGTTTTCAGGAGTTAAGATTGATATTACAGCATTGTTTAAGCTTAAATATTTTTTGATTGTTCTTTCCAAGTCTTCAATAGTGATTGATTCTAAATCTTTCAAATAATCTTCAATAAGTTTTAAATTTTCGCAAACTGTCATATAATAACCTATTGTTTCTCCGATTTCGGAAACAGTTTCGGCTGCGAATGCAAAACGTGATTTAATTTTTTTCTTAGCTTTTTCAAGTTCTTCTTCTGTTATCCTGTTATTTAAAAGATTTTCAATTTCTTTTTTTACAAGTTCGATTGCAATTTTCTGTTTTTCAGGTTTGTAATTAGCCTGTATAAAGAAGTTGTTTCCGTCTTTGAACTGATAATGCTCAGCATTTGCCATATTAAATATCTGTTCAGGCTGTTTTTCTATCAGATTTTGGTAAAGTCTTGAGCTTGTACTTTCTCCAAAAATTATGCTGATTATATCAAGTTCAATATTTTCTTTAATCTGATTTGCCTTTGGTCCTAAAAATCCTATCATCAAATAAGATGTATTTACCTTAGCTTTATTTTCAATCAAAATTGTTTTATCAGTCGGAGAATCAATCTCGTTAACTTTTTCTGGTGCGTTAGGACGTCCTTTAAAATCAAATTCTTTTTCTACTTTTTCAAGAACTGCTTTTTTATCAAAATCACCCACAATAATTGTTGTAATGTTTTCAGGAGAATAGAATGTTTGATAGTAATTCATAATTTCATCGCGAGTTACCTGCGAAATGATTTCAGGGGTTCCTATTACATCGCGCTTATAAGGGTGTTTTTTATACATATTAAAGTTGCAGGCGTTGTAAACCTTTGTCCAATTTTGGTCTTTTCTCATTCTTATTTCTTCGATTACAACGTGGCGTTCTCTTTTATCTGAAACTTTTGTGTCGTTTAAATCAAACGGTGCGCCGATTTCTTCATCAGGCAGCACAGGATCAAGCATCATATCTGCGTGAAGTTCTATTGCAAGATATAAATCTTTATTTTCAGGACCTTTTGGCAAAGTTACATAATAGAATGTATAATCTTTCCAGGTCGCGGCGTTTACGATTGCCCCTTTAGCTTCTAAGGTTTTATCAAAATATCCTGCTTTGTGTTTATGAGTACCTTTGAACATCAAGTGTTCCAAGAAGTGTGAGATGCCGTTGTTTTTGTCATCTTCATTAATAGAACCTGTTTTTACCCAAGAACTTACGTTAACAAGTTCTCCTTCTTTGTGTGCCAGAACGATTTTGTGACCGTTTTCTCTTTCGTAAATTTCTACATCTTCTGTAAGAAACGGATATTTAACTAATGTTTTGTTCATGAATAAAACCTCAATTCTTATTAATTCTTTGTAATCATTATAACCTAAATAAATTTTTTCAGTTATAATTGTTTTATGGATATTATTAATCGTTTAAAAAATAAGGTTGTGGTTTCTGTTCAGGCAATGCCGTCGGAACCTTTGTATCTTGAAAAATGCATGGTTGCTATGATGAAGTCTGTTGTAAAAGGCGGAGCCGGCGGCTTAAGGGTTGCGGGTGCAAGAGATGTGAAAAATGCCAAGCATCTTTTCGATATTCCAATTATCGGCTTGACTAAACCTGATGTTATTCCTCCTAACTGGCAGGAAATTGTTTATATTACTCCTACACTTGATGATGTTATTGAGCTTGTGAAAGCAGGAGCTGATATTATTGCTTTTGACGGAACTATGCGTGAAAGACCTTCGGGTGCTAAACTTGAAGATTTAATAAAGTATGTGAAAATAAATAAACGGGTTTCAATGGCTGATATTTCAACTCTTGAAGAAGGTATAAACGCTGCAAAGCTTGGTGCGAATATACTTTCAACCACACTATCCGGATACACTCAGTTTTCTAAAAATCACTGTGAAGGCCCTGATTTTGAACTTCTGGAACAGCTTGTGAAAGAAACTAATCTTCCTGTTGTTCTCGAGGGTAGAATTTGGGAACCTGATGAAGTTGACAGAGCTTTTGAACTTGGCGCACATTGTGTTGTAATCGGTTCTGCTATAACAAGACCGCAGTTGATTACAAAAAGATTTGTTCAAAGAGGATAAGGTATGAAAAAAGCATTAGCAATTGATGTAGGCGGGACTAAAATTTATAACACAATAATTGATGAAAGCGGAAAAATTGTCGGAGAAATAGAAAAAAGACCTACTCCAAAAACGTTTGATGAAATTAAAACTGTTTTTAAAGAAATAATTTCAAAATACGAAGATGACGTTGATGTAATTGCTTTTGCAACATGCGGGGCGGTTAATAATGAAAATACAGGCATATTAGGTTCTACGGGTAATATTGCAAAAGAGTATCCTTCAATGGATTTTAAAAGTTTAAGCAGTAAACCTGTTTTTGTAGAAAATGATGCCAATGCAGCAGCTTGGGCTGAACACGTTATAGGTGCATCCAAAGGAATGCCTTATTCTGTTATGCTTACACTGGGAACAGGTGTAGGCGGAGGCATTATTTTAGATAATAAACTTTACAAGGGAAAAAGCGGAGCAGCAGGCGAAATGCATTTTAAGCTTCGTACAGATAATCACAGAAAATGTACTTGCGGTAGTTTTGATTGTTTTGAAGCTTATGCATCAGGTACAGGTTTAAGACTTACAGCTGTCGAGATGAGCAATAACCCTAATATTACTACTTATGACGTTATAGCAGGTAAACAAAACGGCTGTGAGCAGATGACTTCTATTTTTAACAAATGGCAGGATGATATTCTGGCAGGAATTATCGGACTTGCAAATCTTTTTGATCCCGATGTGGTTGTTCTTTCAGGTTCTATGGCAGAATTTGTTGATATTGAATATCTTGAAAAAGAAGCCAATAAACAAATAGTAACTCAGCCCTTCAAAGTAGTTAAGGCTTCTGCTGGAAATTATTCGGGAATGATTGGTGCGGCGCTTTTAGCATTGGGAGTTAAGTAATTGGGTAAATCGAAGAAAAGAATTATCCATAAAGGTAAAAATTTACAGTTTACCAACCTTACCCGTACAGAGGCTGTAAAAACGGTTGTTGAATTGTTAAATGAATGTGATAAAGAAGCATATTCTCTTATTACTCTTTTCGGTCTTTCTGCTGAAGAAATTCTTGAAGCAGGTGCAAGCTATGAAGTTGTTAAAGGCATGCAGAATCTTTTAAAATGAGGTTTTACAAATGAAACAGTGTGTTGAAAAAATTTGTTTTTGGCTAAAAAATTCGCGTATTTTTTCACTGCCTATGACGCTATTGTCCTGGCTTGTTATTTTTGTTTATGCTTTAAAGTTCAATGGTAATATAATTAACGGAATTGCGGCTTTAATAGGAATTGCTTGCGCGCATCTTGCGACAAATTTGTTTGACGATTACATTGATTACAAGAAACTGTCTGAAAATTCTCAAAAATGCAAGTGCGCATATATTAAAGAAGGATATGCAACCTTAGATGACGTTTTAAGGGTTGTTATAATTTATTGCGGTATTGCTTTTCTCACAGGAGTGTTTCTTACATACAGAGCAGGTTTTCCGGTAATTGTCCTTGCAGTTGTCGGCGGAACGCTTACTCTTTTATATGCTAAGCTTTCTCAAATAGGTTTGAGTGAAGTGGCTGTTGGTTTAGCATTCGGACCTCTTTTATTTGAAGGGGTTTATTATGTTATGACTAAAACGTTTTCTGCCGAAGTATTTTTCCTTTCGCTTGCAGTTGTTATGTTTACCATAGGATTAATGTATGTTCATACAATTCTTGATTTTGAAGGGGATATGTGTTCTCATAAATTAACATTATGCTGTCGCATAGGTGATAAAAATAAGGCTATTAACGGCGTATTTGTTGTTTACGGTCTGGCTTATCTTTTTACTGTAATACTTACATTAATGTTGAATAATTATCTGATACTGTTTACTTTTGTTTTAGCTCCGCTTATTTTTAAAATGCATAAATCATTGAAAACTTATACTTGCGGAGGTGATACAAAAGAGTTTTATTACAGACTTTTGCAGGCAAGAAATTTAATGGTTTATTTTTCTCTAATGATTACAGTATTTTTGCTATTTTGAAACATTTGTAAGAATATTGCTGGAAGTCCTTCCGCCTTTTTCTATTAATGAACAGTTAGGTGTCATCTGAATTATTCCCGGTTTTTTTTCTTCAAAAGCAAAACTGAATACATCGTATCCCCATTTGTTAGGAGGCTTTTTACCATTAACATCAATTGCGAAGACTCCTGACCAGTTGTTGTAGTTATTTGAAACTGCATCATAGGTAAACAAAATAGAACCATCGTTAAAAACGTATGCCCAATTGCTGTTAAGAATTTTGTTTTGAGTATATCCAGCGCATCCGGTAATAGATGCAGAGCCTTCATATTCTTTTAGTGTATTAACTCCTTGATATTTAGGGATACAGCCGTCATTATATGCATTGCCTTTGCAAATCTTTATAACATGCATTTCTTTTGTAATTTTTTCATAAAAATCAATACATTGTGAAAATTTTTGCTCATCAAGTGAACCTTTGCCATAAGTATAAAAACACTGTGGAAATGTGCCGTCACGTGATTCAATCATTTTCATTGCATTATACATATTTGAATAAACGCGCTTGAATTGCGCATCTATTGCTTTATTTTTATAGTTAGAAATTAATGATGGCATAGTCATTGCAGCAACAATGCCGATAATACCCAGCGTTATAAGCACCTCAGCAAGTGTAAAGCCTTTTAAAATCTTCATATCTACTCCTATTTTCTAATGGTATATTAGCTCATAATAATAAGTCTTTTGGTGAATTAATGTGATTAATTAATTCCAGTAATACACACATTATAAACATATAATCTTTATTATGCAAGAGTTTAAAAACTATAATGTTAAAATTCGTAATAGAATAAGAAAAAATCGTAAACGACTGGGGCTTTCTCAAGAACAACTTGCAGAAATTATAGATTGCAGCCGCGAACATATTGCGCGTATTGAAAACGGAAAGATTAATATCGGGCTTGAATATTTTATAAAACTTGCACAAGTGTTTAATATATCTCTGGATGAGTTAGCGGGTTATAAAAAAGACTGATTACACTATTTTTACTATTTTAATTTAAAAAAAGTTGTGTTATTCTTATCTTATAAGAAGTAAGGAGCATCAATGAAAAGCACAAATCAATCTCTAAAACCCTTAACTACAAAAATTAATGATGCAGGTAATCTGGAAATAGGCGGCTGCGATTTGATAAGCTTGGCTGAAAAATACGGAACACCTCTATATGTTTTGGATGAAGAAACAATCCGAAATATTTGTAAGGATTATAAAAATGCATTTAAATCTTATCCTAAAACAAAGATGATGTATGCATCGAAAGCTCTATGCACAATGGCTGTATCTGCTATTGCAGCAAACGAGGGCTTCGGTTTTGATGTGGTTTCTTCAGGTGAAATTTATACTGTTTATAAAGCAGGCGTGGATATGTCAAAAGTTTTATTTAACGGCAATAACAAATCTTTTGATGAACTTACTCTTGCTATTGAGCTTGGTGTCGGAAGAATTTCTGTTGATAACTTTTTTGAATTGTCACTTTTAAATGAGATTGCTAAATCACATAATAAGGTTGTTGATATTTTATTGAGGATTACTCCGGGAATTGAATGTCATACTCATGAATATATTCAGACAGGACATTTGGATTCTAAGTTCGGTTTTGATTTGACTCAGATTGATGATGCCGTTGAATTGATTTTAAATGATTATACAAACTTGAAGTTACACGGACTTCACGCTCATATAGGTTCTCAAATATTTGAAACTCTTATATACGGCGATGAAATAGAAATTCTTGTAAAAGAATTAGCTAGATTAGATGAGAAATTTAACATTAAACTTAATGAAATTAATGTCGGCGGTGGTCTTGGCGTAAAATATACAAATTCCGATGTTCCGCCTTCCACATACGAAATCGCTGATATAATTATAAAAAGACTAAAAGAATGTATTGAAAAATACGGAATTGAACCTCCAACACTCTTTTTGGAACCGGGAAGAAGCATAATTTCTACGGCGGGGGTTACTTTATATACTTTAGGAAGCTCAAAACAGGTTCCTAAAGGTAAGAAATATTTTGCAGTTGATGGCGGTATGGCTGATAATGCGCGGCCTTCTATGTACAGAGCGGAATATTTTGCACAGGTAGCAAATAAACCTGATTATGAACTTGCACAAACTGTTACAATTGCAGGAAGATTTTGTGAATCTGGTGATATTTTAATTAATAATATTACTTTACCTGAACTTGAAGAAGGTGATATATTGTGCGTTTACAACACAGGAGCTTATAATTATTCTATGGCTTCCAATTATAATCGGGTACAAAAACCTGCTATGGTACTTGTAAATAATTCACAATCTGATATTATAATAAAGAGAGAGACGTTAGAAGATTTAATTTCACTTGATGTTATACCCGATAGGTTAAAAAATAAATGATAAACGAAATTCTGGCATATATTCTAAAATATATAGGTACACTGGAAATGACCTTTAATTGGTCAGATTTTATCCAGATACTGTTTCTTGCCGGTGTTTTATTGTTTCTTTATAAAAGATTTATTAAAAATACTCCTTCCGAAAAATTCGTAAAAGGGCTTTTAATTATTGTTTTTGTATGGGTTTTCAGTGAAGTTCTTTTGAGAATTGACTTGAAAATAATAGGAATGTTCTTAAAGGCTGTCGTAACACTTGTTTCGTTAAGCTTAATCGTAATTTTCCAGCCGGAATTAAGAAGATTTTTAGGATTTTTGGGGCAGGTTGATTTTATAAGCCGTGCTTTTACTTCCAACAATACAAGAAGCAAAACTCAAAAAATTGACGTTATAAAAGAATTAATCGAAAGTGTAAAATACCTTTCAAAATCTCATACAGGAGCTTTAATCGTATTCCAAAGCGACTTGAGCCACACATATACAGATGTTGGTACAAAACTAAATGCTGATTTATCAACAGAACTAATATTAACAATTTTCCACCCGAACACTCCGCTGCATGATGGTGCTGTGGTTATAAACGGTGACAAAATAATTTCAGCAGGTGTTTTGCTTCCGCTTACTGAAGATCCAAAACTCAGCTGGAAATACGGTACACGTCACAGGGCTGCTATTGGTATGACTGAAACAAGTGATGCTGCTTGCCTTGTTGTTTCGGAAGAAACAGGTGACGTTTCCATTGCGATTGACGGTTCATTAAAAAAATATGAAGACCTTGTGACTTTAAAAACTGATTTGGAAAATATTCTCGGTTACAAAAAAGAGCAAGAAGATGAATCCAAAACGATATTTAAAATTAATAATTTTATGACAATTAAGAGAAATTCAAAAAAGGAATCCGGTAAGGTTTAAGTATGCCAGAGCGAAAATTAACTAAGAGAGAAATGTTTTTTACTTTTATATCAAAGGTGTTTTTTCTAACCTTAGGTCCTTTTATTGCAGCTTTTGCTCTTGAAGTTTTTCTTGTCCCGAATAATATTATTGACGGCGGCATAGTCGGTATATCAATCATTTTAAGTTATTTAACAAAAATGAATTTAGGTCTTTTGGTCTTTATAATTAATATTCCTTTCTTTTTACTGGCATTTAACAAAATCGGTAAAAAGTTTGTAATTCAGACATTCTATGCTATCGGAATGTTGTCTTTATTTATTAATCTATTCACATCTCATCAGCATTTTGTAACTCATGATTTGCTTTTATCAACTGTTTTCGGCGGCATAATTCTCGGTACTGGGGTTGGCTTAGTCTTGAAAAATGGCGGTTCTCTTGATGGAACAGAAATTATGTCTTTGGTTTTATCTAAAAAATTCGGGTTCTCTGTTGGTGAATGGATTATGGCATTTAATATATTTATCTATGGCGCTTCAGGTTTGGTGTTTGGATGGAATAAAGCAATGTATGCGGTTTTAACTTACTTTATAGCATTCAGAGTAATTGATGTTGTTTTAGAGGGCTTAAATTCAGCTAAATCTATCAGAATAATTAGTGATAAAGCCTATGAAATCGGACAAGAACTGCTTGATAAACTTGATTTGGGCGTAACCTATCTGAAAGGTGTGGGAGCTTATTCAGGTACTGAAAAGACACTAATATACTGTGTTGTATCAAGGTTAGAAATGGCAAGAATGAAACAAATTATAAGAGAAATTGATCCTACGGCATTTATATCTGTTGTTGACGTTCACGAGGCTTATGGCGGAAGAACAAGAAAACGAATTGACAAAATTTAACATATAGACATTTATTTTAAAATATAGTATTATATTATACATAATAAGGATAAGAAGAAGATGGCAAAAAATATAGATACAGTTCCAATAGAGGTAAGCATTTTAACAGCAGATCATGATATTAAAGGTGTAGTTCATGTTTCTAAGTATACAAATACTAACAGAGAATTAACAGACCTTTTGAATGATAGAGAAAGAAGATTTTTAGCGGTTACAAATGCTGAAATTTTCCCTCGTAATTCAAATCAATCTCCAAGAAAATATAATTTCTTAGAAATTCATATGGATTATGTTTTAATGGTTCACCCTTCTTCTCAGGCTGTTTTCCAAGAGTCTGGAAAAACTCAGGAAGATATAACCCGCTTTAGAGAATTGAGATTGAAATTAAACCAGACAAAACCGTTTTAAATAAAAAAAGATACCTATTAAGGTATCTTTTTTTTATTATTTGTTTGCTTTATTTTTTGCTTCTTCTAAAAGATTTGATGAATGTTTTTGTTCGGCTTCAGCGCCCTTTACTCCTTTAAATTGAGTGTTTGAATCTTTTAGTTCATTAGCAGTGGTTTTTGGACTATAAGTGTTTTTTGTTTCTTTATGAACTTCAACAGGCTTATCATTTCTGCACATCCAGGCTTTTGTTTTATCAGCCAGCGGTGTTGCAATAAACGGAACGATTACACGTTTTGCAATAATAGTTGAAGCTGCAAGGGAGGTTAAGTAACCGAATGCAGTTACAAGACCTTTCTTGTCTGCTTCTCTGGCTTTGTGGAATTCTTTACCTGTCATACCTTTAAGTTTATCAATTTTGTTTAATTGTGCTTGTAAAGCTTTATCGGCAGATCTTGTGAAGTTTTTGCCGAATAATGAATTAAACATTTTGGCTTGTACTTTTTTATTTGAAATAGTAAAGAACATTAATAACTGCATTGCAATCATTAAGCCGCCGTTTGCAAGGTCGAGTGCTGCAACGAATTTACGTTTGTCATCAGGAATCTTTTTATTGTTTAAACTTTGTTTTACATATAAATAGCATCCTAAACCGTCTTTTAATACGATAGAACCTACACCTATTGCAGACATGAATTTTGCATTATCAATTTCGTAGTTAGGGAATGTTTTATTCTTCATCCACTTGCTTCTTGATAAACCTAAAATCGGTTCTCTGATGCATTTATCTACAATTTTAGTTCCTAAGCTTGATGTTTGTGAATTTGGTGAAATTTTTGGTACGTTCATTATTTCACCTCACTATTCTTGGTTGCTTTTTCAACCAGTTCTTTTGCTTCATTACCATGTTTTTTATTTGAAAGATTTGGGAATACCGCATCCATAAAGCGCGGATATATCCAGTTCAATAATGAGCAGGTTATAGGCAGCATTGCAAGAGCAACAACCAATGTTGATATACGTTTTACGCCTTCAATGTGTTTTTTGGTTATTGTTTTTAATTTTGATGCAACTTCTTCAGAGAATACTTTGTCAGCAAGTCTGAATTCTTTTCCTGCTTCTTTTAACTGTTTAACTTTTTGGGTAAACATTGTTTCGATTTCAGAAGCTGTTTTTCCGTCAGTAATTGCTTTTTGAACATCTTCTAAAAATTTAATGGTATCTTTGTGCTCGGTTACTCTTGAAGCAATACTTTTTTGAACTTCTGCTGCAACAGCTTCTCTTGATGTAAAGCCTTTATATTTTTCAACGTGTCCCAGCATTTTGTTAACTTTTTCAGCCATATCTGATTTGCCGGCATTCGCTAAATCTTTTGTTTCTGAAATTATATCGAGTAAATGTTTGTTTGCTTTGTTAGCTTTCAAAGCTTTGTATTTATTTTTAAGGTAGCTTTTAATATCAGAAACTTTTTCTGTATTATTTATTTTTTCAGACATTTCTTCTAAAAGCGACTTGGATTCATCATAGTGTGTACGATAGAATTCACTTCTTTCAACCCTTTTCGGAAGTTTTGTTTTGTCACATCTTTCAAGCTGTTCTTTTTCGTCCTTAATCATATCATCGACCGTTTTTCTTAAAAGGTCTTTGTATTTATTTTCATCCATTTTCTTAGGATCAGGAACGTTTCTAAAGTTATAAAAAACGGTATTTTCTTTTTTAATTCCGTTTATAAGTTCTTTATCCTGATTTTCAATAAATTCGTTAACTTTATCGGTTAACTGTTTTTTAGTCATTTCAGGATGAAGTTTTTTCATCATTTTTTCAACATAGTTTTTATCTTTAAACGGTGTCATGTTGCATTCTTCATCAAACCAGCCTGTATTTGCCATTGAATTAATGCACTTAACAAAAGGTATTGTGATAGTACCTTGAGTTGCTACTGCAAGGACTGCAGAAACCGGCTGTCTCCATGCCGAATATGTTCTTGTGTCTTCATCGGTTTTTGACAGAGGATTGTATTTGATAAATATAGGTGCTAAAAGCCCTGTACCTAAAGCGTTAATACAGATATCCTGAAGTTCGCCGATGTTACTTTTAAGTTTGTTAATGCCCCTTAACACAGGAGTATTTAAAGCGTTAATCTCTTTTTCGATTACGGATTGTGAAATATTTCCTTTAAAGCTTGTCTGATCAGGTTGTGATGAAAGCCTGTAAACAGGTTTTTGAGCCTGATATTGCGCACTTGAAATATTTAAGTTAACCTTTTCTACTTTCATTTTAATTTTCCTAAAACGATGAAACCTTCTATATATATAGAGGACTAAACATAATAAAAATTGCTAGTTATCGCCATGATTATTAAGTTTTGTGAACTTAATCACTGTCCAATTTCCTTTCTGCTCAACACGTCTGATAGAAAGGGTTTTCAGCATCTCATAGAACGTTTTGTTCTTTATATATGAGAAAACCAAAAATAAAATGGGTTCTTTGCTATAAGCAGATTCATTTCCCGCAACGGTGTTCAAGGAGTTAGGAGAATGATATGAAACGCTGTTTAACACGACCATTACTACACTTTGACCGACTTTTAAATTATCGGTAATGTCTTTTTTGAGCATGTCTTCAAAATGTTTATTATCTTTTTGCAAGAACATGTTTTTGTATAATTCTTTTCCGTCTTTATAAGCATCTTCGTAAGTGTGATTTGAAAGATACAACGGAAAATTTCCTTTATCAATAGCAACAACTTTGTAGTTTGAAAAATCAAAATATTTTTCAAATCTATTTTGAGGATAATATTCAAGAAGAATAATATCGTCTTTTTTTAATTCCATTCTGTTGAGCATATCTGTTACTATTTTATGACCTTCTGCACGTCTTATTTTAGGAGCTGAATATTGATTAAATGTCAGATAGCCCAAAGTTAAGAGGCAGTAAAATCCTATTAAAAAATTTCTTAAAACCTTGTTATCGGCTTCTGTAACGCCGTAACAAGCTAAGTATATAAGTATCGGATAAATCTCGATTGAATATTTAGTAATAAAAACAAGTTTGCCTGATATTGCGGCTATGATTAAAACCAAAACGGTTAAAGCTGCAACTGCAAACAATTCTCTGTTAAATTTATTTTTCTTTAAGGCAAGAATTATAAACCCTACTGCTATTAATGCCGGTGCAATCATGCAAAATGCAAGCTTTGGAGCATATAAAAAGTTATCAGGTGCATTTGTCAGATTTGTTAGCACAGGTGAAAAATAATCCGTAAACAAAAATCCTATTTTGGATAGTGAAAAATGCCCCCACCATTGAGAGAATGATTTTGTCGTTAGAATTTTCAAGACAAGAGGAGCCAGAAGAATTCCGCCGGCAAAAAGGCTTATCCATATAGTTATAATAACTTTTTTAAAACGATTATATAAGTTGAAACTTAAGAAAATTAAATTAAAGAAAACGAAAACAAAACCGATAGTATGTGTAAAAAGTATTAAAAAATTAAATAATGCGCATAACATAAAGTTTTTTTTATTCGGGTAATTTATGCATCGCAATGTGTACAGAAGGCACATGGCTGAAAACAAAAACAACACCGAATAAAAACGGACTTCCTGCGAGTAATAAATTAAAAATGAACTTATTGCAGTAAATCCGGCGCAGGTATAAGCTGTTTTTTTATCTTTTTCAAGTCCGACAAAGTACATTGCTATTACTGACAGAATGCCTGCGACCACTGACGTAAGTCTTAAAAGTAAATCGCTGCTGCCGAATAATGTCATGAAAAATTTTAGATATAAATAATAGAAAGGCATGTGGCACTGTGATTTTACGGCTTGAACAAAACCATCTGCAAAAGGTGTTGATGCTATCATCCAGCTTATATATTCATCGTTCCACAAACCGTCCGGCTTATTAATGAATATAAGTCTTAACACTAAACCTAAAATAATAATTCCAAATAATATAAGGTGTTTTTTCACGATTGTCAAAATCCCCTTTTGATTATATAATAAAAAGAAAAATTTTAAAAGGGGATATTAATATATGAAGTTAGTAATACAAATTCCTTGTTACAATGAGGAAAAGTCTTTACCTGTTACACTTGCTGATTTACCAAAGCATATTAACGGTGTGGATGAGATTGAAGTTTTAATAATTAATGACGGTTCAACTGATAAAACGGTTCAGACAGCAAAAGAACACGGTATAAAACATATTGTAGAAATGCCCCATAACTGCGGACTTGCAAAAGCGTTTGTTGCCGGAATTAACTCATCTCTTGCATTGGGCGCGGATATTATTGTAAATACCGATGCAGATAACCAGTATTGTGCTTCTGATATTGAAAAACTTATTCAGCCGATATTAAACAGCGAAGCTGATATTGTTATAGGCTCAAGACCTGTTTCACAAATAGAACATTTTTCTCCTTTGAAAAAACTTCTTCAAAAGCTGGGTTCTTGTGTGATGAGAATGGTAAGTTCTACTTCTGTTGAGGATGCGCCTAGCGGCTTCAGAGCTTTTTCAAGAAATGCCGCTTTGCAGTTAAATGTTTTCGATAATTATACTTATACACTCGAAACAATAATACAGGCACGCGCTAAAGGGTTGCAGCTGGTTTGCGTTCCCATCAGTGTAAATCCCGACTTAAGAGAATCAAAACTTGTAAAAAATATGTTTGATTATATAAGACGTTCTGTTTTTACTATGCTAAGAATGTTTATTATTTATCGTCCGTTTAGGTTTTTTTCTATTCTTGCGGGATTATTTCTGTTTATCGGTATGCTTATCGGAGCAAGGTTCCTCTGGTATTATATGGGCGGAAACGGCACCGGACATATCCAATCGTTAATTTTATCTGCAATATTAATTATTACGGGTGTTCAAGTCGGGGTTATCGGTGTACTTTCAGAACTCCTTGCTATTAACAGAAAACTGCTTGAGGACATACAAAGACGTCTGAAACTTCAAGACTTGAAAAAAAAATAGGAAGTAATAAAATAGTACATAATAATTAAAAAATAGGATATTTTAATATATGATAAAAATTGAATTTGCGCCCAGAGTAAAAGAATTTTTTACTTCAACACAGTCTTTAAAAGCTATTGCTTTTTTTGCTTTTACAATTCTTATGACTGCGATAATAGCTTCTCAAAACTTTTTTTTTCAGAACATAATTGAAAACGGTATGAGCAAACGTGATATTATTGCTCAAAAAACTTTAACCGTTGAAGATGTAAAACGAACAGAACAGCACAGAAAAGAAGTTGCTCAAAAAATAGAGCCTGTTTTGGCTCCGGCTGAAGATGATTTTATTAAAAATAACTTGCAAACACTTCAGTCTTCAGTAATTCAGATTAGAAAAAAAGATGTTGATGAAGATATTAAAAAAGAAGAAATAAGTATTTTATTTGACCTTTCTGATAATGCAAAAAAGGATTTCATTATAAACTTTCTGTTAAAAGCTGATAATAACAGTATTCATGAAGTTTTTGACAAGTCTACGCTTACGCTTTCAAATATTTTACGCAAAGGCATAACCGAAAAGGATTATGAAAAAGATAATATTGATAAAATTATAGTTAATAACCTGGTTGCAAATGTTTCTAAACGTCAGGTTTCTGTTATAAAAGCTATTTTGGAACAGGTTATTGTGCCAAATTTGGTTGTAGATGAGTTTGCGACCGAGATAGCAAGAAAAAATGCGCAAAATTCGGTTAAGCCTTATGAAGTTGTTTTTCAGAAGGGCGATAAAATTTTATTTGAAGGAGAACCTGTAACGCGATTGAAGCGTGATGCTTTAAGACAAGCAGGGTACAATGTTTATGAGCTTAACTGGCAGGGACTAATTGCAATATATATAATTGTATTTATCGGTACAGTTCTATTCTTGAGTTATATGAAATTCTTTGAAAAAGATTATTTAGCACCGAGATATATGGCAATATCTTCAGTTTTGGCACTGCTTCTGGCTTTTACAGCGGTAATTCTGCCTACGGGATTTTCACCTTATATCCTTCCTATTCCTGCGTTTTTAATAATTATGTCTATATTTACAACGCCAAGAGTAGCATTTGTAGCTTCTGTTGTCCTGCTTTCTATTATGTCTGTCGGATTTCAATATAATGTTCAGTACCTTGTAGCATTCATTCTTGTAAGTTTGATTGCGGTTATTATGATTAACCAAATTAAATACGCAAACCGTTTTGATTTGATTAAAACAGGCTTTAACATTGGTATTGCCGGCTTAATTATTGTGTTAAGTATTTATATTTTAGAAAAATGTTTAATTGATGTCGAAAATATTTTAATGATTAAAAATGGTGCGTTTATTTTTATTAACGGTATTTTAAGTTCTATTATTGCTCTTGGTTCTTTGCCGTTGTTTGAAAGCACATTTAAAATTATTACTCCTTACGGTTTGGCTGAATTAGGTGATCATAACCAAAAACTTCTTAAAAGACTTCAAATGGATGCTCCGGGAACTTATCACCACAGCTTAATGGTTTCAAATTTATGTGAGGCCGCTGCGGAAGCAATCGGTGCAGATCCTATTTTAGCAAGAGTAGGAGCTCTTTATCATGATATCGGTAAACTTAAAAGACCTTTATTCTTTGTTGAAAATCAATCGTATTTTCTGATTGAAAACCCTCATAACAAATTTACGCCGAGAATAAGCAAAATGATTATTACAGCGCACCCTAAAGATGGTATTGAAATTGCTAAAGAATACGGTTTGCCGCCTGTTATTCAAAACTTTATTCTGCAGCATCACGGTGAAGGTTTGGCAAGCTATTTCTATAATCAGGCTGTGAAAGAAGAAGGTTTGGAAAACGTTAAAGAAGAACAATTTAGATATACAGGTCCTAAGCCAAACACCAAAGAAACTGCTATTTTGATGATTGCAGATGCCGTTGAATCAGCTGTCCGTTCTTTGAAAAATCCGACTCCGGAAGAAATTGAAGCAATGATTGATAAAATTATTGTTGAAAGATTAAATGATGCGCAGCTTTCTGACAGCCCGCTTACCTTAAAAGATATTAAAACAATAGCATCAACCTTCTCAAGGATTTTAAGAGGTATGCAGCATAACAGAATTAAATATCAGGAAAATCTTGCAGAAGAACTACAAAAGGCAAAGATTAATATGCCTGCAAAACTTTTGGATGAAGATTTGGAAAATAAAATAAAACAGCTTGAAGGTGAAAAAGCGCAAAAAGAGGAGCCTTCTGACGAGGATAAAAATGACAGCCAATAATATTCCTGCAAATGTGAAAAAAAATATCTTCAGTGAAAATATATATCCGGATTGGGAAATTGATGAGAAATTTTTTATTGATATTGCAAAGAAAATTTTGAAATTCTATCTTAATCAGCCTGAAGTTACTGAAAATTGCTGCTTGAACGGATTTGATTTCGATACTGTGTCATTTGATTTTCTTTACTGTGACAGTGTAAAAACGCATGAAATTAACAGAGAATACAGAAATAAAGATTATCCGGCTGATATCATAACATTTGCAATTTTTGCAGATAGTGACGAAAAATTTATTTTTGACGGTGAAATTAATCTTGGTGAAGTTATCATAGCTTTAGATAAAGTTATTGAAGAAGCTGAAAAAAAAGGTGTTACAAAAGAATACGAATTATCATTTTTAATTAGTCATGGTATTTTGCATCTTTTAGGATTTGACCACCAGACAGAAGATGATTATAATTTTATTATGGAATTACAGAATAAAGCATTAGGATTTGTGTATGACAAAATTTAAACAGCAAGGGTTTAACAGTACTTTTAAAAATGCAAGAAAAGGTATGCGCCTTGTTTTAAAGTCAGAAGTCAATATACGTGTTCACTTTTGTGTAGCTATGGCTGTTTTGGCTTTGGCTGTGGTTTTAAATTTTAGTATTGAAAGAATTTGTATACTCTTGCTGACAATTTCATTTGTTATATGCACAGAAATGCTCAATTCTGCAATAGAATTTTCTCTGGATGCTGTTTTTCATAATAAATATTCAAGACTTGTCGGAATGGCAAAAGATATTTCTGCGGGTGCTGTTATGTTTGCAACAGTTGTTGCTATTGTGATAGGCGTTTTATTATTTGGCTCTGCTATATTGAATATGTTTTAAAAATACGTTATAATAATAAAAGAAAGACGAAAGGAGCAATTATGAGAAGATTAAGTAAAAAAGCTGCTACGTTAGTTGGAGAAACTTTAACAAAGCTCCAATATGACGTGTCAAGTGGCTATGCTTGCGGGGGTGGGGCAGACTTTTAAGCTCCGTTCGTGTATTTTTAGAGGGTTGTAATGAGAATAAAACCTGTTATAATAGTGATATATCGCATCACAATTATAATGGAGTTATTATGAAAAGCATGAGAGCGTTTACTCTTGCTGAGGTATTAGTCACACTTGGTATAATAGGTGTTGTTTCTGCAATGACAGTACCTTCATTGATGCAGAACTATCAAAGACAGTCTTATGTAACACAGTTACATAAGGTTTATAATGAGCTTTCTCAGTCTTTGCTTTCTTATGTTAATGAAAAAAATGCTATTAATTTGGTAGAGGCAGGTATAACAAGTCAAGGAGCAGTTAATACATTTATTACGTCTAAATTTAAAATTGTGCAAACATGTTCAGGTAAAATTACACCTTGTTTCCCTGAATTAACCGGTTATAAAAAAATGAACGCTACTGCTTTGACAGATGGTGCATTTACTTCTGCAGCGCTCTGATTTTTATGTCAGAGCTTTTGTTTTTCTTTATGCGTTTTTGGTTTTGGGGCGAGTATTAATTGTTGCTTAAAACTAATCTGAAAGTGGCAAGATTTTTGATAGACAACATAGCATGTTTATTATGCTGACTTTCAGAGATGTTAAAAATTCTAATTATACGTTGAATTTCTTCCAAGTCTTTTCTTGATTCAATCTTATAAACATTATTAATTGGATCTGTAACCACAGACATTAAAGTATTTAATTCCTGTTCTTTCATAAAATCTTATCCTCTTTCCTGTATATTTATATAAAGGATTTTTTTATTTAGGAATTGCTTTTTAGGGGTAACGTGAGTTTACAATTGTTAACAATTAATGAGATAAATTTTCCTTAGCCCGCTTCCATAATATATCATATTCCCTGAAATCGTATTCTTCTAACGGTTTTTCTGCTAATTCTTCCATTTTTCTAAACCTGGAAATAAATTTTTTGTTTGCCTTTAAAAGAGCTTGCTCAGCATCTATTTTGTTCCATCTTGCAAGATTTACAACTGCAAACAGTATATCTCCCATTTCTTCTTCCATATGCTCTTTGTCCTGTTCCTGCACAGCTTCTTTAAATTCTTCAAATTCAGAGAAGATGCATTCATAAAGAGATTGTTCGTTTGGCCATTCAAAGCCTGTTTTAACAGCTTTTTTGCTTATTTTTTGTGCACTCATTAATGCAGATTGAGATTTGGAAATTCCGTCCATTGCGGACTTTCTGTGCGGTTTTTCTTCTTTTTTAAGCTTATCCCAGTTATCAATAATTTCTTGGGTAGAATTTATTTTTGTATTACCGAAAACATGAGGATGACGATGTATAAGTTTCTCATTTAAACCTTTTGCAACATCGTCAAGGTTAAAATCACCTTCATCATCGGCAATTTGAGCATGCAGCAGTACCTGCAAAAGCACATCTCCGAGTTCTTCTTTTAAGTGCTTGTTATCACCGGAATCCATAGCATCAACAGCCTCATAAGCTTCTTCAAGCATATTGGGGCGCAATGTTTTATGAGTTTGCGCTCTGTCCCACTCACAGCCTTCTGGTGAGCGTAATATGCGTATAGTTTCTATTAATTTATCTAAATTTTCATATCCCATAATTAAATTTTCCTTTATGTATATATTTGCTGTATAAAAAAGGCATCTTTTATTGCTTAATTTTACAACTAAAGTATAAGAAATTCAAACAAGAATACATCAAAAGGTTGAGCCAATATGATATTCCTGATGATATTCTAATTATGTCAATATAAGAATTATATGAAAGGATATTACTATGGCAAATTTATCTATTCCTGCAATTCGTGAACGATTGTTTAATACAAGCAAGCACGAATCTGCAACATCAAGAAATTCATCTAATCCGTTTGCACAAACATCTTTTAAAGGAAATGTTTTAACTGCTGACGTATTTGAATCATCTTCAGCAAAAGCTGATCAACCAAGCTTTACAGGAAAACTAAAAGCAAGTGCATTAGTAGGATCTATTTCAGGAATCGGTGAAAAATTCCATAACATGATTGAATCTGCTATCGCATTTGGCAACAGATTTAAAGAAGGTATTGTTAACAGATGGAACAAACTGAACAGTATTGAAGTTTCTTTTGCTCCTGCTAAAGAAAAAGCTGTTTCTATGTTTAACTCTGTAAAAGAAACTTTAGGAACATCTGTTACAGACTTGATTTCGTCAGGTGTTACATCTAAATCAGTTGCTAAAATGGAAGATATGACAGCTGCAAGACAGCTTATGACAGACAGTGTAGCTGCTTGGGAAGCTGCAATGGTATAGGGAGGACTTGATAAATGGTAGATAAAAAAATAATTAAAGATGTAACTAATATTATTGAAGGTTTGGGTATTAACGAAAATCCCGAAACAATATCAATTCTTGAAGATGTAGGTACAAATTCAAAAGTTGATGCAATAAGAGAAATGACTTCTCGTGCTTTGGTTAAGAAAAATATGCATGATTCATTGAAAGTTGTTATTTCAAACAAAGGTAAAGGTATCAACGATATGTCAACAGTTGTTGCTATGAGCACAATCAATGAATTATTGTCATTAGAAGATAAATCAGAAGCTATGAAAGTATTGGAAAATACTGTTGAAATGCATTCTGATGAAGAAGTCAGAGACAACGCGCGTTCAGTGAAAGCATTAATGGCACTGTCTTAATAAAACGCGGCAAAAAATATATTAAATTTGCCAGATTTTTATATATAACAAAAAACGCTTTTTTATAAAGCGTTTTTTGGCTTATTAATCCATAAAAAAGAGCCTTAAACAAAAAGGCTCTTTTCATATGCTAGTTATATGTAAATCCATCTGCTTTAAAACGGTCTATAACTTCTTGAAGCTGTTCATCAGAACATACGAATGATAATCTGAAGAAGCCCTCTCCATAATTTCCGAAAGCATTACCCGGAACAAGTACAACACCTGATTTTTCAAGTACATCTTCGCAGAATTTAAATGCTGATGTGTATCTTTTAGGTATAGGAAGCCATAAGTAGAATGTTGTGTGTGGAACAGTTTCTTCTGAAATAGGCCAGCCTAATTCTTTAAATCCTTTTACCATAATGGCTTGTTTTCTTGCATAACCTTTATTTCCTTCTTCAATGTATTTGTCGCCTTCTTCTGAATTTAATATTTCAGCACAGGCTTTTTGAAGCGCTTTAAATATACCGTTATCAATTGTAGATTTACCTTTGCCGAAACGCTGAACAACTTCTTTGTTTCCGCATATCCAGCCTAATCTCCAGCCTGTTACTGCGTATGGTTTAGAAAAACTGTAAAACTCAACACCGATATCTTTTGCGCCTTCAAGTTCAAAAATACTGAACGGTTTTTCTTTTTCGTCAAAATATAAATCGCAATATGCAGCATCAGAAGCAAGCAAAATGTCATGTTTTTTACAAAAATCGATTACTGATTGGATATATTCTTTTGTTGTTGATATTCCCATAGGGTTGTTAGGATAGTTAATAAATAAAGCCTTAATATTTTCCGGTTTATAACCGTCTTTGATTATCTGTTCATAAATTGCTTCAACATCAGGTTTATAATCATTTTCAGCTGTCAAAGGCATTGGATAAGCTTTTGCCCCTGAACATTGAATAAATTGTAAATAAGATGCATAGCAAGGATCAGGAACCATAATAACGTCTTTTTCAAGTTCTTTTTCTCTTGGAGTTGTAATAAATCTTACTAAATTTGCTATACCTTCTTTAGAACCGACTAATGAAAAAATTTCTGTTTCTGGATCAAGTTCTACCCCGAAACGATTTTTCATTCTTTTTGCAATAGCATTTCTAAAGTATGGTTCACCCTTAGGGGTAGAATACATGTTAATACCGTCTTCATCTAAAATCTCTTTAAGCCTGTCCATAAGAGCTTTTGGAGGGTTTGCAGTCGGTGCACCCATAGAAAGTGATATAGGTGCTCTGTTTTTTGCAATTAATTCAGGCTTTAACTTTGCAGTTGCCTCTTTTAATCTAAACATGATGTAAGTATCAAGAGTCATAACCTCTTTGTTAAACAATTTTTCAATATTCATAATATCTTCCTTTTTATTCTAATCTAATTTTCCGCAATAATTTTCATTGGACCGTCAAGTGAAGCCGTAACAAACTGCTTGGTGTATTCATTGTTTTGTTCAAGCATTTCCTGAGGAGTTCCTTCAAATACAATTTTTCCGTTGTACAGCATAATAACCCTATTTGCCGTTCGTTGAATTGTAGACATTTGGTGGGTTACGACAATAGATGCAGCATTGGTTTCATCTTTTAATCTCACAATATAATCTTCAATCAGCGTTGATGAAATCGGGTCAAGACCTGAGGTCGGTTCATCGTATAATATTGAATTTGGTTCAGTCACAATAGCACGAGCAAAGCTTACGCGTTTTTGCATACCGCCTGATAGTTCTGAGGGGAATTTGTTTTCAATTCCTTTTAAACCGACAAGTTCAAGTTTTTCCGCAACAATATTTTTTATTTCTTCTTCAGTATATTTATTTCTTAAATCTTTCCTTTCTCTTAATGCAAACGCAATATTATCAGCAACATCGAGAGAATCAAACAATGCTGAGTATTGGAATACCATTGCGATATCGCCTTTTGAGGTTATAATTTCTCCGCTGTCAGGAGTAATAAGTCCGCATATAAGTTTAAGTATCGTACTTTTACCTGAACCGGAAAAACCTACTATAGCTAAAGTCTCTCCGTTTTCAACCTTAAATGAAACGTCATCAATAACCCGTTTATCATCAAATGTTTTTATTAAATTTTTAACTTCAATACTCATGTTATTTATTTTACCTCTTTAAAAGAAAAATGCTATGGCAAAAATCATATCCCATATAACAATTGCAACAAATGACCACACAACGGCTTTATTTGTAGCCTCACCTACACCTTTAGCACCGCCTTTTGCATAATAACCGCAGGAACAACTGATAAGTGCGATTGTTCCGCCGAAAAACAGTGCTTTTAATAAAGCGACACCTAAATCTTTCATATAAATGCCAAGCCATGCCGAATCAAAATAAGCTCTGTATCCGAGCCCTGCTGATAAATCAGCTGTAATCGCGCCTGCTATCACCCCGACCGCTGAAGCAATAACAACAACAGGAGGCATCATTAGTAATCCAGAGAGAACTCGTGGAACAAATAAATATCTTATAGGGTTTACCTTTAAAACTTCAACAGCATCTATCTGCTCTGTTACGCGCATTGTAGCAATTTCAGAAGCCAGTGAAGAACCTATCATGGAAATTATTGCAAAGCCCGACATAATGACACCAACTTCTCTTACAATAAGCATTGTCATTAAAAGTCCGACAAAGTTCCCGCCTCCCTGCTTAACCATTTCAAGAGCAACCTGTGAGGCTACAATAATTGATGTCATACCAACAATGGAAAGTGTTATCGGAAGTGAAGTTATCCCAAATCTGTAACATTGATACATAACTTCTTTAAAATGGAATTCGCCTTTAAGAATATATTTAAGAGTTGCAAGTCCGTTAAGCGTAATTTTACCTAACGTATCCAAAAAATCCGCGAATTGAACAAATATTCCTGAAAATATTTTATAAGTAGCTGATTGCTTATAATATTTTTGTAGAATTCCCATTCCATAATTATACAAAAAATCTTATTTTAATGCAATTTTTTGTTGAAAAGTTTCAACAAAACTGTTATAATAATAAATAAGCCAGCGCATCCGCTGAAGCAAATATTATAAATAAACGAAAGGAGCAACCAGCGTAGCCGCTGGACCCGCGACATTGGGTTATGCATAAATATTACAAATAAATGAAAGGAGCAAAATTATGAAAAGATTTGATTTATTCGGGGGGGGGGCACTCTAAAAGCTCCTGCGTTTACTCTCGCCGAAGGTGCTACGCACGTTGTCATGTTGAACAGTCAACGCCGTTTCGGATTTACTCTTGCTGAAGTATTGGTCACACTCGGTATTATTGGTGTTGTTTCTGCAATGACAGTCCCGTCTTTGATGCAGAATTATCAAAGACAATCTTATGTTACACAGCTGCATAAGTTTTACAATGAGCTTTCTCAAGCATTATTGAGATATCAGACTGATAAAAATGCTGTTAATTTGACCGAAGCAGGGTTATCTTCTAATGCAGCTTTAAAAACTTTTATGAATAATTATTTTAAAGTTGTGCAATCTTGTGATACTGCCGCAGCGCCATGTTTTGCAGCTTCTTATCGTCGTCTTGACGGAGTTGGGATGGGAGAAATTAATTCTGCGGAAAGTTATGTAATTGCAAGCGGCGCAGCAATCAGACCGCTTTATTCAAAATCTAATCAAAAAATCGTGAACTTTCTTGTAGATATAAATGGTCAAAAAGGTCCTAATATTTGGGGCAGAGATATTTTTGTTATCGCTGCTTATAATAATGGTTTACTGGACAGCTGGGCAGAAGATGTTGTTTCTGCGCCATTGACAAAAGAAGAAAGAGAAGCTGCTCCTGATACCTGGAAGGCTTTTGCGGATATTTTAAACGACAACTGGGAGATGACTTATTAATAAATTGATTAAGAGTTCAATTTATGGTATTCTTACCGTATGATTGAACTCTTAATTTTATACGTTTTATTAAAAAAAGATTTGACAATGTATGCTGTGCAAAAGCATATTGAAGATAATTTTGCTCCGTATACAAAGCCGAGTTTTGGTGCATTAAAGCCTGCTCTGAGACGTTTAGAAACAAAAGAATGCATAAGCTCAAGAAAGATGATGTCTGACGGAGGCAAACTTTCTGTATTTTATTCTTTAACCAAAAAAGGAAAAGAAGAATTGAAGCGCCTGTTGCTTGAAGATTTGAGTGATAACCCTCTGCAATTTTTGTCCAATGCAAGAGTGAAACTTTCTTGCGCTGATGTTTTAGATGCAGATGAAAAGAAAAGATTATTTTTTAGTATAAAATCTCTTGCTATGCAGTTTAAATGCGATGCTCAAAATATTTTGGGTGATGAATATAATCATACGAATTTTTATCAAAAAATTATTCTTGATAATGCTGTTTGTGAGTTCTCAAATTTTATTACGATAGTTGAAGGATTGGAAAAAGATAATGCCGGCAAAAGTTAGTGAAGTCTTAAAAGGTTCTATTGCTGAAGAACTCGAAATTCAGCCGGGTGATGAAATATTATCAATTGATGATACTCAAATGCTTGATATGATTGATTATAATTTCATGTGTAAGTCTGATTTTCTTACAATTGAAGTTAAAAAAACTGACGGTGAAATAGAAGTTATTGAGATTGAGAAGGATTTTGATGAAGATTTGGGAATTGTCTTTGAAAGCGCAGTATTTGACAGGGTTAAACCTTGTTTGAACAAATGTATATTCTGCTTTGTTGACCAGCAGCCTAAGGGTTTGAGAGAAACTTTATATGTAAAAGATGATGATTACAGGTTATCTTATCTTCAAGGTACTTACATAACACTGACAAATTTGAAAGAGGAAGACAAGGAACGTATCAAACGTATGCATTTAGGACCTTTTTATGTGTCTGTACATACGACAAATCCTGATTTGCGTGTGAAAATGCTTAGAAATCCTAATGCAGGCAAGGCTTTGGATAACTTAAAATGGTTCAGAAAAAATAAAATACCATTTCATGCGCAAATTGTATTATGTCCCGGGTATAATGACGGAGCTGAACTTGAAAGAACTCTGTCTGATTTGTCTGAACTTAAAAATACAGTGTTATCGGTAGCAATCGTTCCTGTTGGAATTACGCAATTCAGAAAAGAGGGATTACAACAGGTTGATAAAAAATGTGCTGTTGAAACTCTTGATATTGCTTCTAAATATAAAAAAGTATGCTGTTCTGATGAGTTTTTCCTGCTTGCTGAACGAGAAATTCCGCCGACAAAGTATTACGGAAACTTTTGCCAGCTTGAAGACGGCGTAGGTGCTTTAAGAATGCTTCTTGATGATTTTAAATCCAGTGCTTTGCCTAAATCAATTAAGAAGCATTTGAAAATGTCTTTTGCCGCATCTTACGCAGCTAAATATGCAATCGAGAAAATCGCAAAGGATTTAAATAAGATAAAAAATCTTACAGTGACAGTTAATCCGGTTAAATCGAATTACTGGGGACAGGATATTACGGTTGCAGGTTTGATTACTACTGATGATTTAATTAATACAGTAAAAGATTTGGATACGGATATGGTAATTATTCCGACTGTCATGCTTAAGCCTTATTCTGAGGACTTTTTAGACGGGAAAACTCTTACTTATGTTAAAGAGCAGACTGGAAAAGATTTTTTTGTGGTAAAAGATATTTATTCGATGAAAGAAATTGTTGATTATCTTTGGAGTAAGGCATAATTCAGCTTGAAAAGTTTCAACAAAACAGTTATAATAATAAAAGAAAAACGAAAGTAGCAACCAGCGTAGCCGTTGGACCGACAACATCGGGTTATATATAAATATTATAAACAAACGAAAGGAGCAATTTATGAGAAAGTTTAGTAAAGAAGCTGCTACGTTAGTTGGAGAAACATTGACAGAGCTCCAATGTGACGGGTCAAGCAGCTATGCTTGCGGGGGGGGGGCACTCTAAAAGCTCCTGCATTTACTCTTGCCGAAGGTGCTACGCACGTTGCCATGTTGAACAGTCAACGCCGTTTCGGATTTACTCTTGCTGAAGTATTGGTCACACTCGGTATTATTGGTGTTGTTTCTGCAATGACAGTCCCGTCTTTGATGCAGAATTACCAAAGACAATCTTATGTAACACAGCTGCATAAGGTTTATAACGAGCTTTCCCAAGCTCTTGTCCGCTATCAGACTGATAAAAATGCTGTAAATTTAAGAGAAGCCGGACTAAATAATCATGATGCATTATCTGACTTTGTAAAAAGTACATTTAAAGTTGTAAAAGAATGTGAAACAATGCAAAATTGCTTTGCTGATGAATATAAAACATTAGCAGGTACATAAGCAGAAGCTTATTATTTAAGAGAATATAATTCTTATATTTTAGCAAGCGGAGCAGCACTAAGACCTTTATATTCTCCTTCCAGTAGTAAATTGATAAATGTTCTCGAATGGCTGTCAGAAAGGAACAACTCTTTATGGATGCTTCGGTAAAATCCTAAATGATAACTGGCAGATGACATATTAAAAAAGGCTCCTTTTGGAGCCTTTTTTAGTACCTTTCCAAATATTTGTCGATTTCCCACTGAGAAACGTATGTTCTGAATGAGTCCCATTCTTTCTTCTTAGAGGACATAAATTCGTTGAAAATATGATCACCTAATGCAGCTCTGGATACAAGTGATTTATCAAAATAATCCAAAGCTTCTGCCAAGCTTCCCGGGAGCGAATCAATTCTTTGTTTTTTACGTTCTTTAGTAGTTAATTTGTATATATTGCTTTCAACAGGAGCAGGCGGATCAATTTTATTTCTTACCCCGTCTAAACAAGCTTCTAATATTGCTGCAAATGCTAAATAAGGATTACATGCAGGATCAGGAGATCGAAGTTCAACACGAGTGGCATTTCCGCGTTTTGCAGGAACTCTTAATAATGCACTTCTGTTAGCCAGTGACCAAGCCAAATAAACAGGCGCTTCATAACCCGGTACAAGGCGTTTAAAACTGTTTACAGTAGGGTTTAACACTGCCGTAATGCTTTTAACGTGTTTTAACATACCGCCGATTGAATATTTTGCAACATCTGAAAGCTGATATTCTGCGTTTTCATCATAAAAAGCGTTTTTACCGTCTTTAAATAAAGATACATTACAGTGCATACCGGAACCGTTAATTCCATAAATAGGTTTAGGCATAAATGTTGCATGTAAGTTATGTCTTGCAGCAATAGCTTTAACAGCAATTTTGAATGTTGCAACGTTATCTGCTGCGCTTAAAATATCTGTGTATCTGAAATCAACTTCGTGCTGTCCGTCTGCTACTTCGTGGTGAGATGCTTCAATGTCAAATCCCATTTCCTGCAAAGTTAAAACTATATCTGAACGAACATCTTCTCCCAAGTCTTCAGGACCCACATCATAGTATCCTGCACTGTCTTGTGTAGTAGTTGTTACATTACCGTCTTTATCTTTAGAGAATAAGAAAAATTCGGCTTCAGGACCTATGTTCATAGAAAATCCCATTTTTTCAGCTTCTTTCATAACTCTTTTTAAATTGCATCTCGGACATCCCTCAAAAGGAGTTCCGTCAGCATTGTAAATATCGCATATCAGTCTTGCTGAGTTTATTCCGTCCTTGCCTCTCCAAGGTAAAAGCTGGAACGAGTTTTTATCAGGGTGGAAAAACATATCGGAAGTTTCAATGCTTCTAAAGCCTTTAATAGAAGATCCGTCAAGCATAATTTCATTATTTAATATTTTTTCAATATGTTGAGAAGGAATTGTCATATTTTTTACTTGTCCGTTTATGTCAACGAACTGTAATTTGATAAATTTGATATTATAGTCTTTAATAAAGCCTTTAATATCTTCTTCACTAAATTGTTTGTTGTCTAATCTCGTGTGTGCAAATTCTTTCATGTAGACCTCTTTCCTTCTAACTATTTGTTTGTTCTGAAATAATCAAAACCTCTAATGTATTTTATTAGAATACTTTTTTCAAAAAAGGTCAATAGTTTTTATATTAAGATTAAATAAAGACGGGCAAAACGAATACTTAACAAATAGTAAATGTTTTTCTAAA
>ERZ780023.58-NODE-58-length-28075-cov-6.95889_pt1 | contig 28075 bp, 29 predicted proteins | sample MGYA00511863_ERZ780023 | MGnify/ENA primary metagenome ERZ780023 (study PRJEB29588, sample SAMEA2162138) | human gut metagenome | biome: human gut; feature: human-associated habitat; material: faeces | place: Denmark | collected 2008/2010 ...
CAGCAAAAGCGTTTTCGCATTCACCAGCCGTAGGTTATGGTGCTACTGCAAACGGCACAGGAGCCATAGCATTAGGGGGTGGTGGAGGATTAGAACAACCAACCGCAGAAGCAAACGGTTCTGTTGCTATCGGTTATGCAATTTCAACCGGTCCTAATGCCGTAGCAATTGCCCCCGGAGGAGTAGGTTCTTCACTGGATAGCCGAACACGTGCAACCGGTTCATCGAGTATTGCTTTAGGAGGTAATACACAGTCAACTAAAGATTATAGTATTGCGATAGGTGTAAGTGCTCGCAGTACCGAAGAACATTCAATGGCATTAGGTACTTTATCATCAGCAAATGCTAAAAATTCAATATCCATAGGTTATTCTTCCGCCGCAAGTGAAGAAAACGCAATAGCTATAGGAGATGCAACTTCAAGTGCATTAGGCACAATAGCTATTGGCGATGCAGCCAATGCATTATCTGATTATGCTGTTGCTTTAGGTTTAAACACTAACGCTTCAGGAGCTCAAGGGATTTCAATCGGGTATTACAGTGCAGCTAATGGTAATGATTCAATAGCAATCGGTACAAGTGCAAATACAGAAGCATCAAACGCAATATTACTCGGCTCAAACGCATATGTTCAAAGAGGCGGCGGTATAGCAATCGGTAATAATGCCCGTTCCGGAGCAACAGATTCAACTTTATATGGTGACCATGCTATTGCTATCGGTCAAGGTGCACAAGCAGGCAGTGATTACGGTATTTCTATCGGTAACAATGCAGGAAGTTCAAGCAAAGGTAGTAATGTTATAGCAATCGGCTCGTATGCCTGTCAATATGTAACAGGTTCCAATAAAACCTGTATCGGTGCAAATTCAGGTCCTGGCGAGGGACATTTTGAGGCAACAGATGATGTAGAGCGTATTTTTATCGGCAAACCACCTGCCGTTTTGCCTGATGTACATAATACTAATGAAGATAAAGGTATTGGACAAAATGCAATTGTTGAAATTGTAAATAAAAATGATTCTTCGAAGTGGGGCGGTAAACGTCACGGTTATCCTAACGGACCTACAGTATACATAAATGCTAACCTTGTAATTAGAGGCTATACGTGGTTAATGGTAGCGGATGACAAAGGTGATGAACATGACGAACAAGGTATTGTAAGTTCAAATAAACCTTCAGGTGACGGGCATAATATAAAATGGAACAGGAATGCTCAACAATTTCCAACAGTTTCTGATAGAAGATTAAAATATGTGGGTAAAGAATTTACCTCAGGCTTAGACAAAATCCGTGCATTGAAAGTGTTTAATTATACCTTCAAAAAAGATGGAGCGAAGACACCTCATGTTGGTGTAATAGCGCAAGACCTGCAAAAGGTTTTCCCTGATGCTGTTAAAAAAGGTGCAGACGGTTTTCTTACAATCAGAATGGAAGATATGTTCTATGCTGTAATCAATGCAATAAAAGAACTTGATGCAAGAGTTACTGCTTTAGAAAAAGAAAACTCTGAATTAAAACAAGTTATTCAAAAAATGCAGCAAGATAATACAAAACAAGAGGCAAGATTAAAGGCTTTAGAAGCTAAGATAAAATAAAATTTCATACGAAAAAAAAATAAGCCATTATCGTGTAAGTATCACGGTAATCCCAATGGCGGGTTAAGCGGATTGCCCGCAGAGGGCGAACGGTCAAAGCGAAGAGCTTTGCCGGAAGACCCGTTTAAAGCGGGCAACCAAGCAGCCGCCAGGCTTACTTTCATTCCTTCTCCCGCTTAATAGCGGGAGTTTTTCTTTTTTTTATGCTAAAATAATTTCAAGAATTGAGGGTTTTATGAAAAATATATTAGTTACAGGCGGAGCAGGATTTATCGGTTCGCATTTGTGTGAAAAGCTTATAGAACAAGGCAATCACGTTATATGTCTGGATAATTTTTTTACAGGCTCAAGAAAAAATATCGAGCATCTTTTGGATAATAAGGAATTTGAACTTATAAGACATGACATTATCGAGCCGATTATTTTAGAGGTTGACCGAATTTATAACCTTGCTTGTCCAGCAAGCCCTATTCATTATCAATACAATGCCATTAAGACTATTAAAACTAATGTTTTGGGCGTAACAAACATGTTGGATTTGGCGGATGAAACGCATGCAAGAATTTTGCAGGCTTCTACAAGTGAAGTTTACGGTGATCCGGTTGTTCATCCGCAAAGAGAGGATTACTGGGGAAATGTTAACCCTATTGGTTTAAGGAGCTGTTATGATGAAGGAAAGCGCGTTGCTGAAACTTTAATGATGGATTATCACAGGCAGCATAATGTTGATATAAAAATTATAAGAATATTTAACACATACGGGCCGCGTATGGCAGAAAATGACGGCAGGGTTGTTTCAAACTTTATTTTACAGGCTTTGAAAAACGAGGATATAACAATTTACGGTGACGGTTCACAAACACGCTCATTCTGTTATGTTGATGATTTAGTAAGAGGAATGATTTCGTTAATGAATTCAGAGGACTTTATCGGACCTGTAAATATGGGAAATGACGGTGAATACACAATTCTTGAACTGGCAAAAATGATTATTGAGCTTTCCAATTCAAATTCAAAAATTGTATTTAAGCCGCTTCCGTCTGACGATCCTTGCCAGCGCAAACCTGACTTGACACTTGCAAAAGAAAAATTGGGTTATGAGCCGACAATCCATGTTCGTGACGGCTTGCTAAAAACAATTGAGTATTTTAAAACAGTCCTTTAAGTATTATAGACAATTAAATAATAATCCTTTGTTGAACGTATTTTGTTTACGGCAAATTTTCTTGCAAACTAAAAATTTTTATTTGATAATGTCATTGAAAAAAGTTTATGAAAGGAGAGTTTAGCATGTGGGAAAAAGATATTGATATTAATCAAGTTGTTGAAATCCGCACAAGAACAAATGTTTATTTTGGTGTAGGTGCGATTAAAAAAATTGATGATATTGTTAAGACTTTAAAGACAAAAGGCATAGATAAAGTTATCGTAATGTCAGGCAGAAACGCATACAAAGCGACTGGTGCATGGGATTATGTTGAAAAAGCATTGAAAGACAACGGTGTAGGATACATTAATTATGATCAGGTTACTCCTAACCCTACAACTGTCCACGTAAACGAAGCAGCAAAAATGGCGAGAGATTTTGGTGCAAAAGCTGTTATTGCAATCGGCGGAGGTTCGCCAACAGATGCAGGTAAATCTGTTGCTATTTTGCTTGAATACCCTGAAAAAACTGCTGAAAATATTTACGATTTTGAATTTGCTCCTGAAAAAGCTGCGCCAATCGTATCTATTAACTTAACTCACGGTACAGGTACAGAAACTAACAGATTTGCGGTCGTAACTAACCTTGAAAAGAATTTCAAACCTGCAATTGCTTATGATTGCATTTATCCTATGTTTGCAATTGATGACCCTCAATTAATGACAAAATTGTCACCTAAACAAACAAGGTACGTTTCAATTGATGCTGTTAACCACGTTGTTGAAGCTGCAACTTCAACTGTTGCATCACCTTATTCAATCAGCCTTGCAAAACAGGTTATTGAACTTGTTGCAAAATATTTGCCGAAAGCTATTGCAAATCCTGATGATTTAGAAGCTAGATACTTCCTTGCATATGCGGCAATGATGGGCGGTGTAAGCTTTGATAACGGTTTGTTGCATTACACTCACGCTCTTGAACACCCGCTAAGTGCTGTTAAACCTGAATTATCACATGGTTTGGGATTAGCTATACTTTTACCGGCTGTTATAAAAACTATTTACAAAGACAGACCGCATGTATTGGCTGACATTTTGGCTCCAATAGCACCTGGATTAAGAGGTGAAGCATCTGAAGCTGATAAGGCTGCAAAAGAAGTTCAAAGCTGGCTTCAATCCGTTGATGTTCCTCAAAAACTTGAAGATGAAGGATTTACTGAGGCTGATGTTGAAAAACTTGTTGACCTTGTTTATACAACACCATCTCTTTCCGGACTTTTGGATATTGCACCGTCAGGAAACGGCAGAGATGTTGTAGAAGCTATTTACAGAAACTCTTTGAAACCGCTTTAGGTTTTACGGGCAAATTTAAAAAGGGCGTCTTTAAACAGACGTCCTTTTTTGTATTATAATTTAAATTATGATTACCAAAAGAAAACTGGAGCTGCTTGCACCTGCAAAGGATAAGAAAACAGCAATTACTGCAATAGAAAGCGGAGCTGATGCTGTTTATATCGGTTCGCCTAAATTCGGGGCGCGTCAGGCTGCGGGTAATTCATTAGAAGATATTAAGGAAATTGTTGATTATGCGCATAAGTTTTATGTAAAAGTTCATGTGACTATCAATACGATTTTAACTGATGAGGAACTTTTGCAGGCTCTTGATTTGATTAATAAGCTTTATGAAATCGGAGTTGATGCAATTATCGTTCAGGATATGGGAATTTTAAAGCTTGCAGTGGAAAATAAACTTCCTCCAATCCCTATTCATGCGAGCACCCAATGCGATACAAGAACACTTCAAAAAGCGGAATTTTTTAAAAAGCTCGGAGTTTCACGTATAATTCTTGCAAGAGAATTGTCTGTTGAGCAGATTAGGGAAATATGTGATGCTGTTTCTGAAAAAGATGATGAGGATGCGGTTGAGGTTGAAACTTTTATACACGGCGCGCTTTGCGTTTCTTACAGCGGTCAGTGCTATATGAGCCATTATATCGGAGGACGTTCTGCAAATAGGGGTGAATGCGCTCAAGCGTGCCGTAAAAAATACACTCTTGTTGATGAAGACGGGAATATTATTGCAAAAGGCAAGCATCTTTTGAGCCTTAAAGATTTTAATGCATCAAGACATATTGAAGAACTTGCAAAAGCAGGAGTAAAATCTTTTAAAATAGAAGGACGTTTGAAAGATGAAAACTATGTGAAAAATGTGGTTTTGTATTACAGAAACCTTCTTGACAAATGCGGCAGGAAGTCATCTTCGGGGCAAGTTTTCGCAGACTTTGAGCCTGATGTAAACAAAAGTTTTAATCGCGGATTTACTGAATATTTTCTTAAAAAACGTGAAAAATGTTTTAACTTTGACACGCCAAAGGCAGTCGGAGAAAAAATCGGAACAGTTACAAGAGTTGGCAGAGATTTTTTTGAGATTAAGACAAAAATTCAGTTGAATAATCAAGACGGTTTGTGCTTTATGCTTGGCGGTCACCTTGAAGGGTGTCTTGTTAACAGAACCGACAAAAACAGAGTTTTTCCGAATAAAATGAGCGGTATTAAGGTCGGTATGGAAATTTTCAGAAACAACGACATTCAGTTTGAAAAACAGCTCATAAATTCAAAGATTAAGCGCAGAATAGGGGTTGAGATTAATTTCCGTGATAATGTAATCACAGCAATTGACGATAATAAAAACTCTGCTAAGGTGGAAGTCGGTTTTTCGGAAATTCCTAAAAATCTTGAAAAAATGAAAGAAAATTTTATTAAACAAATGGAAAAAACAGGCGACAGTGATTTTTTTGCAAGAAATGTTCGCATCTGTTCTGATTTACCGTTTATACCTGTTTCAGAGATAAATGAATTAAGGCGCAGTCTGCTCGAAAAATTAATGGAAGAACGATTAAAAAATTATAAACGCGAATTTCAAAAACCTCTGCAATATGCTGAATTTCCGCAAAAAGAACTTGATTACAGGGCAAATATTCATAACAGTCAGGCAAAAGAATTTTATGAACAGTGCGGCTCAAAGGTTTGCGAAATGTCAGCAGAAAGCGGCTCGCATCCTGTTGAATTGATGCGGACAAAGCACTGTTTGAAATTTGCTTTTGATATGTGCAAATCCCCTAAAAAGCTTTATCTGATTGATGAAAAAGGCAAGAAATACCCGCTTATTTTTGATTGCAAAAACTGTGAGATGGTGTTACGCACGTAAAAATTGGACACATATGTTTATGAACCTTTGCGGCTCGTCAAGATATAAATCTTCCGCGTGAATACTGTCAAATAACTCAAATTTCTTATAGCAAACCGCTTCTTTATAAAGTTTTTCGGTGTGCCAGGAACAGACTGTAACATCTTTTTTGCCTGCTATAAAAAGTGTCGGAGCTTCTATATCTTTTATGATATTGACAGGTTTGATTTTCTTACCTGTAACTAATGACGGGCGGATTGAAAGCCAGCGCCTGAGCTCGAATTTTTTAAATGTAGGAATAAAAGCTTCTTTTTTCCACATCTGATTTTCGATTTTATCAAAATCAACAGGGGCAGAAACCGCGATTATTTTATCTATATCTTTATAAAGTGCGCTATGGATTAGCACAAGCGCCCCGCCGAGAGAAAATCCTGCAAGATAAACCTTTTTATATTTTGTTTTTGCAAAATCCACAACAGTTTTCAAATCAATTGTTTCTTTGCTTGTGAACGTATAAAATCCCGAACTTTTTCCGTGACCTCTGCAATCAAACGCGATTACATCAAATTCTTTGGAAAAATTTTGGGCCATATCAGAAAACGCCCTGCTGTCTTTTGTCATAAACCAGCCATGTACAATGATTAAAACCTCTTTGTGTCCTGTATCGTAATGGTTGAGGGCAAGCTTTATCCCGTCAGAAGTGTAAATAAAAGTTTCTTTCATAATTTATACTATTTATTGTTTTGTTTAACGTAATCTTCAATCATTTTGGCAGCTAAGTTACTTGCAGAACGTTTTTCTTTCTCTGCAATAGCTTTAAAATTCTCAAAAGTATCTTTCTCAATAATAACTACAAATCTATGTTTATCTTTTTTAATGACCATTTATGAACCTCTTGTAATATGTTTGTAAACCTATGTAAATTTTACTATTAATTTGTTATTAATTCAATTGCAAAGAGTTTATAATAAGTTTATAAACTATTATAAAAGGAGTATATTATGATAAATAAAAAACTAAATGATATTATGTCTAAATGGTCTGATTTGATAACATATCTTGAAGTTATCGCAGATTATTGCAAGTATAACAGAAATATCAACTAAGTATCTATGATACTTCCTTTGTTTTTATATATTTGTAAAGAAAATCGTAAGCTTTACGAGCAGCTTGATTATTTGGAAATGGAAACCTTTGACTTTAAACAAAATAACCTTAAATAGAAATTACAGATATCATACGAAAGTATGAGCAAGGAATGCAGGTTTTGGTATATAGTAAAATGTACCAGAGGGTAGAATTTGTGTTAAACGGTGTATTTCAACGACCATATTTGAATAAAGACGGCAGGAGTCTTGTTAAGAAAAAACAAGATGAAGAAAAGAATGCCTCATCAGCTGCTCAGCGAGAAGAGCAGTCTAATTCAAATTCCAGGAGTAAAGGGCTTCAATATGTAGAACAAAGCAAGCCTGCATATACTCCCGGCTATCAACGTGTTCAAAACAACGGAGAACAGGTTGACTGGCGTCAAATGCGCACTCAAATTCAAAGTCAGGTTCAGACAAGACCCCCTCAAAATGCACAGCTGACATCAGCAAATCAAACTGATGCTATTAGTGCTACAAAGACTTTATCAGGCAGAAGCACTGTCATTAATATTGCACAAATTCTTAAAGATTTTAAAAACACCGCAGCAGCAATTGGTACCCCTGATGATTTGAAAGAAGAAGTTAACGGTTATCTTACTCTGATTGAAGCTCAGGTTAAAAAAGATAATCCGAATACAAAGCTTGTAAAATCTAATTTAAAAAATGCATCTTCTATTCTTGATAACTATATCTCAAAAACTTTGAATAAAGATTCAAAAGTTGTTGAAAACTGGGTTGATGCACTGTTTTTACAACAAATTGATTTCAGCTACAACGAAGGTGATATTAACCCTCAGTTTTTGGTAAAATTCCCTGATGGAAGCACACAACAGGAAGCAAAAACCGAAAATAAAACTGTTGTAAACGAAACTGTTCAAGAACCCGTTCCACAGGAAATTTAAACTGATTCAAAAGTTTTTTCCCTTATTCCTCAGGATAAAGAGCTGAAAACATTATTTATTCAAGCGAAAAAGGCATCTTATGCAAACGAGCCTGAAAAAGCGATTGAAACTTTCCAAAAAGCATTGCAGCGTGCAGATGAAGTCGGTGACACCGAAACAAAATCAAAAATTTTCTACGAAGTCGGCAGAATTTATGATGACCACGATTACTATGCTCAGGCACTGAAAAGCTATAACCAATCAGTACAAAATACTACCGATAACAATGTAAAAACCAAAGCACACTATTCAATGGCGCAGATTTACGATGATGTAAACCAAATTGAACCTGCACTTGATCATTATTTCAATTCAATTTCTTATGCGGGACAGGAGGATAACTTTGTAGCACAGTCAACTTCTTTAACTAAAATGGGTAATATATTTACAGATATGTACGAAGATGAAGCAATGGATTATTATTCAGTTGCAGATGATTTGGCTTCTCAAACTGATAACTCAAAAGTTAAAGGTTTTGTATCTTCAAGTATGGGTGGAGCTTATGAAAAATTCGGCGAACCGCAAGAAGCTCTAAAATCTTATTCAAAAGCAGTGCAGCATTACGCTGATGCCGAATCCCCTTTAAAAGTTGCGCAAAATTATTCAAAAGCAGCAGACATTATGGTTGAATACAGTAATGTTCCAAAAGCAAAGGGTCTTTTAACAAAGGCTCAAAACTATGCACGTCAAACCGATGATGTGAACTTGATGAATGAAATCAGAGAAAAATTAAACAGTCTTGAGTTACTCGGCTAAATATGTTATACTAAGTGTGTAGTTATAATTTGAAAGAAGCAACCAGCGTAGCCGCTGGACCCGCGACCTTGGGTTATGTATAAATATTATAAAAAAAAGAAAGGAAGCAAATTATGAAAAAATTTAGTCACATCGGGGGGGGGGTACTCTAAAAGCTCCTGCGTTTACTCTTGCTGAGGTTTTGGTCACACTTGGCATTATTGGAGTGGTTTCAGCAATGACAGTTCCGTCTTTGATGCAGAATTATCAAAGACAATCTTATGTTACACAGCTGCATAAGGTTTATAACGAGCTAAATCAGGCCTTAATTCGTTATCAAACCGATAGCAACGCGGTCAGCCTTAGGGAAGCGGGGTTAACCTCAAACAGTGCTTATGGTTCGTTTTTAAAAAAATATTTTAATGTTGTACAGGATTGCGGAACGACGCCAACTCCTTGTTTTTCGGCGTCGTATAAAAAGCTTTCCGGTGTAAACTCCGGCTTTAAGTGTACATATAATTGTATGGTTCTTTCGAGCGGTGCATCAATAGGTACATTCATTGGAACCAATAATATTGTACAATTTGTTGTTGATATAAATGGGTCAAAAGGTCCTAATATATATGGCAGAGATGCATTTTCATTATATCTTTATACTAACGGTGTTATTGATGATTTGGCATTAGAAGATATTGAGGATTCAGATAACCTTAACTGGGCTAATGCAGCTGCACCTCTTACAAAAGAACAAAGAGAACAAAATTATACAAGAGCCTGCATCGGAAATAATAGTTCAGAATGGCATGGCTGTTTTGGAAAAATCCTGAATGATAACTGGCAGATGACATATTAAAAAAAAACGGGGATAAGCCCCGTTTTTATTGTTTAGACATTATTTCGATTTCGTTTCCGTCAGGATCTTTGAGAAACGCGATATGCATATTAACTTCCGGCATGAAATAAGGTTCATAAAGGTACTCATAACCCATTGACTGCATTCTTTTTGAAAATTCTTCCATAGAATTTGTTTCAAAAGCCAAATGTCCGAATGCGTTACCGTTTTCATATCCGTTTTCAGGTGTTTCCTTGTTGTATGTAAGTTCAATTTGAGTTTGACCGTCTTCATCACTTAAATAATATAAAGTGCAATCATCCAGTACAACTTCACCTGTTCTGTTCATATCAAGAAGTTCTGTATAAAATCTCATTGATGCATCAATATCTTTTACTCTAATCATTACGTGTACAAATTTCATAGTTCATCCTCCTTAATTTTTAGTTTAACATATAATTTTTATAAAACGTTGAAATCTTAATAATAAATTGATATAATAAATATTATAAATATATGAAAGGAGCACCAGCGTAGCCGCTGGACCCGCGACCTTGGGTTATGCATAAATGTATAAAATTATTGGGAATGTTTGCCGCGTTAATTTAGTCAATATGAGAAAAAACGCCGTTTGAAGTATTTTTATCAATTTCAATAACATGTCTTATAATAGTATGAGCCATTAAAAGCAAATACGGGTTAATCTCGTTTGTATTACTCATATTAATTTTAGCCTGCGGTTTTTCCTGTTTCTCGTTTACGGTTGTTTGCGAGTTTGTTTCAAAGGAAACCACAGATTCCATTGAGTAGTGTTTTTCGTCACTTTCAATACGCATTATAAGTTCATCTTTTGGAAATTCTTTTACGCATTCAATATTTACATGAACAGAATTTGAACTTTCTAAAACTAGCGTTGCAGTGACATTACCGTAATTAAGAGTGGTTATTGTAATAACAAGAATGCTGTCAGCTCCTTCATCGGCACCTCCATTTTCTATATCAAGGTCAAATCCTACGCCCTCCTGCAATGGCAGCCAGGGAAGATACAGAAGCATTAAAAGTTTCATTGTCTGGGCAGAATCGTTTTGAGAGGCTGCTGCAACACTTGCATTAATAAGTTTTGCGGTTTCTTTTAACTGCGACATATCAGTAATTCCTAATTTGGCAGAATTAGCCATAGCTGTAATCAATTTTGCTATGGCATCTTTTCCGTTTGTTTGAATTAATGCTGCGATTTCAGAAAGATTAATCAGTCCTGATGATATTGCAAGATTTTTTAAAGAAGCCTGCATCTGGCTTAATATAGCTTTATTGCCTGTAAGAAGAATATTTTGAGCTTCTGTTAATGACATACCCTGAAGCTGTGCAAGAATCTGAGCTTGTGTTTGTGATAAAGCATTTCTCTGCATGTTTATTTGATTTGCAAACCTCTGATTAAACTGTGCAAGAGAAATATTTCTCTGCATAATATATACAAGTTCGTTAAGGTTCTTTGGCAAATTCATCATATCTTTTACATACGCAGATTGGTCAACTCCTCCCATATTTCCCATCTGGGGTGTAGGTACAGAGCGTGATGCATTCGGACCTGCAGATTGCTGTGGAGTAGGAGTAAAAGATGTTTGGGCAGGACTTTTTGCAGGAGCTTGTTTTTGTGCATTAAGCGCCTGATAATTTACAAATTTTGATATTAGATGACCTAAATTTAAATCTGCCATTGATTTAATTATACTGATTTTTCAAGGTTTGTCCAGTAAACGCTGTTTACATAAAATACATATTTTACTTAAATGATTGTAAAGTCTGTAAAAGTTTGTTATAATGTAAAATATAGATTTATAGTACAAAAAGTTATGTTGAATTAAGAGTATGGGGGTACAATGATTAAACATACAAAAAGAATTACTATGCGCGGCTATACTTTGGCTGAGATAGTTGTGGTAATGCTGATTATTGCGGTAGTAGTCGGCGTAAGTATTAAAATTACCAAAGCCAAGTTAGATTCTGTAATATCGTATACATATTACGCTGCATATTCGACTTTGCGTTCTGCAACAAGTGAAATGATTGCAGATTATGATCCGAACAAAGATGCATATACATATCAGCGAAGATTTTTTGATATGTTTAATTTAACTCCGGAAGCAATTGCTGCTAACCAAACTCAAGCATTTGATAAATATGACACTATTGATTGTTCTATAAGAACTAATATACCTACTTATGACAGTGTATACACTGCATCTATTCTTCCTTCTTTAAATACTGACCAAACATTTTTGCCTACTGAGCAGGTTACTCAGACTGCAGTAAATACTGAAGAAACCGGTGGAGGCGGTGGAGGCGGTGCCGAAACTGGTGGTGAAGAAAACGGTGCCTGCGCAGGTAAAATAGTTGCATGTTCATCAGATAAATATTATAACTATGATAAATGTGCATGTGTACCTAAAAAAGCTACAATTCCTAAAACAGGCGAAAAATTCTGTACTTTGTTAGAAGAATATGTAAATATTGCAGGTGGTACTTCAATTTGTAATGGAAGTGCAATTTCTGCAAACACAACTGATTTTTCTGATAAAACTCCTGATTTAACTCTACGTAACGGATTAAGAATCTACGGATTAAAAGGAGGTTATGCTGCGATTCCTATGCTTGCAGGAAATAATATAGCTTATAACACTGATTTATCTATCGGTGACAGAATTGTTATTCTTGTTAAAAAGCTTAAGAGGGATGTAGTTGCATATACTGATTTTATAACAGCTCAAATCACTGCATTCTATCGCGATATGTGGTCACAGCCTGCTTATGCAAGATGTGCACAAGTTAATATCGTGATTGGTCAAACTTGCGCACAATCAGGTGGGAAATTGTGTGATGGCTCAATCCATGAAGAAGATGGATGTTTCAGATGCTGTACTCCGAAATTATGTAATGTAAGTGATATTTCAAAGTGCAGTTCATCAGGCGGTACTTTTAACTTAACAGGTTGTTATTGCTCTTGTCCTTCAGGAACAAGACTTGTAGGAGGTCAATGTATTGTTTTAACTCCTGTGGTTCCTACAACAACTACATCAACGAATACACCAACAACTCCTACTTCATCCACTACACCATCTACTATATCTACCGGCGGAACCCCTGCGCCTGCACCTGAGCCTGATCCGTTTGAAGGTGTAAATATTAACGAAGTTGGCTACATTGTATATATTGATGTTGATGGCAGCAAAGGAAATTCTACTCTTTGGGATGATGTTTATCCTTTCTATATTACAATGTCAGGCAGAGTAGTTCCTGCGTTTGATTCAGCAGCAAATCCTGACGGTGCTGGCGCTGACAGCGTACATCACTTGCAAGTAAGTGTAAAAAATGAAACAATTAATGCAAACGGAAGACGTGCAATTAAATGGCTCGCTAAAAGCGTAAGCTTTAGAGAAGGTGCTTGCCTTTCAGGTTTCGTAAGCTCAAATACACCTTATTGCTCTGGTATGAGCTATGATAATACCTGCTCATCCGCAAATTCAAATTGTCAGGTTAAACCTATTAAACCGATGAAATTATTCTAGAAAATAATAACAAATAAAATAACCCTTGTATAAACAAGGGTTATTTTTTATTTCTTAATTGGAAGATATGATTGAGGGTAGTTGTAATCTTCTTTAAACCCTAAATGCCTGTACATCTTTAATGCCTGGAAGTTATTTGTTTCTGTTGTAGTATTAACTTCTGTTATGGGTTTTTCTCCTGATTCAGCCCATTCGATAAGCTTTTCGACAGATTTTTTTAACATGTGTTTTGAAAGACCTTTTCCCTGATGTTCTTTTTTAATAGAAACAATAGGAATATTTGCAATTCTTCCGCCTGTTAAATTCATAAAGCAAAAACCTACGGGATTTCCTTTGTAAACAAGTACAGTAGTAGCTTCGGGGAGAAATTCCGCATACAGATTTTTTACAATTTTTGTAATTATATCGTAAGTGCCGTCTTCTGTTTTAAATCTTGGATCAAAAAGAGCATCTGCGCTGTCATCAAAACCTTCATGCACGACTTTTATTGCATCTTTAAAATAAACATCACTCCAGCTTACAAGTTTGTAATCTTCATCAAGCGGTGAAAGCTGTGACATTTTCAGGATTTCTCTTGAATTAGTTCCTGCCATCATAAACCTTAATACTGCAATTCCAACAAATTTAAATCCGAAGCGCGCAATTTCGCCGATAATATTTTTTTGTGAACCTAACATAGGATAGCAGACAATTTTTTCAGTTCTTTCAGCTTTTGTTAATTCTAAGAATTTTTTAATTAAATATACACTTCTTTCAGCCATATTTTCCATTTTAAAAGAATGTATAATATTTAGTTCTACTGCTTCAGATATTGCCGTTGTATAAACCAAAAATGCAACGGGAATAGTATTTTCATATAATACCAGGCAGTCAATAAGTTTTTTATCGACAGAATCTACAAAATCGTCAAACCCTAAAGGTTCGAGTTCAAACTTGTATTCTTCAACCGCTCTGTTTCTAAAATCGTTGTAAACAGTAGCGAAACCTTTATAATCGTCAGGTGTAAGCAATCTGGCTTCAAAGTTATTTTCGGTCATAATCTTAATTCCTTGTAAAAAATTTTGCATGGTGCATCATATCATATGATGCATTTTTTCTTTTTTAGTTTCCATATATCTTTTGTTATATGAATTAATTTGAGGTTCTATTTTCACTATATCATGCACTGTTAAACCGTAACCATTCAAACCGATGATTTTTTTAGGGTTGTTTGTAATGAGGTTAAAGTTATTGAAACCTAAATCAAGAATTATCTGCGCACCCATACCGTAGTCGCGCAAATCAGCTTTGAAACCCAATGAAAGATTTGCTTCAACGGTATCCTGACCGATTTCCTGCAAATGATAGGCTTTAATTTTGTTGACGATACCAATTCCTCTGCCTTCATGACCTTTCATATAAATAACAGCGCCTTTGCCGTATTCGTTAATCATCTGCATTGCGGTATGAAGCTGATAATTGCAATCACATTTTAAGCTTCCGAAAATATCGCCTGTCATGCATTCGCTATGAACGCGGATTAGAGGAATTTTATCAGAGCCGTCATCCTTAACAAGAGCAACACCTTCCTGTTTGGTAATTTGGTTAATATAACCGTAGATTTCGAATTCACCAAATTGTGTAGGCAAATGAGCTTCTGCTTCACGTGTAACTATTTTTTCGGATTTGAGGCGGTAAGCAATTAATTCCGCAACGGAAATAAATTTTATATTGTTTTCTTTTGCGAACTGATAAAGTTCATCGCGTTTAGCCATGTGTCCGTCTTTACCCATAATTTCGCACATCGGCCCTGCAGGAATATGTCCGCAAAGTCTTGCTAAATCAACAACTGCTTCAGTATGTCCTGTTCTTGTTAAAACTCCGCCTTTTCTTGCAACGCAAGGGAAAAGGTGTCCCGGTCTTCTCAAATCAGAGGCTTGAGCATCAGGAGCAAGGCAGACTTCAATAGTTTTTGCTCTGTCAAAAGCTGAAATTCCTGTTGTAACACCGTATTTTTCATCGGCATCAATACTTACGGTAAAAGCTGTTTTCATGCTTTCCGTGTTTTGTTCAACCATTTGAGGAAGTTCCATTTTTTCTGCGATTTCCGGTGAAATTGCAAGGCAGATTAAACCTTTTGCTTTTTCAGCCATAAATTTTATAATTTCAGGAGTAACCATTTGTCCCGAGCAAATTAAATCACCTTCATTTTCACGGTCTTCGTCATCGGCAACGATAATCAATTTACCGTTTTTAAAATCTTCAATAGCATCTTCAATTTTGTCAAATTTAAAATTATCCATTATATAAATCCGTTCTCTTTCAAAAAGTCTTCTGTAATATTATTATTCTGCGTTGATAAAAATTTTTCAACATATCGTCCTAAAATATCTGTTTCTATATTTACTTTATCACCTATACGCAGGTTTTTGAGGTTGGTAAATTCAAGAGTATGCGGAATTACTGCAACGCCGAAAATATTACCGTCAAGTTTTGAAACTGTTAAGCTGATGCCGTTTACGGTGATAGAACCTTTATAAACAATATATCTGCTGTCTTTTACTTCAAATTCCATATTGCCCAAATAAATTCCGATACTGTCAACGTGTCCTTGAACAATGTGTCCTCCCATTCTGGAAGATGGGGTAAGCGCGCGCTCAAGATTTACTTTTTCGCCTTGTCTAAATCCTTTTGTAATTTTTAATGTTTCAGAACTTACATTTGCTTGAAACGTATTTTCAGTCATAGATACAACTGTTTGACAGCATCCGTCAATTGCAATACTGTCGCCGATTTTAGTATTTTCTAAAACCTTGCTGCATTCAACAACAAGCTTTTTCCCGTCAAAACTTTTGATTAATCCTATTTCTTCTATAATCCCTGTAAACATAGTTTTAATTTATCATGAAAATAGCTTTTCGTCTAATTGAAATACCGGAGGTATAAATTTTATAATTAGAAGTTATGGGATTAACTTTTGAAAAGCTTTTTAAGGCTTATCTGGACTGCAGGAAGCATAAAAGAAGCACGATTAATGCGCTTATGTTTGAGTATAATCTTGAGCAAAATCTTTTGAAATTATATGAAGACTTGATTAGCGGAGAATATGAAATTGGTCAGAGCATTTGTTTTATAGTGCTTTATCCAAAGCCGAGAGAGGTTTGGGCTGCTGATTTCAGGGACAGAATTGTACACCACCTTATTTATAACGAGATTAAAGACAGGTTTTATAACAGGTTTATTAAAGATACATACAGCTGTATACCCGAGCGCGGAACAACAAATGCGGTAAAGACAGTCAAAAAGCACGCTGCTTCAGTGACAGAAAATTATACCAGAACCGCTTATTTTCTTAAAGCTGATTTGAAGAATTTTTTTGTAAGTATAGATAAAAACATTCTTTACTCTGAAATCCAAAAGCTTGTGCCCGAAGAATGGGTTCTGAAACTGATAAAACAGGTTATTTTTCATAACCCCAAAAGCAATGTCTGCATCAAATCCCCGTCGTATAAATTTGACTATCTTCCGAAATATAAAAGCTTATGGTACACTCCCTCAGAAAAAGGTCTTCCCATAGGTAATCTTACAAGCCAGTTTTTCAGTAATGTATATCTAAACGTTTTGGACCAGTATGTAAAACATCATTTGAAATGCAAATACTATTGCAGATATGTTGATGATTTTGTAATAATGCATGAAGATCCGAAATATTTAAACAGTGTTCACAAAGACTTAACGAAATTTTTAAAAGAAAAGCTTGCGCTTGAACTGCACCAACACAAAAAACTTATTAACAAAGTTGATAAAGGTATAGACTTTGTAGGCTTTGTAGTAAAGCCTTACAGAACAAGCCTGCGGCAAAAGACCATAAAAAGAATTTTTAAGACAATCAGAGAACAAAAGACAAATGAACATTGGTTTTATAAGGAAGAACTTGAAAGATTTGTTAGTACAATAAACAGTTATCTCGGCATGCTTAGAAGCACAAACGGCTACATAATAAGAAAAGAGATATGCGCTCAATGCATAAACTTGTTTGTAAATTGTGATGAGGATTTTACTAAGTTAACTGTTGTTTAGCACAATTATAAAGGAACAATGCAAAATCATCGTCTTCGTTAATTTTGTTAATCAAAATGCGTCTGATTTCAACAGGAGTTTTTTCGACTGGGAATAAAAACAGTTTATAAGGTTCAATTTCAAGCACCTCACAAATAGCGTCAAGTGTTTCGGGAGTCGGGTAATTTTTCCCGTTTTCAATAAAACTTACGCTTCTGGGGCTTATTCCTATTTTTTCTGCAAAATACTCTTGAGTAATACCTTTTTCATTTCGCAGAGATTTAATTTTTGCACCGAGTAATTTCTTTATCTGATACATAATTTCCCTAGGTAATCATTATCCTCAATATCTCTGTAAAATTTAATGAGCTATTAGGTAATAATTACTTGACAATATTATCTAATAAGTAGTATAATTTATCCACATGGCTAGTATGTAACATAAAAGAGAAAAGGGTAATTTTATGAAAAAGAAAAATCTTAAAAAAGGGTTCACTCTTGCAGAAGCTTTGCTGACAATCGGTATTATCGGTGTTGTAGCTGCAATGACTTTGCCGACAGTAATTAATGAAACAAGGGACAAAGAGTATGCTGCAGCGCGTAAAAAAGCTTTGGCAACAATAGGCGAAGCTGTAAGGCTGATTACAATTCAAGGCGACATAAGATATGCGGAAAATGCTCAGGATTTTGTTGAAAATTATTTAAAAAAACAGCTTCAAATAGTGAAAACTTGTGACAACAATAATTTGAGGGACTGTGGTATTGAAACGGAACCCAACAAAATGGTGTCACTTGCCGAACAAAAAATGACAATGCCGAAAACTATTAATGAATTGGCGCCAGGCATGTCAAACGGTCTTGCAATAGATCCGGCATCAACAAGCTACGGTTTTGTAATGTCCAACGGTTATGCTGTAAATTTGTTTTATAATCCGTCATGCTTGAGTGACAACAAAGATGCAAACCACTGGGGACAGGACAGAGTATGCGTAAATGCGATATATGATATGAACGGTCTTGCACAGCCGAATGAAGTCGGAAAAGATATAGGTTTTGTAACCATATTATATCCTGACGTAAGAACAATTGCAGTGGCTCCGGATGTTTATAAACAGAACGCTGCAGGTGCAAATTTTGATAATGCAGGTGCAAGTTGTACAAACCAAAACAAAGAATACACACTTCCTAACCGTGATGAGCTCTTAGCTATGTATTACAACGCTAACCTTTTAGGAATTACGTCAGGCTTCTATTGGTCTGCCTCTCAGGCTTCCGCAGAGTTAGGTTGGTACCAGATTTTCAACAATGGCAACCGCTACCGCGTCGCTAAGTCCAATGGCTACAGTGTGCGCTGTGTCAGGAGATAAGTTATTTAATTATTTAGTTATTTAACGCGAATATTTTTGCGCAGTAAAAACCTCCTTAAATTTAACAATATCAATTATTTACAAGATTTATTATACCATAAAACCATACATAGTGCAAGTTTTAGGCAATAAAATCTACATGAAACTTTACAAATAAAGAGTTATAGGAGAATAATATGGCTCAATATCAACATCTGCCTATATACAAAACAACTTATGATTTGTTGACGGATTTAATGAACGTTACTAAAGAATTCCCGCGTGATTTTAAATTTTCACTTGGCGAAAAAATTCAAAATCACGTTATAGAATTGCTCGTTTTGATATACAAGGCAAACAGCACTAAAAATAAAAAAGATTTTATCTCTGAAATATTAAATGAAGTACAATTTCTGGATTTGTTTTTAAGAATTTCTTTTGACTTAAAAATAATTCCTCAGGCAAGGTACTGTGTTCTTATTGAAAAAACATATTCCATTGCCAAACAAGCTCAAGGGTGGTTAAAATCCTCCTTTGAATATGAGCCTGAGCCTGTTTATGCTACGGTATAGCAGGGTGTGCTCAATTTATCTCGTCAGCGGTGGTTGTTAAATATTTTCAACCGAAGTTTTGCAGGCAGGAGGATGAAGAAAAATCCAAAAATTGACAAATTTTTGAGGTTTTTCAAATCCGACCTAAAGAGTGTGAGTGTCAGGCGGGGTGCGGGATAGCACGCAGACTGACACGAAACCGTTCCCGGGAGTTTGCAGGAAAAATTTTAATTTTTACGCAAACTCATAATGCAGAAGTCCTTTGTTTTGAAAGATTCGAAGCAGATGATTGTTAATCCGCTGTTCCACGTCAGGCAACTATTGGTCTGCCTCTCAGGCTTCCGCAGAGTTAGGTTGGAACCAGAATTTCAACAATGGCAACCGCAACCGCAACGCTAAGTCCAATGGCAACAATGTGCGCTGTGTCAGGTGATAAATTAAAAAAAAGGGTTAACACCCTTTTTTTTGTTGCCTTTGAATTTTAATAATATTGACATATTTCTTGTTCAAGAATATAATTCATTCAGGGTAAGCCCAGATATCATTACTTTCCTGACGGCTCAAACTAAAAATTTGTAAAACCGAAAGAGAAAGGGGGTGATAGAGTGGAATTCAGTGTATCTGAAAAAGCGTTAGTGCTTATTCTGTTGATAATACTAACGCTTAAATTCCAATCATAGGGGCTTTTAAAGTGCGGACTGCAATCCGCACGCCCTTTCTTTTTATTATAACATTTTTTTTAATTTTTTCAAGTGTATTGTAAATTTATTTTCCCGATTTGCGGTTTGCAATTAAAAATTTTTCAATCTATAATATTCATGAATTGTGACACTAATAAAAGGAGAGAACTATGTCAAGAAAACCTATTATTGCAGGAAACTGGAAAATGAATTTACTTCAATCAGAAGCTAAAGAAGTTTTTGAAGGAGTAAAAAATTTCGTAAAAGATTATACAGCTCAAGAATTACCTACAATCGTTATTGCTCCTGTATTTACATCAATTGCGGCAGTTGAATCAGTTAAATGTGACTGTGGATGCGGCGGTAAAAAGATTGCTATTGCAGGACAAAATTGCCACTGGGAAAAATCAGGTGCTTATACAGGTGAAATTTCAGTTGAAATGTTAGCTGATGCAGGTTGTGATTATGTAATTATCGGCCACTCTGAAAGAAGACAATATTTCGGCGAAACTGATGAAATGATTAACAAAAAAGCTAAAGCAATTTTGGCAGGCGGCTTAATTCCTATCATCTGCTGCGGCGAAACTTTAGAACAAAGAGAAGCAGGTATTACTGATTCATGGATTGCGGGTCAAATTAAAGCTGCTTTAGAAGGGCTTTCTTCTGAAGATGTTGCAAAATCAGTTATTGCTTACGAACCAATCTGGGCTATCGGAACAGGTAAAACTTGTGATTCTGATGAAGCAAACAGAGTAATCGCTATGATTAGAAACGTTGTTAAAGAAGTTGCAGGAGCACAAGCTGCTGATTCAATCAGAATTCTTTACGGCGGTTCTGTTAAACCTTCAACTATTGAAGAACAAATGTCAAAATCAGACATCGACGGTGCTTTAATCGGCGGTGCTTCTTTGAAAGCTGACAGCTTAAATGAAATTATTGAAAAAACAATGCGGATTGCGAGCCTAGTGTAAAGCAGAAACGCGCAAGCGTTTTGCTGCACACGTCGTACGCGAGCAACCAAGCGGAAAGTTGCTGTTGCTAAATAGAAAATATTATAAAATATTTGATAAAAGACAGGATTTAATATCCTGTCTTTTTTTTAGAAATTGACAAGTGAATAGCTTTTATTTTATAATTTAACATACTGACGTTACGTAAAAAAAGGAGTGCAAAATGGCACAACAATTTAATCCGCAAAATATTAAAAAAAGAACTTCTGTTTTAGTTTTTCTAAAAGGTTCAACAGCTCCGTTAGTTTTATATGTTGAAAATGCAGAAGAACTATATGCAGAACTGCAGCAGTCAATTAAAAGCGCAGCAGCAGTTTTGATTGAAAAAGAAACTCTTGGACCTTTGAAAAAAGTTTGTTTTATATCAAATCAAGTTGCAGCTTTAGCAATACAGGAAGAACAATACGTAGGCTAACATATCATGGAACACAAAATTTCAATTGAAGAACTTGAGAATACCCCTTCTAAAACTCTTGAATTTCACTTTGATGAAAAAATAAAAGAGTTAGATTGTGTTTCTCCGATTAAGTCAGATTTGGAAATTAAATCGCTGGGTGAATTCATTGAGATTTCAGGAAATGTTAAAGGCATTGTTAAACTTGAATGTGATTTGTGTTTGAAAGAATTTGAATATGAATTGGATTTCGATATTGATGAAATGTTCGCTAAAAACGCGCTATTAGAGGATTACGGACAAGAAATAGAGCTGAAAGAAGGACAATTTGTTACAGATTTGCAAGGCGCAGAAGATATTGATATTTATGACTTATTGTATCAATCTGTAATATTAAATTTACCAAATAAGAAAGTTTGTGGTATAAATTGTAATGGGGATAAATTTCTAAAAGAAGAAGATTTATCCGATCCGAGATTAGATGTTTTCAAAAACATTAAAATCGATGAAAATTAAGTTCACCAAAGTTCTTTTCTCCCCTAAGGAGAAAGACAATAAGAAATATAAGTAGTAGTAAAAATAAAAAGGAAAAAGAAAAATGGCAGTACCTAAGAAAAGAACAGGACATTCCGCACAAGGACACAGAAGAAGCAACTGGAAAGCAACAAAACCGGAAACTACTAAATGCCCTAACTGCGGTGAAACAGTATTAACTCACACAGTATGCACAGCTTGCGGTACTTACAAAGGTAAACCTGTAAGCTTGAAAGATAGAGTTGAAGAAGCGGACCGCGAGCCGAGTGCGAAGCGTAGCGAAGGCACATCTAACGCGAGCGGCCAAGCAGCAGTTGAAGAAAAGAAACCTGCTAAAAAATCAACTAAAAAAGCTGAAAAAGCTGAAGAAACAAAGGTAGAAGAAGTAAAAGCAGAAGTTGTTGAAGAAGTTAAAGAAGAAGCTCCTGCAGAAGAAACTTCTGAAACTGAAGAAAAATAGTTAACTCGTTGAATGGCTGAAAGCCTTTCAGCCATTCAATTTTTTCAGACCGTAAACTTAATAAGACTTTGAGAGGGAAAGATGACAAGAATAGCAATTGATGCAATGGGTGGCGATCACGCCCCGCACGAAATCGTGGCAGGTGCTGTATGGGCAGCTAAAGAATATGGGGTTGCAATTGAGTTAGTCGGTAAACAAGACAGAATTGAGCAAGAACTTGATAAAATTACTCATGAAGGCTTTATGACCGATTACGGAAAAGGCGGTGCTGCAAAGTGTCGTATTAAAATTGATACCACTAAATTGGATATTAAAATTACCCATGCTTCAGAAGTTATTGAAATGGGCGAAGCTCCGGGACAAGCTATTCGTAAAAAGAAAAAGTCATCAATAGTTTTAGCTGTGGATGCGGTTGCTCAAGGCAGCTCTGATGCTGTTGTGGCAGCAGGTTCTACCGGTGCTGCTATGGCGTCAAGTTTATTTGGTCTTGGCAGAATTCCTGGAATTGACAGACCGGCTATTGCAGTTACTTTGCCGACAATTAAACGCCCGATTGTTGTAATCGATGGCGGTGCTAACAGTAACTGTACTCCTGAAATGTTGTACCAATTCGCAATTATGGGTGCAACTTTCTCTAAAAACGTTTTAGGTATTGAACATCCGCGTATCGGTGTTTTAAATATCGGTGAAGAAGCAGGTAAAGGTAACGAACTTGCTCAAGCTACTTATAAGCTGCTTGAAGAACAGCAGGAAAGATTAAACTTCGTTGGTAATATCGAAGGTAAAGAAATTTTCTTAAGCGTTTGTGATGTCGTTGTATGTGACGGTTTTGTTGGAAACGTTGCATTAAAGGTTACCGAAGGTACATCTCAGATGTTATTCAGAATGTTAAAACAAGAATTTAAGGCTGATTTAATGGGAAAAATTATCGGTCTTCTTGCAAAACCTTTCATGAAAAGAATTTATACAAAAATTAACTATGAAGAATTCGGTGGAGCATTGCTTTTAGGTGTTAAAGGCATAACCGTAATTTCTCACGGCAGAAGTAAAGCTTATGCTATCAAGAATGCCGTAAGAGTTGCAAAACACGCTGTTGAAACAGGTGTAAACGAAAAAATAGCTAAGTTTTATGAGGAATAAAATACATGACAGATAAATTAATCCCTTTAAGAATTGCCGGAGTAGGATATAGTTTACCGGAAACTGTTATCACAAATGATGATTTGACAAAATTGTACGAAACATCTGACGAGTGGATTTATTCACGTACAGGTATCAAAGAAAGACGTGTTGTTTCAGGTGAACAAAATGCGATTGATTTAGGCTTTGAAGCTGCTCAAAAAGCTTTGGAAAAAGCCAAAATGGATCCTGATGAAATTGATTTAATAATTGCTGCTTCATCAGCTCCTCCAGATTTGTACCCTGCAATTGCATGTCATATTCACCAAAGATTGGGAATTAAAGAACAGGTGCCTGCTTTTGATATTACTGCTGCATGCTCAGGTTTAATATACGGATTAAGCATTGCAAAAGCTTATATCGCATCAGGAATGTACAAAAATATTCTTATTGTTGCAACAGACAACAACTCAAGACTCCTTGACTGGACTGACAGAGGTACTTCAATTCTTTTCGGCGACGGGGCAGGAGCAATGGTTGTTACTCAGTCTGAAGACGGTATTGACGATGTTATTGCAATTGATATTAAAGCTGACGGAAATTACGGTCATTTGATTGAACTTTCATTTGACGGTAAAAATTGTCCGCTTGTAGAACAGTATGAAGAAAAACCTAAAGGCATCAGAATGAACGGCAGAGGTGTTTATACATTCGTTGCAAAAATTCTTCCTCACTATGTTGAAGAATTAATCTCTAACGCAGGTTTGAACGCTGAAGATATTGATTATTTAATTCCGCACCAGGCAAATATTAGAATTATTCAGGCTGTCCAAGAACGTTTGGGATATTCTGACGATAAAGTTGTTACCAACATCAAATATTATGGGAACACATCAGCAGCATCAATTCCTATTGCATTGGCTGAAAGTGTAGAAAAAGGCAAGGTAAAACTTGGTTCTACTGCCGTGCTTTGCGGATTTGGAGCAGGTATGACATGGGGCGGCGCAATTGTCAGACTTCGTGAAGGTATTTGTTAATGGGAACAAGAGTCGGAGAAATTTTCGGAACCAGATTAACAGGATTTGTACAAAATATTGATTTCGGTAATCCTGCTTTAATTGCAAAAATAAAAAAGGCTTATCCCGAAACTGTACGTTCTTGCAAGCCGTTAAAAGTGGATTGTGAGTTTTGCAAAGAAAAAATAGGTTTATTAAACAGCGATATTTTTACAAAACAAAATAAACAGGCTAAATAAATTTTTATAAGGAGTATATTATGACAAAGAAAATTGCGTTTCTTTTCCCGGGACAAGGTTCTCAAAGTGTTGGCATGGGAAAAGATTTGTATGAAAACTATGAAAGCGCAAAATCTGTTTTTGATACAGCTGACAAAGTTTTAGGTAAAAGTATAACAACTTTGTGTTTTGAAGGTCCTGAAGATGCTTTAAAACAAACAGTAAATACACAGCCTTGTATCGTTACAATGTCAATTGCAGCTTTGGAAAGCTTGAAATCAGAACTTGATGTAAAACCGGATTACGTTGCAGGTCACAGTTTAGGTGAATATTGTGCAATGTACGCATCAGGCGTTATGTCTTTAGATAACACATTAAAAGCTATTCAAAAGCGTGCTGACTTAATGGGTGCTACTCACGGCGGTGCAATGTCAGCTGTTTTAAACGCTCCGGAAGGTGCTCTTGAAGAAGCTTTGAAAGAAGCATCATCAGTTGGTTATGTTGATGTTGCAAATTACAATTCACCTGCTCAGGTTGTAATCACAGGTGATGAAGCAGCAGTTCAAAAAGCAGGCGAACTTTTACTGGCAAAAGGTGCAAGACGTGTTGTTCCGCTTCCTGTTTCAGGAGCATTCCACTCTAAATTTATGGAAAATGCAGGTAAAGAGTTTGAAAACTTTGTATCTGATTTAGAATTAAACAATGCTTTAATCCCTGTTATCACAAACGTTGACGCACAAGCATCAACAGAAAGCAGTGATTTTAGAATAAAAATGCCTAAACAAATTTATTCATCTGTTCATTGGACACAAACAATTCAAAAAATGGCAGCTGACGGTGTTGAAATCTTTATAGAAATCGGACCTGGCAAAGTTCTTGCAGGTTTAAATAAAAAAATTGCACCTGAAGCTTCAGTGTTCAATGTTTATGATAAAGCTTCATTGGAAAGCATAGTAGAAAGTTTAAAGGAGATGTTATGTCTGAAAAATTAGCATTAGTAACAGGCGCGTCACGCGGTATAGGAAAAGCATGTGCAATTGAACTTGCAAAAGCAGGATACGATATTGCCGTTAACTTTGCTGGAAACGAAGAAGCTGCCAATAAAACAGTAGAAGAAATTAAAGCATTGGGTGTTGATGCTGCTGCATTTAAATTTGATGTTTCAAATCAGGAAGCTGCTGCTAAAGGTGTTGAAGCTGTTCTTGAGAAATTCGGCAGAATTGATATTCTTGTAAATAACGCAGGTATTACAAGAGACGGTTTATTTATGAGAATGAGCGCTGAAAACTGGGATGCTGTAATTAATACAAATTTATCAAGTGCATTTTATGTTTCACAACCTGTTGTAAAAGTTATGATGAAACAGCGTTCAGGTGCTATTATCAATATGTCAAGCGTTGTCGGTGTTTCAGGAAACGCAGGTCAGGCTAACTATTCTGCTGCAAAGGCAGGTTTAATCGGTCTGACAAAAACTCTTGCTAAAGAATTAGGTTCAAGAGGCATAAGAGTAAATGCTATTGCACCGGGATTTATCAATACTGATATGACAAAAAATTTAGATACATCTAAATTCACAGACTTTATTCCGTTGAAACGTCTTGGTGAACCTGAAGATATCGCTAAAGCTGTTAAATTCTTAGCAGCAGATTCAGATTACATCACAGGTCAGGTATTGGAAGTTGACGGCGGTTTGATTATATAATTAAAGTAAAGTTTGTTAACAAAATGTCTATGGATTTGTAAAATTCTTGCAAAAAAATCTTGTACTAAGTATAATAATAAAGACACATAGTGTAGTAACATAATAAATATGAGGAAAATGAAATGAGTACATTAGAAAAAGTAAAAAAAGTAGTAGTAGACCAATTAAGCGTTGATGAAGCATTAGTTACTCCGGAAGCTAGCTTTACAGCTGATTTAGGTGCTGATTCATTAGATACAGTAGAATTAGTTATGGCTTTTGAAGAAGAATTCGGTTGCGAAATTCCTGATGAAGAAGCTGAAAAAATCTTAACTGTTCAAGATGCAGTTAATTATATCGACTCTCACAAATAATAATTCTTATTAATCTTAAGTGAGAATTTATAAAAGTTGCGAGGGTGAAAATTGAATATTGATTTTCCCCTCGTATATTTATTCAAAGATAGTATAAAAAGGTAAAGAGATGACAGCAAAAAGAAGAGTAGTTATCACAGGACTTGGAGCCGTTACACCATTTGGTATTGGTACTGACAAATTTTGGAATAGTCTTGTTGAAGGGAAAAGCGGGATCAGCACTTCAGAACTTATTGATATAGACAAACACGTTGTTAAAATATCAGGCGAAGTGAAAAATTTTAATCCCGATGAATATTTAGATCCTAAAGAAGCTAAAAAAATGGACAGATTTATCCAATTCGCAATGATAGCAGCTGATGAAGCAATCAAAGATGCAAAATTGGATGAAGTTAATGATGTAGATCCTTATAAAATCGGTGTTGTGGTAAGTTCTGCGGCAGGCGGTTTCCATACTTTTGAAGAAAATCATATTCGTATTCTTGAAAAAGGACCTAACAAATGTTCACCGTTTACAATTCCTATGATGATTGTAAACATGGCATCTGGTCGTATTTCTATGAAATATGGTTTCAAAGGTATAAATAAAGTTGTTGTTTCTGCATGTGCTACTGGAACACACTCAGTAGGTGATTCATATCGCGCAATCCAATATGGCGATGCTGATATTATGGTTGCAGGCGGATGTGAAGCTACTATTTGTGATGTAGGTGTAGGAGCTTTCTCAAGTGCAAGAACTTTATCAAAACGTAATGATGAACCTGAAAAAGCATCTCGTCCTTGGGATATTGACAGAGATGGCTTTGTAATGTCTGAAGGTGCAGGTGTATTAATTCTTGAAGAATATGAACATGCTAAAAAACGCGGTGCTAAAATTTATGCAGAAATTGTTGGCTTTGGACAAACCGGTGATGCTTACGATGTTGTTGCTCCGTGTCCTGAAGGTCAAGGTGCAATTCATGCAATGAAATTTGCTCTTGAAGATGCAGGATTAAAACCTGAAGATGTTCAATATATTAACGCTCACGGTACAAGCACAGGTTTGGGTGATATAGCAGAATCTAAAGCTATTGAACGCTTGTTCGGAAGCAAAGATGAAAATAAAAACCTTCTTGTAAGTTCAACAAAATCAATGCACGGTCACTTGCTTGGTGCAACAGGTGCTGTTGAATGTATCGCTTGTATTAAGGCAATCAATGAAGGCATTGTTCCTCCGACTATCAACCTTGATAATCAGGATGAAAAAGTTGCTAACCTTGATTATGTTCCTCATAAGGCGAGAAAAGCAGAAGTTAATGTTGCTTTGTCAAATTCATTCGGTTTTGGCGGACAAAATGCTTCTGTTGTAATCAAAAAGGTATAAGAAAATTATTTTTATATAAAAAAGCTCCTTTAATAAGGGGCTTTTTTTAATTTGGAAAATCTGTTATAATAGGTCTATAAAGAAAGGAGCAACCAGCGTAGCCGCTGGACCCGCAATATTAGGTTATGCATAATAGCTAAA
>ERZ780023.68-NODE-68-length-25214-cov-5.12409_pt1 | contig 25214 bp, 19 predicted proteins | sample MGYA00511863_ERZ780023 | MGnify/ENA primary metagenome ERZ780023 (study PRJEB29588, sample SAMEA2162138) | human gut metagenome | biome: human gut; feature: human-associated habitat; material: faeces | place: Denmark | collected 2008/2010 ...
AGAATCCTCGTGTCACTTGTTCGATTCCGGTTCTAGGCACTTAAAGCTGTTTCGTGATGAAACAGCTTTTTTTGCGTTAAAAACATTTATAAACACATATTAATTTTTTGTAATGGACAAAGGAGGATATTATGTCAAAAGGAAACATTAATTATAAATATTTAAAAAGAAGAAAGTCATGGTTCAGGAGAAATCTGACACTTGTTATATTTATTGCTGTTGCTGTGATTGCTATTGCAGGAGCAGTAACTGCTGGAATTATGTTGTATCATTATAATAATGAAAAACAGGATGATAATCATGGGAGTAATGATGAACAGACAGTTGTTTCAACAGAAGAGACAACAGCGGCAAGGGAAGTTGTGTGGATTGATAATAAAGAGCCTGAATCAAAAGAACAAGAATACATTGCACCAGAAGGAGTTTATCTTCCATATTTTATTAAAGTAAACAGAGCTGCTAACTGTGCTACAGTGTATGGGATTGATGAGAATGGAGAATACACTATACCAGTCAAAGCATTTGCAACATCATGTGGAAAAGCAGGCGACGAAACTATTGTGGGTGAGAATTATGTAACATCAGATAAGTACGAATGGGGATATATGGTTGATGGTACTTATGGACGTTATGCATTCAGAATAAGTGGAGGTTATCTGTTCCATTCTGTTCCATATTATTCAATGAATAAGGGTGATCTGGAGGATGGACAGTACAATAAGCTTGGTGATTATGCTTCTCTTGGATGCGTTAGAATGTGCGTTAGGGATGTAAAGTGGATATATGATAACTGTCCATCGGGAACAGGTGTAACTATATATGATGATGCAGTTAATCCTGGACCACTTGGTAAGCCGGATTCTATAAAGATTCCAGAGGACAGTGCATATGCCGGCTGGGATCCTACAGACCCTGACGAGAATAATCCGTGGAATGCTTATAGTGCTAAGATAGAAGGGGCAAAGGACATTCAGACAAAGATTGGTCAGAGTGTAGATGTAATGACAGGGGTTACTGCAACTGATACTTGTGGTAATGATATTACTGCAAAGATTGTGACTGTTGGAAGATATACATTTGACCAGACAGGTACTTATGATATTAAGTATGAAGTTACAGATGCAATTGGAAGCCATGATGAAGTAACAGTAAAGCTTATGGTTACAGAATAAGAGATAATGGAGTTGTATTGATGGGAAATATAGATATTCTGGAAAAACTTGAAGAGTATTCAAAAGCTGGTTATGTGCCAATGCATATGCCGGGAGGAAAGCGCAATACTGAATATGCAAGTACTTCAGAACTTGATATTACCGAGATTGACGGATTTGATAATATGCATAATGCGGATGGTATTATTAAAAATGCGTCTGACAGGGCAGCAAAATTGTATGGAGCAGATAAAACACTGATGCTTGTAAATGGAAGTACAGCAGGAAAATTATCAGCTATATGCGGTGCGACGAAAAGAAAAGGAAAGATTATCGTTGCAAGAAACTGTCATGTGTCAGTGTACAATGCATTGATTATGGCACAGTTAGAGCCAGTATATGTTATACCGGAGGTTGATAATGATACAGGAATATACAGAGGACTATCATTAGAACAGATTAGAAAATGTGTTGAAAATAACAGGGATGCACAGGCGGTTATTATAACTTCTCCGACTTATGAAGGTGTTGTGTCAGAGGTAAGGGAGATTGCCAGTTATCTGCATGAAAAAGGAATACCACTTATAGTTGACGAAGCGCATGGGGCACATTTTGAATTCAGTGAGGAATTTCCAGAGTCGGCAGTAAAAGCTGGGGCTGATATTGTAATTAACAGTATTCATAAAACATTACCGGCACTTACACAGACTGCACTGCTACATATTTCTGGAAATTATGTAGATTATGATAAAGTGGAAAGATTTTGGAATATATATCAGACAACCAGCCCCTCATATATTCTTATGGCGAGTATTGACAGGTGTATGAGAATTATTGAAGGACAGGGAAATTATATTTTTAAGGAATATATAAACAGACTTAAGAATTTAAGAGAAAATATTGCAAAACTTAATAATATAAGATTGATGGATAGTGATGATATTTCTAAGATTATTCTTATATGTGATGATGGAAAGTACCTATATGACAGATTATTGGATGAATATAAGGTGCAGCTTGAGATGGCATCATTTAAATATGTTATTGCAATGACTTCAGTTGCTGATAAACAGGAGTATTATGACAGATTTCTTAGTGCATTGAAGGAGATTGATAAAAGCTGGAAAGTTAAAAGCAAAGACAGTGAAAATGATGTAGAAGAAAGCTTAGGGTATGCGATTAACAACAAGCCAGAAGTATGTATGTGTCCGGCAGATGCAATTGATTTAATGGATGAAAATGGATATGAAGATTTATCTGTTAATTCATCTGATATATGTGGTAGAATAAGTATGTCATCGGTTCTTATATACCCACCGGGAATGCCTGTTGTTAATGTAGGCGAGCGGATTACCGGTGATGTATGCAGAATTATTAAGAGTGCGATAAATGCCGGGCTGGAAGTACCCGGTCTTAAGGAAGGAAAGATAAGATGCCTGAGATAGCATTTATTATGGGAAAAAGCGCGTCCGGCAAGGATAAGATATATAAAAACCTAATTGAAGATGAAAGTCTGAAGCTTAATACTGTTATATTGTATACAACAAGACCAATGAGAGCCGGGGAGACCGATGGGGTTGAGTATTTTTTTGTAAATGATGAGACAGCTGTTAAGATGCAGGAGAGCGGCAGGATTGTTGAATTGAGAGAATATAATACTGTGTATGGTGTGTGGAAGTATTTTACAGCTGATGACGGACAGATTGACCTTAACAGTGGTAACAGGTATCTGGTTATAGGAACGCTTGAAGCGTATGATAAATTCTGTGAATTCTATGGAAAACAGCATATTATGCCGATATACATTGAAGTAGAAGATGGATTGAGACTCACAAGGGCTATCCACAGAGAACAGAAACAGGATAATCCACACTATGAGGAAATGTGCAGAAGATTTCTTGCAGACAGTGAGGATTTTTCAGAAGAGAATATTGCTAAAGCTGGTATTACAAGAAGATTTAGCAATAATGGAGAGTTAGAGGATTGCATTAGTGAAGTTAAGAGTGCCATATTAGGAGGTATGTATGGATATTAAGGTTAAAGATATAGCACCGGCTAATCAGACCACTCCGGTTAAAGCACAGGAAAAATCAGATGATAGTTTTAAGTTTACACTGATTAGCAATATTGAGGAGAAAGACCTTCAGGAAAAACTGGGAAATATGATGCAGGAAATTACCGAGCAGGGTGAAAAGATTGCAAAGCATATGGATATAAGAGATATGAAGAAGTACAGAGAGCTTGTTAAGGGATTCCTAAATGAAGTTGTAAACCGTTCACACAAGTTTTCAAGAGAGAACTTTCTTGACAGGAGAGGAAGACACAGGGTGTATGGAATTGTTAAGATGGTAGATGAGAATCTTGATAATCTTGCCAGAGAACTGGTAAAAGATGAAAAGGATCATCTTGCAATAGTTGGAGCTATTGATGATATAAGGGGATTGTTATTAGATATTTCAACATAGGAGCAATATGTGTTATAATATTACAGATAAGTAATGAAAAGAGGAATAAGTATGGGTAATTTTTCAGATATATATGGATATGAGACTATTAAAGAACATTTGCAGAGTGCAATATCTATGGGAAAGGTATCTCATGCTTATGTAATCAGTGGAGGACTTGGTGCAGGAAAGAAGCTTATTGCCAGCACATTTGCACAGACACTGCAGTGCGAAGCAGGCGGTGTCGAGCCCTGCGGGGTGTGTCATTCCTGTATACAGGCGGCAAGTAAGAACCAGCCGGATATTATATGGGTTGGACATGAGAAGCCGGGAAGTATTGGTGTTGATGATATAAGAGACCAGCTTGTATCGGATATGCAGATTAAGCCTTACAGCAGTCCTTACAAGATATACATTATTGATGAAGCAGACAAGCTTACTGTTGCAGCACAGAATGCAATGCTTAAGACAATTGAAGAGCCGCCGGCTTATGGAATTGTTATTCTGCTTGCTAATAATCCGGATGTTTTCTTACAGACTATTCTGTCAAGATGCGTTGTGCTTGATCTTAAGCCACTTAAGGATGATGTAGTTATTAAATATCTTAAAGACCACTATGATAATATCGGTGATTACGAGTGTAAATTTGCAGCAAGATTCGCAGCTGGACGAATCGGCAGGGCAATGACTATGGTCGAATCTACTGAGTTTGCTGAGTTAAGACGTGATGTAATGGATGTTATTAAGAATGCTAAGGATATGGATTCGGCTGATATTATGACATCGGTGAAAAGAGTTACCAATTATAAGCTGACTATTGATGATTACCTTGACCTTATGCTTATGTGGTACAGGGATGTACTTATGTTTAAGAGTACGAATGATACTAATCTGCTCATATTTAATGACCAGATGACACTGATAAAGAGTCAGGCACAGACTATGTCATATGAAGGTTTACAGGATATTATTAATTCTATTGACAGGGTTAAGGTGAGACTTCAGGCAAATGTTAATTTTGATCTGGTTATTGAATTGCTTATTATGGCGATTAAGGAAAATTCATAGAATGGAGAGTATAGATGACTAAAGTTGTTGGAGTTAGATTCAGACAGGTTGGAAAGATATATTTTTTTGCACCTGGGAAATATTCAGTCGAAACAGGACAGCATGTTATTGTTGAGACTGCCAGAGGAGTTGAATATGGACAGGTTGTTCTAGGTGAAAGAGAAGTAGAAGATACAGCGGTTATCCAGCCTCTAAAGGCAATTATAAGGGTTGCAACACCAGAAGATGATGAAAGAGAATTAAAAAATAGAGAAAAGGAAAAAGAAGCATTTAAGATATGTCTTGAGAAGATTGCAAAGCATAATCTTGACATGAAGCTTATTAAGGCTGAGTATACATTTGACAATAATAAGGTGTTGTTCTATTTTACTGCTGATGGAAGAATTGATTTCAGAGAGCTTGTTAAGGATCTTGCTGCAGTATTTAAGACAAGAATTGAATTAAGACAGATTGGAGTAAGGGATGAGACTAAGATTCTTGGTGGAATTGGTTCCTGCGGAAGACCTTTATGTTGTGCCACATTTTTACCAGAATTCAATCCGGTATCTATTAAGATGGCTAAGGAGCAGAATCTGTCACTTAATCCAACTAAGATTTCAGGTGTGTGTGGAAGACTTATGTGTTGTTTAAAGAATGAGCAGGATACATATGAGGAATTAAATAGTCATCTGCCTAATGTGGGAGATTCTGTTACTACACCAGATAAACTGGTTGGTGAGGTTTCAAGTGTCAATGTTTTAAGGCAGAGAGTTAAGGTATTAATAACTCATGATAATGACGAAAAGGAACTTAAGGAATATCCGGTTGAGGAGCTTCGTTTTAAGAGAAAAAGAAGATTTGATAAGGTCCGCATTGATGATGATAAGGAACTTAAGGCACTTGAAGAATTAGAAAGAAAAGAAGGAAAAGCCCATATTAGTGATGATTAATGAACGAATTGATGATTTGATGAGAGATGGACTAAAGCTTATACAGAATACAGATATTTTCTGTTTTGGAATGGACGCAGTGCTGTTGTCTACTTATGCCAGGGCAGAGAAGAAGGACAGGGTGCTGGATATGGGTACCGGTAATGGTATTATTCCGGTGCTTATGCAGTCTAAGAATCCAGGTAGCACATATAGTGCTCTTGAGATTCAGGAGGGAAGCGCACAGCTTGCCAGAAGAAATGTGGAGCTTAATCATCTTGAGGACAGAATCAGTGTTGTTAAGGGTGATATTAAGGAAGCTTCCACTATATTTGGGGAAGCTTCTTTTAATGTTGTGACGAGCAATCCGCCATATATGAATGAAAATCACGGTATTGTTAATCCGGACAGTGCCAAGGCAATTGCAAGGCATGAGCTTCTGTGTAGTCTTGATGATGTTATAAGGGAAGCAAGCCGTTGTCTTAAATCCAAAGGGAAAATGTATATGGTTCACAGACCGAACAGACTTGTTGATATATTTGACACTATGAGAAAGTATCATCTTGAGCCGAAGAGAATGAGGCTGGTGTATCCTTATGTGAATAAGGCTGCCAATATGGTGCTTATAGAAGCGGTTAAGGGAGGTAATTCCCAGCTTATTGTTGAAGAACCGCTTATTGTATACAAGACGGACGGTACCTACACTGATGCGCTTCTAAAAATGTATGAATAGATAGAGGTTTATTATGGATAATGAAAAAAATGTAAAGAAAGACGGACCGGGTATGCTGTATCTGTGTGCAACGCCTATTGGTAATCTTGAGGATATTACTTACAGGGTTTTGCGTGTGCTTTCAGAGGCAGACCTGATTGCAGCAGAGGATACAAGAAACAGTATTAAGCTGCTTAATCATTTTGAAATAAAGACACCTATGACAAGCTATCATGAATTTAATAAGTATGATAAGGCAAAGGTTCTTGTTGATAAAATATTAGGTGGAATGGATGTGGCTGTAATTACGGATGCTGGAACTCCGGGAATATCTGATCCAGGTGAGGAGCTTGTAAAGCAATGCAGGGCAGCAGGTATCAGGGTTACTTCACTTCCGGGACCGGCAGCATGCATAACAGCGCTTACAATGTCAGGACGCGAGACAAGAAGATTTGCATTTGAAGCATTTTTACCAGCGGATAAGAATGAGAGAAAAGAAGTTCTTGCAGAGTTAGCATGTGAAACAAGGACTATGATTATATATGAAGCACCGCACAGACTTACTAAGACACTTGCGGAACTACAAGATACGCTTGGCGGTGACAGACAGATTACTATATGTAAGGAACTTACCAAGAGATATGAGAATTCGATGGAATTCACGCTTGAATCTGCATGTGAATATTATGAAAATAATGAGCCGAGAGGCGAATATGTGCTTGTGATTGCCGGTAAAAGCCGTGAGCAGTTAAAGGCCGAGGCAAGAAAGCAGTGGGAAAACATGAGTGTGGCAGAACATGTGCAGATGTATATGTCGCAGGGCATGGATAAGAAAGAAGCCATGAAAGCTGCGGCAAAGGACAGGGGTGTGTCAAAAAGGGATATATACCAGGAGCTTGAAGGGAAAGCGTAAGCAGCTACCGGATAGTGTGCTCTTTGATGATTGCACGTACTGTCTTGAAAAGATAAGGCTTAATTGTATCTATGTCAGCAGGTTCTTTATAAAGAATTGCGCTGTAGCAAGTTGAACTTACAAGCTCAACAATAAGGAAGAGCATTATTTCAGGCTCTTCAAGTGAGATATCCTCAGCGTTAATCATTTCATAATATACATCTTTAAAGTTAATATCATCAGATGCAACCTTAGTTGTGAGAGCTTCCTTGAAGATTCCCCAGCTAAGGTTTTTTGATATAAATGTGAGAAGAGTCTGATTAGAATTCAGTTCATCTACAATATGATTAATTATAAATATTATTTTTTCTTCGAAACCTAACGGTTCGTCCTTCTCTATAGAAAATTCTTCTAAATCAGCGACGGCATTCTTAAATAATTTACTTGATTCATGTGATATAAGACGGTTTCTTATATCATACTTGTCCTTAAAGTACAGATAAAATGTACCCTTAGCAATACCTGCTTTCTGAGAAATTTCCGCAATAGAAGTCTTCGTAACCCCCTGGGTAGTAAAGAGATTAAATGCAGTATTCAGCAGAGAAGTAAGTTTCTGTTGTTTGTTAGCTTCAAGCTTTCCCATATCAATTACTCACCTTTATATAATACTATTTTATTAGTCAAAATGCGTATATGATGTGGTGTTGTAATTATTTGCAGGTACTTTGGAGCCGCCGGCACTTAACAAGTTGCAGGAACTGCAACGAGTTTAGTGTCCGCTGCGAGCGACAAGTAGCGCAAGCGTGCCTGAAAATAATTACAACACCACATCTTATGTCAACATTATACACCAATTCAATTATAAAATAAATATTAAAAAATGACTTTCGGTCAATTTTCTATTGACTATGTGTTTTGAGGTGCTATAATGTCAACTGAAATTGAAAATGACTATCGGTCATATTTGTTAAAGACATGAATACTTATATGACTAAGGGTTGTTGGCATTTGCATCTTACAGAAAGGCGTGGTTATTTATATGAAAAAGTTTGGAAAAGTTGTTGTTAAGTTAAGAATTCCAATTCTGGTTCTTAGCTTCCTGCTGTTGATTCCATCAGTTCTTGGTTACTTTAATACCAGGGTTAATTACGATATCCTGTATTATCTGCCAAGTGATATTGACACTATGCAGGGACAGGACATTTTGCTTGATGATTTCGGAAAGGGCGCTTATGCAATGGTCGTCGTTGACGGAATGAATAAGTCAAATGTTTCTAAGTTGGTAAAGAAGGTTGAGGGGGTTGACCATGTAGCGTCAGTTATCTCTTATAGTGGAATAGTAGGAGATGATGTTCCTTCAGAAATTCTTCCTGATAAGTTCCGTTCTTATTTTGAAAATGAGGATTCAGGAGCTACGTTGTTTGCAATATTCTTTGATGATACAACATCAAGTGACGATACAATGAAGGCTATTCAGGAAGTAAGAGATGTTACGGATAATCAGTGTTATATTGCCGGTATGTCTGCTGTAGTTACAGATACTAAGACAATGGCAGAAAAGGAGACTCCTTTTTATGTACTTGTAGCGGTTGTTCTTGTATGTATCGTACTTGCTATATTTATGGATTCATTCCTTGTACCAGTATTCTTTATGTTAAGTATAGGTATGGCAATTGTGTATAACCTTGGTTCTAATTATTTCTTAGGTGAGGTTTCATACATAACGAAAGCACTGGCAGCGGTACTTCAGCTTGGTGTAACTCTGGATTATTCTATATTCTTATGGCACAGTTACAAGGAAGCTAAGGAAGAAACTCCGGATGATCATCAAGAAGCTATGGCAGTTGCTATTGGGAATACACTTACATCAGTTGTTGGTTCTTCCATAACAACTGTTGCAGGATTCATCGCACTCTGCTTTATGAGCTTTACACTTGGTCTTGACCTTGGTGTTGTTATGGCAAAGGGTGTTGTATTGGGTGTTATTGGTTGTGTTACAATACTTCCTTCCTTTATTCTTACATTTGACAAGGCTCTTGAGAAAACAATGCATAGAGAGATTATGCCGAATTTTGATAAGCCGGCAAGATGGATTGTTAATCATTCATGGATATTCCTTATAATATTCGTTCTGCTTCTTGGCCCGGCAATCTATGGATATAACAATACTAAGGTTTACTATGATTTATCTGATACACTTCCAGAGAAGCTTAACTGTTCGCAGGCTAATAAGCTGCTTGCCGACAACTTTGACGGAACTAATTCTATATATATGATTCTTGCAGACAGTAATCTTTCAGCAGAGGATTCTAATGCAATGATGAATGAGGTAAATGATCTGGATGGAATTTCATTTGCATTAAGTATTGACTCAGCACTCGGTGGAGAAATACCTACGGAAATGCTTCCTGATTCGCTTGTTTCAGAGCTTAAGGGTGATGAATACCAGATTATGATGGTATCAACTAATTACACAATTGCTTCTGATGAAATCAATGACCAGATTGATAAGGTTGATGCGATTGCAAAGAAGTATGATGCTAAATCTATGGTAATTGGAGAAGCTCCTTGTACTAAGGATCTTATCACTATTACTGATAAGGATTTCAAGACAGTTAGTGCAGTTTCAATTGTTGCGATATTCTTTATTATTTTCTTCGTATTGAAGTCAATATCTCTTCCGGTTATTCTGGTTGCTGCTATTGAATTTGCTATATTTGTTAATATGGGTATTCCATATTATACAGGAACAACGATACCATTTATATCTTCGGTAGTAATCGGAACTATTCAGCTTGGCGCGACAGTCGATTATGCAATTCTTATGACTACAAGATATAAGAGAGAAAGAGCTGCTGGTAACTCTAAGAAAGAGGCTATATCAATAGCACTTGGAACATCTATTCCATCTATTATTGTCAGCGCACTTGGTTTCTTCGCAGCAACATTTGGTGTAGGTATGATAGCCAGTGTTGATATGATTGCTTCACTTTGTACACTTATGGCACGAGGTGCAATCATCAGTATGTTTGTTGTTATATTTGTTCTTCCATCACTTTTTGTATTGCTTGATAAGGTGATTATTCATACAAGTTTAGGCTTCAAGCCAAAGAAGAACAGTCAGAATTAAATTAGGAGGATTTATTATGGTAAAGAAGAATTTATTCAGATATAGTTCAGTTTTAATGTGTGTAGTTCTTACAGCAGCAAGCCTTGTTGGCTGCGGTGCTAATACAGCTGCAACAACAGGAACAGATACAGCTTATGTAACAGAGATGGCAGCAGGCAGTACAGAGGCTACGATTACACAGGCAATAACTAATGAACTTGCAGTGTCTAACAAGAGCACACTTGCAACTAACACAAGACAGGAAACGGTTTATGTATTCAATGATGCTTCCGGTAACAAGAATCACATCACTGTCAACGAAAAGATTACAGACGCTAACGGCAATGAGACTCTTAATAAGACTGAGTCAAGTGAAAATGCGCCAGTAACAATGAAGGTTACTTACAAGCTTGATGGCAAGGAAATTAAGCCGGAAGACCTGGCCGGAAAGAGCGGAAAGGTTACAATACGTTTTGATTACACTAATAATCAGAAGAAAACTGTAACAATTAATGGTAAGAAGCAGACAGTTGCCGTACCATTTACAATGATTACAGGCATGATGCTTCCAACAGATGTATTCTCAAATGTTGAGGTTACTAATGGTAAACTTACTAAGGTTGGAGACAATATTGTGGCAGTCGGTATGACAATGCCAGGACTTAAGGATACTATGAATCTTAAGTTTAATGATAAGTCACTTGACCTTGATATTCCTGAGTATTTTGAATTAACAGCAGATGTTAAGGATTTCTCACTCGATATGACAATGTCTGTAGCAACATCTAATCTTCTTTCGGATATGAATGCTGATGACATTACTTTAGATGATTTAAAGAAAACTGTTGCTTCATTAGATGATGCAGCAACACAGCTTGCAGACGGAACAGTTACATTACAGGATGGAACACAGCAGTTAAGTGATGCAATTCCAGCACTTACTGATGGTGTTGACCAGTTAAATACAGGTGCTTCTTCTCTTAAGGATGGTATATATGCATACGCAGATGGCGCTGCAAGTGCATATGAGGGTTCAGTTTCACTTAATGACAACATGAAGGCATATGCTGACGGAATCGGAACTCTTTATAATACTCTTAAGGATAACAATCTTGACAGCAGTGTTGCTTCTGCAGCTAAAGGGGCAAGTGATCTGGCAGCAGGTGCTGTAACACTTGATGCAGGAATTGACAGTGCTTTATCTGGTGCAGGACAGTTAGTTACCGGAGCAGATGCATTATCAGGTGGTCTTACAAAGCTTGAAGCTGGTTCTGACCAGTTGGTAGCAGGAACTAATAAGTTAAAGACTGATCTTGAAGCTGGAAAGACAAAGGCAACAGAAAGTTATAACACAGCTTATGGAAGTTTTTATAAAGTAGCATTTGCAGTAACATGCATGAGTCAGGGAATTAATCCTAATTCTGCAACACCACAGCAGCAGGCAGTAATAGCAGCAGCTATGGCACAGTCTGGTATATCACAGACACCTGATGTAACAAGTAAGACACAGTACGCATTGGCAACAGGTTATATATTAAAGAACTATGCATCTGTTAAGCAGGTAGTTGCTGCTACTGTAAGTGCAGCAGCAGGCGGACAGCTTGATGAAGCGACAGTAAGTTCTAAGGCAGATGAACAGATTGTTACAATGACAAGCGGACTTTCACAGGCTTATCAGGCATATGAAAATTGCAATACAACATTATCATCTCTTGAAGATGCCGGATATTTTGATGGTATGAGCGACCTTAATGCTGGAATTAAGTCAGCTAATTCTGGTGCAACACAGCTTAAATCAGGAATTGACCAGTTAAGCACAGGTGCCGGACAGCTAAGTGCAGGTTCTAAGCAGCTTAAGTCAGGACTTGGTACATTAAGTACAGGTCTTAATACACTCAGCACATCAGTTGGTTCGTTCTTAACATACAGAGAAGGAACTCTCTGCTCAAGCTTATATGCATTAAATCTTAATGCAGGAAAACTTCAGCAGAAAGGAACAGCAGTCCTTCAGAGCGGACTATCACAGCTTACAGCTAATAACGCCACGTTAAAGAGTGGAGTATCACAGCTTGCAGATGGAACAGCTACATTAAAGGATAGTTCAGGAACACTTGCAGATGGAGTTACACAGTTAAACGAAGGTGCAATTACATTAAAGGATGGAATGGCACAGTTTAACAGTGAAGCAATCGAGCCTATCACAAAGCTTGTAGACTCAGATGCACAGACAGCCGTTGATACAATCAAGGCAGTAGTTAAGGCAGGTCAGGAATACAATTCATTCTTAGGCAAGTCAGATGACAAAGCCGGAAGTGTAACATTTGTTTACAAGACAGCAGGTATCACAGCCAATAACTAAGCTTTTTTCTTTCAAACACTTTCATATAAAGATGGAACAGCCACCCTTGGGTTTCCCCGCGGGTGGCTGTTTCAATATGTTATATACGAATAAATGTGAATATTACAAGGTATAATCTATACTAACGGGGATTTGCGTTATAACACATATAAAAACGACTGCCTTTGAATATTTTGGACAGTCGTTTAGATTCATTTGGTTAATTATTATTCTTATGTTTCTTGATTATCTCTTCATATCTGCGCTGGGAAGCTTTCTCTTCCTCAGTAAGTTCTTCTGGTGCGTCTTCAATATCGTTAAGCTGTGCAAATACATCAGCTAAATCGTCTAAATTGAGTAAATTCTTGTTGTCTGGCATAATACCCCTCCTTTATTAAGCTGATTGTTATTATGGAATCTGATGGAAGAAATCTTCCAGCCGTATAAATGTTTTCGTAAGAACCTCGGCTTCTTCTTTTGTTAAATCCTTCGTGATATGTCCAATCATATCCTTGTGAAAATTCTCATGATGTCTGTATGCGGCAATTCCTTTGTCTGTAAGAGAAGCATAGACTATACGGCGGGCTTTTTCACCGCGGTTTCTTATCACATAGCCTTTCTTGACAAGTCCATTGATTCCAACTGTAAGAGTTCCCATTGTTACTCCAAGTGACTTGGAAATTGTGGACATAGTACGAGGTTCTTCAATGCCGATTGCTTCTATAATATGCATGTCTGTAACAGAAATATCTTTAAATTCTTCTGTGATAAGAGCCCTTTCTTCAATGTTCAAGATATCATTGAACAAGTCTACAAGCACAGAATTCAGAGACTCAAATATATCCATAAACACGTACCTTAACCTTACTAATTAATAAAATAATTATATCTTATTAAAAAGTAATATGCAAGTTTGCAATTTGTACAAATGTGGTGTAATATGTCATTGGAATATGCAAAACTGGGTATTTGATACCCTTAATCTATTATGACGTTGGAGGAAGACATGAAATTTATAGCAATTGGTGAATTGATGTTGAGATTATCACCACCTAACTATGAAAAACTTGTAACTACACATGATTTCAGAGTTAATTATGGCGGAGCAGAGGCAAATGTAGCGGTTTCCCTTGCAAACCTTGGTGTTGATTCAACATTTTTTACAGTATTACCTAACTCAGACCTTGGAAAGTCAACTATTAATTATCTTAAGTCTAATGATGTGCATACCAAGCACATTATAAGATCAGAAGGAAGAATGGGACTTTATTATCTGGAAGAAGGTGTTTCTGTCAGACCTTCACAGGTAATATATGATAGAGCTGATTCTGCATTTGCAGAATACGACTATAAGGATGTTGATTTCGAGGAGATTCTTAAGGATTATGACTGGCTCCATATTAGCGGTATCACTCCAGCTCTTTCTTACAACTGCCGTAAGATGATGGATATGGCAGTTAAGGCAGCTAAGAAGATGGGACTTACTGTCAGCTTCGATCCTAACTGGAGAAGTACGCTCTGGTCATTCGAGACTGCAAGAGATGTTCTTAGTAAGTACCTTCCTTATGTTGATGTGCTTATTGGAATAGAACCTATCCATGTATACAGAGAAGATGGAACTGATGTTAAAGACGGTCTTACAATGGACCCATCATTTAAGGACATGGACAGAGTATTTAAGGCAATAGACGAGCAGTATCATATGAAGGCTATTGCAAGAACTGTAAGATATGTACACTCAGGAAGCAACAACTCTTTAAAGGCTTTCTATTACACTAACGGAGAGACTTATGAGAGCAAGACAATTAATTTCGAGATAGTAGACCGAGTTGGTGGCGGCGATGCATTTTCATCAGGACTTATCTATGCCCTTATGGACAATATGACTCCTGAAGATACTGTTAACTTTGCTGTTGCTTCTTCAGTAATGAAGCATGCTATCAGAGGTGATACTAATATCACATGTGTTGACCACATTAAGAGACTTATGAAGAATTCGTCTTTCGATGTGCAGAGATAATTTAATATTAAGATTACCTGTTCCGTGTGTGGAACAGGTTTTTTTACGGAGGCTTAAGTTATGAGTATTAATATTTGTCCAATGGTTGCACTGGCAGCTGAGCTGACGAATGTGCCTTTATGGCTTTGTATACCATTTGCATGTCTGCTTTTGTGTATAGCCATAATTCCACTTGTAAAAGGAGAATGGTGGGAAAAGTACAGACCATTTGCTGTAATATTCTGGTCACTGCTTTTTATAATTCCGTTCGCAGTTAAGTATGGTGTTGGAACAGCAGCAGAGACTGTACTTGAATGTCTGGTAAATGATTATCTTACATTCATTGTACTGCTTTTCGGTCTGTTCTGCGTAGCAGGTAACATAACAGTTGAGGGAAGTCTTGTTGGTTCACCAAGAGTAAATGTTATTCTTCTTGGAATAGGAACCCTTCTTTCAAGCTGGATTGGAACGACAGGTGCGTCAATGCTTCTTGTAAGACCTGTTATTAAGATGAATTCTTGGAGAAGAAATAAGGCTCACATTATGGTGTTCTTCATTTTCCTTATATCTAATATGGGAGGAAGTCTTACACCTATTGGTGACCCACCACTTCTTATGGGATTTTCAAGAGGTGTTCCTTTCTTCTGGAGTATAAGATTCTTTCCGATACTGCTCCTTAACATGATTATTCTTCTAACAGTGCTTTATTTTCTTGACAAGAGAGCATACAGGAAGGATATAGCAGCAGGTTATATGCCGGAGATTAAGGAAAATGAGCCACTTATAAGATTTGAGGGATTACATAATATTATATTCATCGTAATTATTGTTGCAGCAGTTATATTAAGCGGAGTACTTCCGGATGTACCATTTTTCCAGAATGCTGCCGGCGAGGTAATCTCAATTCCTATATTTGGAGAGGTTAAGCTTGCAATTACTTCACTTATTGAAGTAGTTATGATTCTTTTAGCCGCATTTTTATCATTCAAGACAACTAATCCAGAGATAAGAAAGAAGAACCATTTCACATGGGGAGCCATTCAGGAAGTTGCTGTACTTTTCATAGGTATATTTATTACTATGCAGCCAGCTCTTATGATTTTAAAGAGCGCAGGCGCAGAGCTTGGACTTACACATCCATCACAGATGTTCTGGGTAACGGGCGCACTTTCAAGTTTCCTTGATAATACACCAACTTACCTTGTATTCCTTACAACGGCTGGTTCAATGGGATTTGTGTCAGGACTTACAACAGCTCTTGGAATTGTTCCTGCAAAAATGCTTACAGCAATATCATGTGGCGCGGTATTTATGGGAGCAATAACTTATATCGGTAATGCACCTAATTTCATGGTTAAGTCAATATCAGATGAAAATGGTGTTAAGATGCCAAGCTTCTTTGGGTATATTGTGTGGTCATTGTGCTGCCTTGTACCAGTATTCCTTATTGACACACTATTATTCTTTATATAATTAGGAGGTGCGCATTATGGCAGATAATGATAAAATAACTGAACTTGCGAACAGAATATACGCACTGGACGAGAAAGTATATAAAGCTACAGGTTCTAATCTGGGACGTGTATATCAGGGAAACAAGGAAAAATGTATTAATGATTTAAGAGATTTGCTTAAATCCAGTGCGGATTCTTCAGTTCTTAGAAGTGAGCTTGCGCTTATAAGTAATATGGCAAGAACCACTAAAAAGAATCCTAAGCTTCATAAAGAAATAATGCATGAATATGGTGAGATATTTGATGAAGCAATGGATATGCAGGAAGCGAGAGAGGGAAATGATATTATTGACCCGGAGCATGCAGAGCTTAATATGTCCAATCTTGCCAACAGATTTGGAAAGGATGACAATCTTATTATATGTATAGGCCGTTCATATGGCTGTGCCGGAACAGATATCGGTTTCAGGCTTGCTGATAAGTTAAGAATCAGCTATTATGATGTATCTATCATGAACGAGATATTACAGCGGAATGAAGAACATGAAGAAACTGACAGAGCATTATTCCAGAATAAAACAGCAAGGACACCGGCTCAGTGGTGGAGAGATTTTAAGAAGTACCATGGTCTTTCAAGGTCTGATGTACAGTTCTTTAATACATCTAAGAAGCTTGTTGATTTAGCAAAGCAGGAACCATATGTTATCATGGGAAGATATGCGGATAATATTCTTACTAAGAACCACATTCCTCATATAAGCATATTTATCACAGCTCCTAAGAAGCTGCGTATACAGAGAACTTACCATACAAGCAAAGAGAAGCTTACTTATAAGCAGGCTGCGAAGTATGTTTCAAAAGAGGATAAGGCACATCTTAAAAGATACGCATTCTATACAGGCAAGAAGTGGGGCGAAGCAGATAACTACGACCTCACAATCAATAGTTCTACTTATGGAATTGACGGAAGCGTTGATCTGATAATGAGAATTGTGGCTAAGAATCAGCTTGACAACTAAACATTTATTATATAAAATCTAATCAAATGCATTGACGAAGACAGTAGGTTGGAGTGAAAAGCATGAGCGAGCCGGGATGGTGAGAGCCGGTGCGAGTACTATCCATCTGAACATCACTTCTGAGCATCTTCGCTGAAATCATTACGAGACTAAGCGGGGACGGTAATCCCATCGTCAGGTTAAAGCCAGGGACGCATATGATAGTATGTCGTAATCATTCAGATTTTAGGATAAGTATGTTACCCCTCTGTTGTATTACGGCAGAGGGGCTTTTTTCGTAAGCAATGAGTCTGCAGGCAGCCATCAGGCTTGCTTGTATGACAGATTTATGACGAATGCCCGTAATGTACTAGAAAATATAAGCCACAAGGCAAGAAAGGAAGCTGCAATGATTTATCAGAAAGTTTCTGCGGATATGAAGTTCGTAGACAGAGAAAAAGAAGTTGAAAAGTTCTGGAAAGACAATGATATCTTCCAGAAGAGTATTGATAACAGAAAGGAAGGCCCAACTTACACATTCTATGACGGACCTCCAACTGCTAATGGTAAGCCACATATTGGACATGTACTTACAAGAGTTATTAAGGATATGATTCCAAGATACAGAACAATGAAAGGCTACATGGTTCCTCGTAAGGCTGGATGGGATACACATGGACTCCCGGTTGAGCTTGAAGTTGAGAAGATGTTAGGTCTTGATGGCAAGGAACAGATTGAAGAATATGGTATCGAGCCATTTATCAAGCATTGTAAGGAATCTGTATGGAAATACAAGGGTATGTGGGAGGATTTCTCATCTACTGTTGGTTTCTGGGCTGATATGGATAACCCATATGTAACATATGACAATAACTTTATCGAGTCTGAATGGTGGGCTTTAAAGCAGATCTGGGATAAGGGTCTTCTTTATAAGGGCTTCAAGATTGTTCCTTACTGTCCTCGTTGTGGTACACCTCTTTCTTCACATGAGGTTGCCCAGGGCTACAAGACTCTTAAAGAGCGTACAGCAGTTGTAAGATTCAAGATTGTTGGAGAGGATGCATATTTCCTTGCATGGACAACAACTCCTTGGACACTCTGCTCTAATATTGCTCTTTGTGTTAATCCAGATGAGACTTATGCGAGAGTTAAGGCAGCAGATGGATTCACATACATCATGGCAGAGGCACTTCTTGATAAGGTTCTTGGTGGAATCGAGAGAGAAGAAGGCACACCTGCTTATGAGATTATTGAAGAATACAAGGGTAAAGACCTTGAATATAAGGAATATGAGCCACTTTACCAGTGTGCAAAGGATGCCGCTGACAAGCAGCACAAGAAAGCATTTTTCGTATACTGCGATAATTATGTAACTATGGAAGATGGTACTGGTATCGTTCATATTGCACCTGCATTTGGTGAAGACGATGCAAGAGTTGGTAGAAAATATGACGCTCCATTTGTTCAGATGGTAGACGAGGCTGGTGTTATGAAGCCTGAGACTCCATTTGCAGGAATGCGTGCTAAGCCAACTAAGAAAGAGATGGAAGCAGGCGCTATCAACTGTGATGTTGAGGTTCTTAAGGAACTTGAGGGCAGAGGAATCCTCTTCTCAGCACCTAAGGTAGAGCATGAATATCCTCATTGCTGGAGATGTGATACACCACTTATCTACTATGCAAGAGAGTCATGGTTTATCAAGATGACAGACCCAGAAGTTAAGGCTAACTTAATTGCTAATAATAAGACAATCAACTGGATTCCAGAGACAATCGGTACAGGACGTTTCGGAGCATGGCTTGAAAATGTTCAGGACTGGGGAATTTCACGAAACAGATACTGGGGTACACCTCTTAATATCTGGCAGTGTGAGGACTGCGGTGAGATGATGTCTATCGGAAGTATCGAAGAACTCAAGGAAAAATCAGACAATTGTCCAGATAATATTGAGCTTCACAGACCATATGTTGATGCAGTTACATGTAAGTGTCCTAAGTGTCAGGGAACAATGAAGAGAGTTCCAGAAGTTATCGATTGCTGGTTCGATTCAGGTTCAATGCCATTTGCACAGCACCACTATCCATTTGAGAATAAAGAATTATTCGAGCAGCAGTTCCCAGCTAAGTTCATATCTGAAGCTGTTGACCAGACAAGAGGATGGTTCTACTCATTACTTGCTATCTCAACACTGCTCTTTAACAAAGCTCCATATGAGAATGTTATCGTTCTCGGACATGTTCAGGATGCAGATGGACAGAAGATGAGTAAATCAAAGGGTAACGCTGTTGACCCATTTGACGCATTACAGAAGCATGGTGCTGACGCAATCCGTTGGTACTTCTACGAGAATTCAGCTCCTTGGGTTCCTAACAGATTCAAGGATGAGTGGGTTTCAGAAGGTCAGAGAAAGTTCATGGGAACATTCTGGAACACATATGCATTCTTTGTACTGTATGCTAATATTGATAATTTTGATGCTACTAAGTATCAGCTTGAATATGACAAGCTCTCAGTTATGGACAAATGGTTATTATCAAAGCTTAATTCTTTGGTTAAGGTTGTTGATAATAATCTTGAGAACTACAAGATTACAGAGACTGCAAGAGCGCTTGAGGACTTCACAGACGAGCTTTCTAACTGGTATGTAAGAAGAAGCCGTGAGAGATTCTGGGCTAAGGGAATGGAGCAGGATAAGATTAATGCTTACATGACTCTTTACACAACACTTGTAACTCTTGCTAAGATTTCTGCACCAATGGTTCCATTCATGACAGAAAGCATTTATAGAAATCTTGTATGCAGCATTGATAAAAATGCGCCTATTTCAATACATTTATGCGACTTCCCTAAGGTTAATGAGCAGTTCATTGACAAGAAGCTTGAGGAAACTATGGATGATGTATTAGACGCAGTTGTTATCGGACGTGCATGCCGTAATTCAACTAATATCAAGAACCGTCAGCCAATCGGCAAGATGTTCATTAAGGCAGACTGGAAGCTTGATGAGTTCTATACAGCTATTATTGCTGATGAGCTTAATGTTAAGGAAGTTGAATACACAGATGATGTAAGAGCATTTACATCTTACTCATTCAAGCCACAGATGAAGACTCTCGGACCAAAATACGGAAAGCTTCTTAATGCAATCAGAACAGCTCTTACAGAGGTTGACGGTAACGCAACTATGGATAAGCTTAACGAGTCAGGAAGCTTCGAGTTAAATGTTGAAGGTCAGGCTATCGAGCTTTCTAAGGACGACGTTCTTATCGAGATGACTCAGAAGGAAGGATTTGTTGCAAGCAGCGACAAGGGTATCACAGTTGTTCTTGATACTAACCTTACACCAGAGCTTATCGAGGAAGGTTTCGTAAGAGAGGTTATCTCTAAGGTTCAGACTATGCGTAAGGACGCTGGTTTCGAGGTTATGGATAAGATTAATCTCTATGTATCAGGCAACGACAAGATAGCTGATATTGTTAACAGAAATGCCGCTCAGGTTAAGACTGTAGTTCTTGCACAGGATATTATCACTGGAAAGACTGCAGGATTTGAGAAGGAGTGGGATATCAATGGTGAGAAGGTTACACTTGCTGTTGAGAAGCTTGCTTAATGCAGGTAATTGAATAAAAGTTATATTAAGCTGTGTGCTGGTCTTTGAGGCTGGCGCACAGCTTTTTTGAATAATAAAGTTTGCATTTGTAAATATTATTATGTATAATTAAAACATCTATTGTGGGGCGGATTATAGTTTTTACAGGGTATATCGGCGTATTGGGGAGCCGTCCATATTCAGAAGGGAGTTTTAAATACATGGCGACAAGTTTAACACAGAATTTCAGTAAGGAAGAATTCAAGAAGAATGTAATCAGTAATTGTAAGTCTCTTTATAGAAAGAATATTGAAGAGGCTAATGATCAGGAAGTTTTCCAGGCAGTTTCTTATGCTGTTAAGGATATTATTATTGATAAATGGATTGCCACCCATAAGCAGTATGAGAAGGACGATCCTAAGATGGTTTATTATATGTCTATGGAGTTCCTTATGGGACGTGCACTTGGTAACAATATGATTAATCTCTGTGCTTATGATGAGATTAAGGAAGCACTTGACGAGCTTGGTCTTGATATTAATGTTATTGAGGATCAGGAGCCGGACGCAGCTTTAGGTAATGGTGGTCTTGGCCGTCTTGCTGCATGTTTCATGGATTCTTTAGCAACTCTTGAATATCCTGCATATGGCTGTGGTATCCGTTATAAGTATGGTATGTTCAAGCAGGAAATTAAGGACGGATATCAGGTAGAGGTTCCTGATAACTGGTTAAAGGATGGCAACCCATTTGAAATTAAGAGATCTGAATACAGATATGAAGTTAAATTTGGTGGATATGTACGTTCTTACAGAGATGAGAAGACTGGAAGGGATATGTTCGTTCAGGAAGATTACCGTTCTGTAATCGCTGTTCCATATGATATTCCTGTTCTTGGATATGGCAATAACACTGTTAACTCTCTTAGAATCTGGGACGCAGAGCCTGTTAATACATTTAACCTTAACTCTTTCGATAAGGGTGATTACCAGAAGGCTATCGAGGAGGAGAACCTTGCAAAGAATATCGTTGAGGTACTTTATCCTAATGATAACCACTATGCCGGTAAGGAATTAAGACTTAAGCAGCAGTATTTCTTCGTATCAGCAAGTGTACAGAGAGCTGTTGACAGATATAAGTCAATGAATAATGGGGATGTTAAGAACATTTATAAGAAGGTTACTTTCCAGCTTAATGATACACACCCAACTGTTGCAGTTGCAGAGCTTATGCGTATCCTTATGGATGAGAACGGACTTGAATGGGATGAGGCATGGGATATCACAACTAAGACTGTTGCTTATACTAACCATACAATTATGGCTGAGGCACTTGAGAAGTGGCCTATTGAGTTATTCTCAAGACTTCTTCCAAGAATTTACCAGATTGTTGAAGAGATTAACCGCCGTTTTGTAGAAGAGATTAAGGCTAAATATCCAGGAAATCAGGAGAAGGTTCGTAAGATGGCTATTATCTATGATGGACAGGTTAAGATGGCTAATCTTGCAATTGTTGCCGGATATTCTGTTAATGGTGTTGCAAAGCTTCATACAGAAATCTTAAAGAAGCAGGAGTTAAGAGATTTCTATGAAATGATGCCAGAGAAGTTTAATAATAAGACTAACGGTATTACTCAGAGAAGATTCTTAAAGCATGCTAACCCACTTCTTTCTGACTGGATTACAGATAAGATTGGTGATGGATGGGTTACAGATTTAAGCCAGCTTGAGAAGCTTATGCTCTATGTTGATGATCCTAAGGCTCAGCAGGATTTCATGCAGATTAAGTATAAGAACAAGGTTCGTCTTGCCAAGTACATCAAGGAGAATAACGGAATTGATGTTGATCCTAATTCTATCTTCGATGTACAGGTTAAGAGACTTCATGAGTATAAGAGACAGTTACTTAATATCTTACATGTTATGTATCTGTACAATCAGATTAAGAGAAATCCTGATTATGATATGGTTCCAAGGACATTTATCTTTGGTGCCAAGGCAGCAGCAGGATACAAGATTGCTAAGCAGACAATCAAGCTTATCAATAATGTAGCTAACGTTATTAATAATGATGCTTCTATCAAGGGCAAGATTAAGGTTGTATTCATTGAGAATTACAGAGTATCTAATGGTGAGATTATATTTGCGGCAGCAGATGTAAGTGAGCAGATATCTACAGCTTCTAAGGAGGCTTCAGGTACAGGTAACATGAAGTTCATGCTTAACGGTGCAATTACTCTTGGTACTATGGATGGAGCTAATGTCGAAATCGTTAATGAAGTTGGTGCTGAAAATGCACAGATATTTGGTCTCAGCTCTGATGAAGTTATCCGTTTCGAGAATGAGGGCGGATATGATCCTATGGAAATCTTTAACAATGATCAGGAAATAAGAGATGTTCTTATGGAACTTATCAATGGAAAGTATTCTCCAGAGGATACAGAGATGTTCAGAGATATCTACAATTCTCTTCTTAACAATGATGGAGGCAGAAGAGCAGATACTTACTTTATTCTTAAGGACTTCCGTTCATATGCAGAGGCTCAGAGAAAGATTGATGAGAGATACAGAGATACTAACGGCTGGGCCAAGACTGTTATGACTAATACAGCCAAGGCAGGTAAGTTCTCATCAGACAGAACTATTGAAGAGTATGCTACAGAAATCTGGAAGCTTACTAAGACTCCTGTTGAGATGTAATATCGGATTTGTCAGAAGATTATTGAATATTTCCCCGCACTTTGTGTGCGGGGATTTTTACATTTAAAAACAGTATAAACTTTACGAATCTGGAAAACATATTAACATCAAAGCTTTGCGAAATGATAGGAGGATGTTAGTATGGCGAATGTAAGAACGCGAGGAACCGACAAGGTTAAGGTTGTGTCAGCGGTTATTACGCTGGCGGTTATTGTTGCGCTTGTGTTTGGGATATTTTCAGTAGCACAGAATGTTAAGAAATCTAAGAACAACAATCTTGTGAATCTGAATGAAACAGAAGGAAATGTGGCTATCAAGACAGATGACGACCCGGATATTCCAGTGGAAGAACCAACTGTTGGTGATGATGATATTATTAATGCCAACGCAAGAGCAAGCATGTCTGATGATGGTGATGGAACTGAGGATGAGGTTACGGAGCAGACAAAGGAGCCGGAGACAGAGGAACAGGCGGTCAAGCCTATGACTGAAGCTGAGGTTATGGCAAATGCTATAAGTAAGTATACATTTGACCAGGGAGAGCTTATATACTGGCCTGTCAGCGGAACTGTTACGCTTGGATATAATATGGATTCTACTGTGTATTTTAGGACTCTTGGCATGTACAAATGCAGTCCTGGTATGGTAGTTGCTTCAGATGTTGGAACTAAGGTATGTGCAGCGGTATCAGGTGTAGTTGTTGATGTTGCAGAGAATACTGAAACAGGACTTACTGTAAGGGTTGCAGCAGGTAATGGATATGAGATGACAACTGGTATGCTTTCAGATGTGAATGTTAAGATTGGAGATACAGTTACAGCCGGTCAGCTTCTTGGTACCGTGGCCGAGCCAACAGCATACTATAAAGAAGAGGGCCCAGGAATATATTTTGCAATGACAAAGGACGGTATTCCTGTGAATCCTATGGATTACCTCGGCGAGTAATTGTTGACAATACGTGTAAAATCAGCACCTGCTTATGATTTTACAAGCAATGTGTGCGGAGAAACAGCCGGCAGTCTCCATTATATAAGTGGGATAACGCCTGAAAGGGCAAAGCAGGTGCTTAATATAGATAAAGGCGGCGGGAATCCGCCGCTTACATATTTTATAGGTGTGTGGTGATTACATAATAGCAACGAAGTTATACATCAGTATGAAGTGGCAGAGGCTTCCAGCCATAACAAATACATGAAAGATTTCATGTGTTCCGAAGTTAGGGTGCTTTGCGTTAAATGCAGGCATCTTAATTGCATATATTACGCCGCCAACAGTGTAGAAGATTCCGCCGACGAGAAGCCAGAAGAATGCGGCTCCGGCAAGTGCTGAATATATCTGAGGAAGAGCCATAATACATGTCCAGCCCATTACAATGTAGAGAACTGAAGATATCCACTTAGGACAAGTTACCCAGAGAAGCTTGAATGCGATAGCAAGAATGGCGATTCCCCACACAATTCCAAACATAACATAGCCATATATATTATGAAGTACAATTAGGCAGACTGGAGTGTATGAGCCTGCGATAAGAACAGGAATCATGCAGTGATCAAGCCTTTTCAGCACAATATTGACATTACTTGATATATCAAATGTGTGATAAGTTGTGCTTGCTGCATATAGAAGAATCATACTTACCATAAATACAGTCATTGAAACAATAGAAACGGTTGTTCCATAAGAGGCTGCTTTAAGAATAAGTGGGAATAATCCTGCAATTGCACAGAGCATGCCGATAAAATGTGTTATCGAACTGCCAGGGTCTTTAATAATCATCTGTGCCTTTATCTTAGTGTGTATATTATCATTCTGTAAATGAAGTGCTGGTGCAAAAGTTGTCATAATAAATCCCTCCC
>ERZ780023.77-NODE-77-length-23840-cov-4.08438_pt1 | contig 23840 bp, 20 predicted proteins | sample MGYA00511863_ERZ780023 | MGnify/ENA primary metagenome ERZ780023 (study PRJEB29588, sample SAMEA2162138) | human gut metagenome | biome: human gut; feature: human-associated habitat; material: faeces | place: Denmark | collected 2008/2010 ...
CCCATTCAGCAGGAACAAGGTTTTTAAATGAATTAGTAACCTCCAGGTAATATCCGAATACCTTGTTATACTTAACTTTGAGATTCTTAATTCCTGTCTTTTCTTTCTCCCTGCTTTCAAGCTCTGCAAGCCATTCTTTTCCTTTAATCTTGGCATTACGAAGCTCATCAGCCTCTGCTGAAAAGCCGTCCTTTATCATTCCGCCATCACGCATTGTAATCGGAGGATCATCTATAATTGCAGTGTCAACAAGATTATATAAGTCTTTTAAGTCGTCCATCTGCTCAAAGCACTGTCTGAATACATCACACTTAAAATGTCCTATCTGATTCTTAATGTGAGGTATCATCTCTAGGGAATTCTTAAATGCAATTAAATCCCTTGGATTAGCCGACTTACAACTAATCTTAGTCATGATTCGCTCAAGGTCATATATAGGGCCAAGATATTCGCGAATCTCTTCCCTGTCAATTGCATTATCAGAAAGCTCCTCTATAGCGTCCTGTCTTCTTATAATCTCGTCTCTGTTAATAAGCGGCTGCAGCACGAGATTTCTTAACGCTCTTGCGCCCATTGCAGTCTTGGTCTTATCAAGTACCCACAGAAGCGAGCCTTTTTTCTGCTTTTCACGCATAGTCTCAACAAGCTCAAGATTTCGTCTTGATGAACTGTCTATAAGCATGTATTTGCCTGTTGTGTAAGGCACAATGCTTGTAATATGCGACATATCACTTTTCTGTGTCTGGGTAAGATATATAAGAAGTGCTCCCGCAGCATCAATTCCTACCGGATAATCCTTGATTCCAAGTCCGTCCAGCATATTTACATGAAAATGTTCTTTTAACTTTGCCTTGCAGGAATCATCATCAAAGTACCAGTTTTCAAGTGTTGACACTGATATGGAAAGCTTCTCTGATATAAATGTAAGGTCTATTCCGCTCATTGCAAAATACTCATTAAGTATTATCTCTGACGGAACAAACTTATTAATTTCATCAATAAGCTCCGCACCTGTCTCAATCTCAGTTACAAAGAAGTCACCTGTTGAATAATCTGCAATAGCAACACCAAGCACATCTCCAAGATAAACAATACTCATAAGATAATTATTCTTAGTTTCATCAAGTGCCTGACTGTTTAAGTTAGTTCCCGGTGTTACAACCTTTATAACCTCTCTTTTGACAATGCCTTTTGCCTGCTTAGGGTCTTCCATCTGCTCGCATATTGCGACCTTGTGTCCATTAGAAACAAGCCTGTTAATATAAGTTTCTGCCGCATGAAAAGGAACGCCGCACATAGGCGCACGTTCCTCCTGTCCACAGTCTTTTCCTGTTAATGTAAGTTCCAGTTCCTTAGAGACAACTAAAGCGTCATCAAAAAACATTTCATAGAAATCTCCAAGTCTGTAAAAAAGTATGCAGTCCTTGTACTCTGCTTTAGTAGCAAGATAATGCTGCATCATTGGTGAATACTCTGCCATTATATTACTCCCTGATTAATCCTCGATAAGTCTGCCCATATAGTAAAATCCTTTACATTCGTCAAGATGTACTGTAACAATCTGTCCGATAAGTGATTCATCCCCTGCGAAATGTACAAGAATATTATTAGTCATTCTGCCTGTAACAAAACCTTCTTCATGGTCATCTTTACCCTCAACCAAGACTTTCATATCCATGCCCTCATATCTTCTGATATGCTCATGTGACACTTCATTGACAGTTGCAAGCAGTCTGTTAAATCTGTCCTTAACAACATCCTCAGGCACCTGATTCTCCATTCTGGCAGCAGGCGTACCTGTTCTTTTTGAATATATAAATGTATATGCACTATCAAACTTTGCTTTCTTTACAACATCGATAGTATCCTCGAAATCTTCCTCTGTCTCTCCTGGAAACCCAACAATAATATCAGTTGTAATAGAAACATCGGGCAGTATTCTTCTTATCATCTCAACCTGCTCTAAGTAATGCTCTTTAGTATACTTTCTGTTCATCAGCTTAAGAAGTCTTGAGCTTCCTGACTGAAGTGGAAAATGTATATGATTACATATTTTCTTGGAATCTCTTATAACTTCAAGAGTCTCTTCCTCAATATCCTTAGGATGAGGTGTCATGAATCTGATTCTTTCAAGTCCCTCTATCTTATCAATCTCTCTTAGAAGCTGCGCAAATGATACAGGATTGTCAAGTGTCTTTCCATAAGAATCAACATTTTGTCCAAGAAGCATAACTTCCTTGACGCCATCCTTTACAAGCCTTTCAATCTCCATAATGATATCCTTAGGCTCACGGCTTATCTCTCTTCCTCGTACATAAGGCACGATACAGTAAGTACAGAAATTATTACAGCCGTACATAATATTAACACCTGATTTGAACGGGAACTTTCTTTCTGTAGGAAGCTCCTCAACAATATCCTTTGTCTTTTCCCAGATATCAATAACCTGGCTTCCTGATGTAATTCTGTTATATATAAGCTTTGCCATTGCATATATATTAAATGTACCAAAAACAATATCAACAAACTTATAAGAATCTCTTATCTTCTCGACCACATCAGGCTCCTGCATCATACAGCCACACATTGCAATAAGCATATGCGGATTCTTTCTTTTGACATTCTTAAGATGTCCAAGACGTCCATAAACCTTAAGATTAGCATTCTCTCTTACAGTACATGTATTATATATAACAAAATCTGACTTATCCTCATCCTCTGTCTCAAGATATCCAATCTCTTTAAGTACCCCGAGAAGCTTTTCAGAATCTCTGGCATTCATCTGGCAGCCAAATGTGTGTACACACGCATATAACGGTCTGCCTATTTCTTTTGTTTTCTTTTCCAGGAACTTCTTACATTCTCCAATATAATAAAGCTGTTCTTCAAGTGCACTGGTGTTATTAACTTCCTGCATTATCTACAATTCTCCATTCTATACTTATCCTAATACAAATCTTTTCAAGTGCTGTTCTTCAAAATCTTGTAAGCATACCGGTTTACCATAATAGTATCCCTGAATATAATCTGCACCAAGTTTCTTAACACATGAAAGTTCTTCCTTTGTTTCAACACCCTCAATACACACATGCAATCCCATCTCATGTGCCATCTTAATTATAAAACTTACCATAAGATAATTATCTTTAAGTTTATCTATATCAGTTACAAAAGACCTATCAACTTTAACTATATCAAATGTTCTGTCACGCATATATCCATAATTTGAATATCCTGTTCCAAAATCATCAATTGCGAATCTGAATTCATTCTTTACAAATTCTTTAAATACGTTCTGAACAGCTGGTATCTGGTCCATCTCTATAGTTTCTGTTATTTCAAATACATAATGATTATTAGCTGCACTGTATCTTTCTATATTCTCTAATACATCTTTAACTATATTACTTTTGACAATCTGTACAAAAGACAGATTAATATGCATAACAAAATCCGGAATACTGGTAATCCATCTGTTGCATGCCTTAGCAGCAGTATTAATTATCCATCTTCCAAGTGGAATAATAAGTGCACTGTCCTCTAGAAGCGGTATGAATGTGTTAGGACCTATAAATCCATATTTTCTGCTATTCCATCTTATAAGAGCCTCTGCTCCTGACAAACTGTCTTCGTCGGTATTATATATTGGCTGAAAATATAACTCAAATCCTTCAAAACCTTCACTTATACATCTGCGTAATTCATCCTGAACACTAAGTTTTTCTATATACTCTGTATACTCAGTTTCAACAAATATTTCACATCGGTTCTTACCATTGAGTTTGGCAGCATGAAGAGCAAATTTGGCATTTTTTAACAACTCATTAAAACTGTCTTTCTCTGTATCAAATTCAGCAACCCCTGCTGATATTGTAAAAAATATATCATACTTTCTTATTTCAATTGCTCTGTCAATACGATTTCTTATTCTCTTATAGAGAATCTTAGCCTGATTAATATCATTTTCCATGGAATACGGCATAAATATGGCACATTCATCACCAGGCATTCTGAATATTCTAAGTGGTGTGTCAATATATTTCTTTATTGAATCAGTAAGAATATTCAATACTTCATCACCTGTTTTTGCACCATATTTTTCATTAATTTCTTTAAAATTATCTACACCAACAAGCATAAGAAAACCTGACGCATTTCTGGTTTTAGCATATTCATTATATACATTTTCAAGAACAATTTCCCTATAAAGTCCTGTATTATTATCAAATCTGCTCTGTTTCCCAATCTCCGATATTCTTCCGATAAGGTAAATAGCTCCATGGCTTATTATATACTGTCCTCTACAATTTATTGCAACATATTCTCCATCCACAGTTTTCCATCTATACTCTAAATTATGACTGCTCTTTCTTCCATTCATTCCATCCTTTATATCATTCATCAGCATATCAATATCGTCCGGATGAACAACTTTAACCAATTCCTGCATAGCATTGGAAAATTCCTCTGAATCAAGTGCAAACACATTAGTTATTGATTTTGAATAAACAGCTTTATCATTAGTTAAATCCAGTATATAAAGATAATCATCTGTACTCTGTCCGACAAGATGAAGAAAATACTTCATTTCTTCTAAATCAAAATCTCTTCTAATCATAAAAACACCCCATACTTATAAAACATCTTACTGTCTTATCTGCCCCTCTCCGTATATAACATACTTAGTAGTTGTAAGTGCTTTAAGCCCCATAGGACCTCTTGCATGAAGCTTCTGTGTGCTTATTCCAATCTCAGCACCGAATCCGAATTCAAATCCATCAGAAAATCTTGTGGAAGCATTTACATATACACATGCAGCATCTATTTCATCAAGAAATCTGTTGGCATTATTGTAATCTTTAGTAATTATTGACTCTGAATGGCCTGTGTTATATGTATTAATATGTTCTATTGCTTCGTCAACAGAGTCAACAGTCTTAACAGATATAATATAATCAAGATATTCCATTCCCCAGTCATCATCACTTGCCGGAACAATTCTTGAATCACACTGCATTGCATATTCATCACCACGCACTTCAACATTCTTTTCTTTAAGTGCATTTACAATAAGTGGAATTGCCTGCTTTGCAACAGCTTTGTGAATAACCAATGATTCACACGCATTACATACTCCAATTCTTGAAGTCTTGGCATTATATATAACTTTGACCCTCCCCCAGCCATATCAATATCAGCATATTCATCAACATATACATGACAGTTTCCTGTACCAGTTTCAATTACAGGTACTGTACTGTTGTTGACAACATTCTTAATAAGCCCTGCCCCACCTCTTGGAATAATTACATCAATGTAATCATTCATCTTCATAAGCTGGTTAACAAGTGCTCTGTCTGTATCTTTTATAAGATTAATAACATCAGGATTAATTCCGTTGTCAGAAAGTGCATTTGCAATAACATCTGCAATAGCAATATTAGAATTAATAGAATCACTTCCGCCTCTTAAGATGCAGGCATTGCCAGACTTGAAAGTAAGTCCGAATGCATCAGCAGTAACATTAGGTCTTGACTCATATATAATTGCAACAACGCCAAGAGGTACTCTCTTCGTTCCGATAACAAGTCCATTAGGTCTTTTCTTCATGCCTGTTACTTCGCCAACCGGATCTTCAAGACCTGTAAGAACTCTTATTCCATCTGCCATTGCATTGATTCTCTTAACATCAAGCGTAAGTCTGTCAATAAGAGCAGGCTTCATTCCGTTGGCTTTGGCATTAACAAGGTCTTTTTCATTGGCTGCAATTATACTCTCTGCATTAGCTGTAAGTGCATCAGCAACCGCTTCAAGCGCCTTATTCTTCTCATCTATTCCAAGCTTAGCAAGATATCTTGATGCCTTCTTAGCCTTAATTCCAATCTGTTCAAGTGATTCCATCAATTCTCCCTCCTTATAAACTGTGTCTGTGTAATAATATAATCCGGTTTTAAATCATGTTCCTCATAAGGAATACTCTCTAAAAGCTGGAAATCAAAAGCAAGTGCCGCTTTTATAAATGTATTATCTTCCGATAGATATCTGTCATAAAAGCCTCCGCCATAACCTATTCTGTGAAAATCATAATCAAACGCAAGCCCCGGCATAATAAAAAGTCCATCTCTGATCTTAGCTTTATCGCAGACGTCAGACGGTTCCATAATTCCCATATAACCACTTACAAGATCATTCTCATCAGATAAGCAATAAAACTCCATCTGTGTCTTTGACAAAACTTTTGGAGCATATACTTTCTTGCCATCCATAAAGCACTGCGAAAGAAGCATATATGTATCAACTTCCCTGTTATAGCTCATATACAGAAATACATTTTCCGATGTCTTATATATGTCCGATTTTTTCAATCTGTCAATTATAAGTCCACTCTGCATTTCAATATCTTCATCTGACAATTCATGTCTGCGGTTCATAATAAGCTGACGCACTTCATTCTTATCCATCTAGTTACCTTTCTCTGCCTGTTCCTCTGCCAATCTTTTCATCTTCTCATCATGTCTTGCCTTGACATCTATTAAAGAACCATCAGGATTCTTAATCTTAATAGATTCTAACTGTCCTCTTAAGTTTTCTCTGAAAGCTTTAACATAATCAGCTCTTAACTGCTTCTGTTCAGCAAGTTCTGCATCTGTAAGTCCCTCTGCTTTAGATTTATGATAAAGCTCGTTAATTCTTTCTAATGTTTTCTCTGTAACCATACAAACCTCTGTCACTAATTAGTAAATATAATCAAATCATCTCCGCTTTCTGCACAACTGTTATACACAGCCTTTGTAGAAAGCACAGGATGATGAAGATCCAAAATTCTATATGCTTCAATATATTCAGAAGCTTTCTTAATAAAGAAAAATCGATGTCTCATACGGGTTATAACAACAATATCATTTTTCATATATCTGAATTTCATATCAGAATGAAGCCTGTATTCTGGCTTCTGTGTATTAAGATTAACAAAGCATGTGCTTTTATCCACTTTTTTAAGTAAATATGGGATATCATTGATAATATAAGTAAAACTTAAATCCATTGCATGTTCAACATTATTATTAAGTCTTACCTGCTTAACCTTTGTTATAGCATCATATATAATGATTTCTTCTGACTGACTATTAAAATTATATTTCGAATAAATAATCTTTCCAGAACCTGCCTTTATATATGGAAATGTAGTCGATTCATCTGACACATCAAGTTCTTCCATAGTTATCATCTGACCATTAAACGATATCTCAGAAACAAACTGTTTAGCATTAAGTACAGCTATTTTTTCTTCGCCGCCTGTTCCATCTGATACAAGTCTGTCTGCCCCGAATTTTATGACACAATTGTTTCCACCTATTGGAAGTACCTTATATATACCTGTATTTTTCACAAATGTATCACTCATATCATTATCTGTTTCAGAATTAATATCATAGAGAAATATATCTTTCAGTTTTCCTTTCTTTTCAAGCTTTTCAACAAAAAAATAATTAGAATCCATAACAAATATATAATATCTCAATCCATCAGATATATCAGTATTATCTATCTCCATACTGAATACTGCCTCATTCTCATTAGTATCGAACATAAACCTGTATACAGTAAGAAGTGTACGGCTTTCAGTCACTGATTCCAGTGATGTGAAGAACATATAATTTCTTTCAAGGCATGCATATCTCACCTTACAGAAATTATACTTCTTAATCTGCGATGCCACTTCGAATTTTTCATTAGTTGCTGCATTCAGAATAAAATATTTCTTTCCCTGAAGACCCTGATACTGATAATTATCATCTGTTATCTGCATTAAAAGCCTGTCATTAATAGAATAGAATATTCCCTTCTCCGAATTCCTCATCAGCTTAATATCCATGTATGACCTCCCGTTGTCGTCCAAGTAATCTTCAATCAGCCTTAATCTATAAGAGACATCAGGTCAAAATCAGATGCTCTGTGGTCTAAGAACAATGTTCCAACATTCTCTCCTGCCATAACCCTGATAATATTGTCAACATCATTACCATTAGTAATAATCATATCCGCCCCCGACAGTGTTGCAATCTTTCCTGCAATAAGCTTGGTTGTCATTCCGCCAGTCCCCATATTACTGCCGGATGAATCTTTACCCATTCCCATAAGCTTCTCATCAATCTCGTATACAGTTTCAACAAATTTAGCATTAGGATTAGTGTTTGGATCATCTGTATACAGACCATCAATATCAGATAACAGAATAAGAAGGTCCGCTCCGATAATTGAAGCAACAATTGCTGAAAGTCTGTCATTATCTCCAAAAGCCTGTAGCTGTTCAATCTCGTAAGTTGATACTGTATCGTTCTCATTAACGATTGGAACTGCCCCAAGTTTTAAGATTTCGTTAAATGTATTCTGAGCGTTAGTTCTGTTAACATCATTAACTATTGTATTCTTGGTAAGAAGAACCTGTGATGCAACTGCACCATATTCTGCAAATATCTTCTGGTAAACCATCATTAACTTAGCCTGTCCTATGGATGCACATGCCTGTTTTACCGGAAGTTCTGTAGGTCTGTCACAAAGTCCTATAACAGCCCTTCCCACAGCTATTGCACCAGAAGAAACTAAAACAACATCTTTTCCTGAATTCTTAATATCAATAAGAATCCTTACCAGCTTTTCAATCTTTAAAAGGTCTAATCTGCCTGTCTGCTCATGCATAAGTGAAGATGAACCTATCTTTATAACAATTCTTTTCTTATCTTTTATAAACTCTCTATAATTTCCCATATTTTAATATCTCCAGTAAAAAAATCAAATACTGGTCTATTTTACTATATTTTTATTAAAAAGTCCATATTATCCCATACAAGCAGCTGTTACTGCCATATATTCCGCAACCTTAACACCATCAACTGCAGCAGATGTTATGCCTCCTGCATACCCTGCACCTTCACCGCACGGATACAATCCACATACTGATGTACTTACAAGTTCATCGTTTCTTATTATTCTTACAGGACTTGATGTTCTGCTCTCAACACCCGAAAGTACGGCATCTTTCCTGTCAAAGTCATGTATAAATCTTGAAAAACCATGCACACCTTCAACAACCGAATCTGTCACATAAGAAGGTAATACATTTCTAAGATTAGCAAATGTATATTCACCCTTTATGCAAGGCTCAACCTCTCCCAATTCCGTTGTTGTTATATTTTTTTCAAAATCGCCAAATAACTGTACCGGAACTTTTCCATTTCCTTCAGCATAAGCGTTTGCTTCTAACTGTCTCTGAAATTTTATTCCGTCAAGTACTCCATGTCCGAAATCATCTGGTCCGACTGTAACAATTATTGCTGAATTAGCATTGCGGGAATCACGGCCTGAATAACTCATTCCATTAACACATGTCCTGCCGTTCTCTGATGAAGCATTAACAACATAACCTCCTGGACACATGCAGAAAGAATACACACCTCGTTCTTTATCTGTATTCTTTGTCTTGTAAGTAACTTTATAATCAGCCGCCGGAAGCTCATATGCAGCATCAGCATAAGCATTATAATTAATCATTTCCTGAGGATGTTCTATTCTTACTCCAACAGCAAAAGGCTTCGGCTCCATATCTATATTCTCACTGTGAAGATATTCAAATGTATCTCTTGAGCTGTGACCTATTGCAAGGCACACTTTACTGCATTTTCTTGCATACTCACCATCTTTGTCAGCTATGACAACGCCACACACTTTTCCGTCTTTAATCTCAATCTTTTTAAGACAGCTTCCAAAATTAACTTCACCGCCAAGCGCGGTAATATGCTGTCTTATATTCTTAATTACAACCGCAAGCACGTCTGTTCCTATATGCGGCTTATTGGCGTACAGAATCTCTTCTGATGCACCGAACTTTACAAAGCTCTGCAGAACATATCTTATTCTTCCAAATGTATCTGAAATCTGTGTGTTAAGCTTTCCATCAGAAAATGTGCCTGCTCCGCCTTCACCAAACTGCACATTACATTCTGTATCAAGCTCACCCGTCTCCCAGAACTGTGCAACCTTCTTAGTTCTTGTATCAACATCCTGTCCACGCTCATATACAACAGGTCTAAGCCCCGCTTTGGCAAGCTCAAGAGCACAGAATATTCCTGCTGGTCCAAACCCGATAACTACAGGTCTTTCATCTTCATTAACATTTTCTGTCGCATTAACAGGAAACTTATAGATAACCCTTTTAGACATAACAGCATTCTTGCAGCCTGATTTCTTAATTATATTCTCAAGCTTTTCTTCCCTGCCAGAACGCACCACCTTATACACTTCGACACTGTATATATGCATAACCTGAGGCTTGTGTCTGCAGTCAAGTGACCTTTTTGCTATTTCATAATCAATCTGTGCATCTTTTCCAAGTCTTAATTCTTTTCTTATAATCCCTTCTAAAAATGTTGTATCTTTATCAGGAGATATCTTTATATTACTAATCTTAATACATTTCTTTTCCATTATTTTCATTCCTGTCTGTTACAATAATCAAACACTGACTTAGCAGCAACCACGCCGCTGCTCCATGCCCACTGAAGGTTATAGCCTCCACATTTGCCATCTATATCCACAAGCTCCCCTGCAAAGAATATCCCAGGATTATTAACTGATTCAAGATTATCATTCAGTTCTGATACATTGACACCACCCTGACAGACCTGTGCATAATCATTTCCCTTATATCCTGTTATATGGTAGCGGAGGGATTTCATATGTCTGACAAGTTTCTGGCATATGTCGTCATCTATATCAGAAGCCGAGGAATTGCCCTCAATTCCAATATCCTTACATATCATCATTACAAGCTTTTTATTAAACAACCCTGACAGGCTTTCGCTTACTGACTGATGCTTTCTTGTATTAACAGCACATTTTAGCATTGATAAAAGGTCATCTTCTTTAATATCTGCTGCCACATCAACAAGTGCTTCAACCCTCTGACCTTCTTCCATCGCCCTGACAGCAAAACGACTCACCTGAAAAACAGGGATTCCTGATATTCCATAATCAGTAAACTGAATCTCGCCAGTATCCTCAGCAACCACTCTGCCTGCTGCCATAATCTTAACATTACCATATGCTCTTACACCCGTTGCAAGCTTCATATTCTTCTTGTCCGATTCAAGTGCCGTAAGAGCCGGAAGAGGCTTAACAACCTTAATTCCAAGCTTCTTAACAAGCTTATAACCGCTTCCATCAGAACCAGAAGACGGTGAAGCTGCCGAACCGCATGCAAGTATCACTGTCTTAGTCTTAATTGTATTAGTCTTCGCTCCTTCAAGCTGTAACACATATTCGCTGCCTGCCCTGTCAATTCTTTTAACAGATGTCTCAAAGAAAACCGGAATATCAAGTGCCTGTATCTTTCCTGTAAGCGCCAGAGCCACAGAAGCCGCCATCTCTGACCTCGGATACAGATAACCATTACGTTCCTTCTTATATACACTTAAGTCCTCAAAAAAATGTATTGTATCATCAACATTAAACCTGTTAATAATCTCCATCGCATAATCTGCGTTATTGTTCTGATACATTTCCTTAGTCATAAATGTATTAGAAAAATTACATTTGCCATTGCCAGTCTTTAATATCTTAGTTCCAAGCTTTGCTGTGTGTTCTATAATCACAGTCTGCATATTATTCTCTTTACATTGTATGGCAGCCATCATTCCGGCTGCACCTCCGCCTATAACCACACAATCAAAACTCATAAAATCTAATCCTCATATTCAAAATAATCAAAATCTGCCGGTATCCTGCTTCCGCAGCCACCATTATTGGCATATATTCCAACAAGCGTTCCTGTATGACGCTTTCTGTCATCAGGCACACCCTCATCACACAGATATATACAATTTTCAAGCACTCCTGCTGGTTCCCATTGTTCACCATCATAGCTGTAGAAAAAGCTTCTTGTCAGTTTATCAACTACAACCTTTAAGTATATGCTCTGCTCCTTTATATTGTCCACCTGTGAGATAAGTTCTTCGCCATGGTTTCTGTTAATCACAAGCTGCAATTTTCTTCCATTCTCATAACACAATGACAATCTTGCATAAGTCGCAGTACTGTAATAACAGGTAAGACCTGCCTGTTCTCCGTCCTTTTCAGGATAGAAGTCAACCTTTGTATGTGCTGTATACGATAATTCCTGTTCTCTTCTTACAAGAGTATTCTTAGCCCTTATCTCATTAAGAGTTCCGTCCATTGTCCAGAGCCTTAAGTATCCTTTTCTTTCTGTAAGAGAATAATTACCCTTAACAGGATTTCTTACAAACTCCCAGTTAAGATTAAGTGTATCATCATCAAAATCATCTCTTGTCCATTTTTCAAATGTGCATTCAGGTAATTCAGGTGCTTTATGTGTAAGGCTTGGTCCTTTTCTGTCATTAATCACGAACCAGCCGTCCGAAAGCCATGTAACAGGGTCAAGTGCTGTCTCTCTTCCTATTGTTGTATAGTTGCCCTGATTAGGTCTTCCACACAGATAATAGCACCACCAGCTTCCGTCCTGTGTCTCAATTATATTGCCATGTCCTGTTCTCTGAATCGGTGCATCCGGATTAAACTGCCTTAATACAGGATTGTATGGTGATTCTTCATATGGTCCATACAGATTCTTTGAACGGGCAACATTGATTCCATGTCCATAGCCTGTACCGCCTTCCGCAAGCATTGCATAATAATACTCACCCTTCTTAAAAATGTGTGGTCCTTCCGGACATCTCTCTCCAGTTCCTGGCCATACACACACACTTTCACCTGTAACCTTAGTGCAGTCATCACTGAGTGGTAAAAGATTGATTCCCGGACTTATAAGAAGATACTTCTTACCGTCATCATCAACAAATAAAGATGGGTCAATATTATCAACCTCAAGCCAGGCTGGCTTTGAATATGGTCCTTGTGGCTTATCTGATGTTACAACAAGCTGGCGTCTTAATACATTATTATCTCTTTTGCCATCTCCGTTAAGCCTTAAAGTTGCCATTATAATGAATTTACCATCAACATAATTAATATCCGGTGCCCATATGCCATGTGAGTCTTTAATATCTCTTAAATCAAGTTCTTCTGAATCTGTAATTGCATGTCCAATTACATGCCAGTGAATCATATCCTTGGAATGGCTGATTGCAATTGCAGGGAAATACTGAAATGTTGAATTAGCCATATAATAGTCATCTCCAACTCTTACTACCGAAGGATCTGGAAAGAATCCTCTCTGTACCGGATTGTTATACATATCACTCATATCGTAAACTCCTTTTCTTTAATATATTTTCTGAATTTTGCAGGTGTCATGTTGTATTTCTCAGTAAATATCCTGTAAAAATATCCTTTGTTTCTATATCCGACTTCCTTTATAATCTCATCAACATCCATTGAATCTTCTTTTAAGAGAATGGCCGATTTGTTCAATCTGCAATCCTGCAGATATTCCGTGAAAGTCATACCTGTCTGTGCCTTTAAAAACCTGTTGAAATAATCCTCCTGATAACCGAATCTTTCAACAAGCATATCTATTGTAACATCTTTCATATTATCTTCAATAAAATCTGTAATTTCCTGATGCAAAAGCCAGTTAATTTTCTTTCTTATGTATCTTGACTGCGCATACTCATATACTGTTCCTAGCCGCCACAGAATCCTAAGCATAAGTCCCTGACATATATATGCAGACGCCATATCCGCCACACCACACTCGCTTATCATAGCAGTAAGCATATCCTTAAGCTCATTATCATAATCATCTTTATAGCCAAAATGTATATATCCGCTGTTCTTTAACACTTTAACAAGCTCTTTAATATAATCCACCGCCTGTTTATCCGCCATAGCATTACTTATAACTGCATTAATAATCTCATCTGACACTTCGAGTCTTATTACAAATGTGTCATCTTCCTCAAAGCTTTCCTTATGTACACACCCCGAATCAATAAAGCATACATCGCCTTTCTTTATATGCACCTTATCCCCACGTACATGCTCAGTAAGGCTTCCATCAGACACATATAAAAGCTCCTCATATCCATGTTTATACATGTCAGTTTCACTACCTGCCACATACCTGTTCACATGAAACAAAAAGCTGGTTCCTTTATCAACTACATTCCCCATATCTGACACCTCTAACTTGTATAGAAACATTCTATCACAAAAAGTCGTTGTAGGAAACTTTTATTTCAAAAAGTCGTTGCAGGTAACTTTTGGCGTATTATCACTCTCTTTCGATAAAACATTTGTAATATAAACCCTTAAATGCTATAATAATTATGTTAGTTATGCCTAACTTACATAGAAAGGAGCTTTTATGTCAGAATTTATAATATTAGCAATTCCTTTTATCGGAACATCTCTTGGCTCTGCCATGGTGTTCTTCTTAAAAAAACGGATTGCTCCAAAGTTTGAGAAAATGCTTTTAGGATTCGCGGCAGGAGTTATGATTGCCGCATCAGTATGGTCTTTGCTGATACCATCTATAGATATGTCAAAAGGAAGCAGTACTCCGGAATGGCTGGCTGCACTGGTTGGTTTTCTTGCAGGAATATTCTTTCTTCTGCTTCTTGATACTGTGATTCCACATATGCATATTGAAAGCAAGAATCAGGAAGGTATTAGAACCAATTCCATATCCAAAACTACCATGATGCTCTTCGCCGTAACATTACATAATATTCCTGAGGGCATGTCTGTCGGTGTTGCATTCGCCGGCGCAATGATGAAGGATTCAGGAATAACTGCTACTGCTGCAATGGCTCTTGCAATTGGTATTGCAATACAGAATTTTCCAGAAGGAGCAATTATATCAATGCCATTATGTGGTGAAGGCATGAGTAAGAAGAAAGCATTCATATGCGGAGTGCTTTCTGGTGTTGTTGAACCTGTCGGCGGATTCATAACAATTCTTATTGCTGGTATTATCACGCCTGTTCTTCCTTATCTGCTTTCTTTCGCAGCAGGAGCTATGATGTATGTTGTAATAGAGGAACTTATTCCTGAATCACAGAACGGCGAACACAGCAATATAGGAACTATAGGTGCCGCTGTAGGATTTGCACTTATGATGGTTCTTGATATAGCATTGGGATAGTGATTACTCAATCACTATCCCACAATCCTCGCCTATATTTCTTAATATAAATGCCATATCAGACTCTGGTACTGATACACAGCCTGCCGTTGGTCTTCCATTAGAGCAATGTAAGAAAAAACAGCTTCCTTTTCCCGGAACACCTTCTATGTTATATCCAATAAACAGACAGTACCCATAAGCTGTCGGATAATCAATTATTTTTTCAGACTTGCTCTTGTCCAAATCTGTATCAGAATCAGCTCTTGCATACTGATTATATAAAGGAGAAGACGAATCTCCTACCCAGTAATCATATTCATCTACCTTAAGATAAGGAACTTTCGTTCCCGGATCCGGATTAATTCCAAATGCAAAATACAACGGAAATGTTCCCTGTGGTGTAGCTGATGTAAACTCACTCGCCTCACCAACTCCATTAGAACCTACAAATCCATCTGTCCTTAAAATCTCAGTCCATACGCCATCCTGCAGTTCATGCATAGTTACAGTTGCATTTGTTCCATTCGACTGGACAATTACAAGCTGAGAATACTGTGATGATGCTGCATAACCCGCTGCAAAACTGTTATTATCTGGCTCTGCTACCTGTAGTGCTGTCTCATATACAGTCTGTGAAGAATCCGTAACCTCCGTTGCCACAACTGTCTTGCTTTCTTCTTCTATTGTCTCTTCCTGCTGTGTTTCAGAATCCATTGTCAGTCCAGTAGTTGTCTCCTGTGTGCTTAACTGTGTTGTTTCCTGTTGTACCGCTGAGACAGTAGTTTCTTTATCTTTCATGTCTGTTACATTTTTCTTATTGCCGCATCCATTTGCAGCCAGTGCTGTTATAAGTAACAAAGTTAATATTATAGTCTTCTTCACTTTTATCTCCTAATGTATTATTTCCCTGCAAAAAGGGATACCAGCCATAAGTTTAACTGGTATCCCTTCATGTTTCAACATATTTCAACTAATATTTCATATAATCTTTAATTACATCATGGTCTTTTAACACCTTTTCAATAACAGTTCCTTTTATCTTCTTTAAGACAACCTTCTTGATAACATTAAGCGGTCCAAAATCAATCTCTAATGGAGATTTGCCATCCATAAGTTTAACAGACGAATCAAGCAGGTCTCTTACATCATATACACTGCCCCAGACCTCAGGAACACCTCTGTCTACGCCAAGCAGTCCATATACAGCCTCCATTGCAGTTCTGACTGAATACTCTGTCGTAAATATTGTGTCCCTCGGAGTCTCAGCAAACTGTCCAAGAAATGCAAAATTAACGCAGCCATCAGGAATAACATCAGGTCTGTCACCTTTTCTTCTTGGCATGAAAAATGCAGTAATAAATGGCATCATTGTTGGTGTAGTGTTACAGTGGTTCTTAGCAAGCTCATCAATCTCTTCAACAGGAACACCAAGATGATACAGCCATTCTGCTGTAATCTCTTCACCTGTACACTCTTTCATAGGCTTCTTGATATAATCACCATCAACATCAGTAAACAGGCTGTATACCCATACACACACCTCATCCTTCTTCTGTTCCTTAAACTGTCCCTGTCTGTTAATTGTCCAGCTTAAAAGCCAGCTTGAATCCTTACAGCTGACTATTCCGCCCGTAACAACATTTCCAGTTCTTGGGTCTCTCTTACATATCTTCTTAATGTAAGAAATAATCTTCTCATCACTTGTTGTAACAGTTGCAGACTCCCAGTTAGACTTTGATATATCACCGCAGAACTTCTCTGGGTGTCCAAACGAACTGTCCTGTGCAGCAATATTCTTCCACAGACTCCAGCAGCCGCTTGTTCTTACCTCTGCATTACCTACCGGGGCATGTGTATGGTCACCGTATATAGTACCTTCTGTACAGCTTCCATTAGTAACAAACACCAAATCATTCTCAGTAAGATCAATTGACTTAGTCTCACCTTTTACAGTACATTCAATAGTCTTTGCAATCTTCTTTCCATTCCTGAAATCAAAGATTACATTATCAACTCTTGTGTTAAACCTGAACTCAACACCTGCATCTTCAAGGTATTTCTGCATAGGCAAGATAAGTGATTCATACTGGTTATACTTGGTAAACTTCAATGCTGAGAAATCAGGAAGTCCGCCTATATGATGGATAAATCTTTGAATATAAAGTTTCATCTCAAGCGCACTGTGCCAGTTTTCAAATGCGAACATCGTACGCCAGTACAGCCAGAAATCTGAATCAAAAACTTCCTCATCAAAGAAATCTTCAATTGTCTTATCATACAAATCCTCATCTTTAGTGAAGAACAGCTTCATTATTTCCATACAGCCCTTCTGGCTTAAATTAAATTTGCCATCTGTATGTGCATCTTCACCTCTGTTTACAGTTGCCCTGCAAAGAGAATAATTAGGATCATGCTTGTTAAGCCAGTAATATTCATCAAGTACAGAAACTCCCGGAGTCTCAATAGACGGAATACTTCTGAACAAATCCCACAGACATTCGAAATGATTCTCCATCTCTCGTCCGCCACGCATTACATAACCTCTTGTAGGATCATTAATTCCATCACATGCACCGCCTGCAATATCCATAGCCTCAAGTATGTGAATATTCTCACCCTTCATCTGTCCATCTCTTACAAGAAAGCACGCTGCAGCTAATGCACCAAGACCACTTCCTACAATATAAGCTGATTTATCATCAACTCCTTCTGGTTTTTCCGGTCTTGCAAATGCTTCATAGTTACCATTAGAGTAATATATCCCCTTACTATTCTTAGTATATTTCCCTCTTTCAGTATTACGGAACTCCTCATGTGCTCTTTTCTGAATGTCTTTAGTTACCTTCCTCTGCTCATTCCTTTTGTTCTTTTTTGATACAACTGCTGCACCTGCCCCCAGTGCAAGAATAGAAGCTGCTCCTAGTTTTAACGCCTTTTTGCTCATAATCTTTTCCACCTTTCTGTGCTTTCTTATTTATTTTTGCCGTTTTTATTATATTTAGCATACATTTTTTCTCTAAATAAAAAAACAGGCAAAGCATGTACTTTGTCCCAAAATCGAACACTTTACATGTTTTGTCTGTTTTTAATAACTAATTATTAGCTTCACATAGATTAATCATTGTATCAATCGTTGCATCAAATGATTCAGAAAAACGCTTAATAAGATCTTTATCATATGGCGGCATTCCATCACCTATCCATCTTGACACAATTCCAACAATAGAATAGCTGTAAAAGCATGTTATATACTCTCTGTCATCTTCTGTAAGCTTATGGTCTTTAGAATATTTCTTAACAAAAAGTCCAACAAGATATTCTGTTGTATTATGCAGATATTTCTCAATAATATCTCTGTTTCTGGAATTATACACATGAATAACTGCTGCACGATACTCAATAATAACAGAAGCTGCCTTACTATATGTCTCATAAAAAGTTGCATCTTCCGTAATATCAATATTCTTTTCTGTCTCTTCTATAAGAACACTGTCAAGCACATCATATATATCACTGAAATAATAATAAAATGTATTCCTGTTAATTCCACATTCCTCACATATATCTGTAACCGTTACCCTGTCAATATTCTTACGCTTTAGCATATTAAGAAAACAGTCCATTATTGCTTTTTTCGTAAATTTAGCCATACATTTCTCCTGAAATTATTCTCCGGCAATAAAAAGAACTCCTAATGTTCCCGGACCACAATGCGAAGATATAACGCCGCCTGCCCTTGTTTCATATATTTCATCAAATACATCAAGCTGTTTAAGATAATTCTTTACTTCATCAACTATCTCTTTATCACAGCCAGAGTGTGTAATGAATACACGGTCTTTCTTAGCCTTCTTAAGTTCTTCTTCCATATCCTTAACATAATCCAGGACAACATTCTTCATGCGTCCTCTGTACTTCTTTCCAGGATTCATCTTTCCATTATTAACTTCAATTCTTGGATGAAGTTTAAGTACACCGCCAGCCATGGCAGCCAGTCCGCTGCATCTTCCTCCTCTGTGAAGGTAAGTAAGCGTATCAACAACAAAGCTTGCCCTGACTCTTGGTCTTAATTCTAATATATTCTTCTCAATATCAGATGCAGACATGCCTTCTCCTGCCATAACAGCAGCCTCGACAACCAGATGTCCTATTCCTGTAGACAGATTCGCAGAGTCAATTACATGAATCCTGTCCTCTGCCTCAAGCTCTCTTGCAGCAAGTCTGAACACATTAGCTGTAGTTGACATATCCTCTGATATTGCAAATGCGACAATATCCCGGTCTTTCTCAAGAACACATTTAAACATCTCTATTGTATCATCAATAGACACCTTTTTTTTTTCACAACAAACACCCCCCGCCGATGTCTTAGGTGTTGTCTTATTCTCATCTGCCCATTCATATATCTTATCTGGCGTAATATCAATTCCATCCCTATATTCATCATTGCCTAGCAGAATGTGAAGTGGAATAACTGATATATCAAGCTTGTCTATAAGTTCCTTAGTCAAATCACTTGTACTGTCCGAAATAATCTTAACCATGTAAATGTATATCCTTTCTAGCTGCTATATGTCTGCAGAAAATCATACAGCTGTGCTTCTCCTTCAAAATATATCCCTTTAGTCAGTCTTTCTCTTATATCATCTGGAAGTGAATCAATGTTAATATCTGCATAATCATAGAACACTTCTCGTCCTTCATCCGCAATATTTCTGTATATTCTTAAAGTTTCTCTTTCGTACTTAAGCACATACTGGTACTCTTCACTTTCAGTTACTTTAGTCACCTGCGAGCTTACCTCTTCTTTAAAATGCTGATTAGAAGGCTTCTTATTATCTGTTACCACAAGTATAAATATTGCAAGTACTACAGCTATTACAGCCATAGTCATAATCACAACATAAAGCCAGAATGATTTCTTATTCATCAATACTCCCTCCTGTAAGTTGTCCTTACTGGGAAGTATTAACATTTATAAGCAAAATTATACTATAACGAAAAGCTGTCTGGCAGAATTTCACTCATTGTATAAGTCTTAAGCCCGCCGCCTTCCTCAACAATAATTCTTGTATCAGGATTGAAAAATTCAGACATCACCTGTCTGCATATTCCACACGGATAGGCAGGCTGGTCTCCTGAACATACAATAGCAATCGCCTTAAAATCCTTTACACCCTCACTGACCGCCTTAAATATTGCAGTTCTTTCTGCACAGTTAGTAGCCCCGAAAGAAGAATTCTCAATATTACAGCCTATAAATACCTGTCCATCAGTACTTAAAAGTGCCGCACCAACTGCAAAATGTGAATACGGTGAATATGAGTTCTCAAGTGCCTCTTTAGCTTTAGCAACAAGTTCATTATCTGTCATATATGTCACCTCTTAACGGGTAATTCCAAGTCTTTCAAGTACTTCATTCTGCTTTGCTTCCATAACTGCACTTTCTTCTGGTGTCATGTGGTCATAACCAAAAAGATGCATCATACTGTGTGCTGTAAGAAATGCCAACTCCCTTTTTTCAGAATGACCATACTTGTCCGCCTGTTCCTTAATCTTCTGAACACACAGAACAATATCTCCAAGAAGAAGCTCTCCTGTATCAGGATTGAAATAATCCTCAGCATTGTTTTCTAACTCGTCCTCAATTGCATCAAAATCCGAAGGTGTAACATAATTAACTCCCGGAAATGAAAGTACATCTGTCGGAGAATCAATATTTCTGTATTCCTTATTAATCTCGTGGATAGATTCACTGTCAACAATTGTTACATTAACCTCTGCTTCATAAGGACATTTTTCATAATCAACCGCCTCATTGACAACATCAGTAATTATCTTCTCATAATCTAAGTCAAGCTTTTCCTCGGCTTCGTACTCTATATTAATAGTCATATCAATTTTTTCTCCTTCCTGTCTGACTTCCCTTTCTTGCTTCTCTTCTCTTGGCAGCCTTAGCCTGATTCTCCTCGTAATCCTCATATGCCTTGACAATCTTCTGTACAAGAGGATGCCTTACAACATCTTTATTCGTAAGCTTTATAAATGCTATCTCTTCAACCTTGGATAAAACCTTAGTCGCAACTTCAAGGCCTGACACGGTATCCCTTGGCAGATCCTTCTGTGTCATATCACCTGTAACAACAACCTTTGAGCCGAATCCAATTCGTGTAAGAAACATCTTCATCTGTGCAGGTGTTGTATTTTGTGCCTCATCAAGAATAATAAATGCATTGTCAAGTGTACGACCTCTCATATATGCAAGCGGTGCAACCTCGATAAGACCTTTTTCCACATTGGCATTAAAGCTCTCTGCACCCATAATCTGGAAAAGTGCATCATACAGAGGTCTGAGATACGGATCAACCTTGCTCTGCAAATCTCCCGGCAGGAATCCGAGCTTTTCACCAGCCTCAATCGCAGGTCTTGTAAGAATAATCTTGTTGACCTCATTATTCTTAAATGCATTAATAGCCATCGCCATTGCAAGGTATGTCTTACCTGTTCCTGCCGGTCCTACTCCGAACACAATCATCTTATCCCTAATGGCATCAACATACTCCTTCTGTCCGAATGTCTTAGGCTTGATAGGCCTTCCTGCAATCGTCCTGCACACTGTATCAGAATCAATCTCAATCAGCGAATCAGCCTTTTCTTCAAATGACTGTGCAATGGAATAATCAACATTCTGTCTTGTAATCTGGTTGCCTCTCTTAGACAGCTCATACAGATAATTGAGTACTCCTGATGCTCTCTGCACTGCTGCCTCTGCACCTATAACCTTCACAGAGCTGTCTCTTACAATAATCGTAACCTTAAGTGTTTTCTCTATAACCTTCGCATATTCATCAAACTGTCCAAATATATTGGAGCAGTGTTCTACCGGTATATTAATAAGACTCTCTACCTCACTCATCAGATGTCTCCACCTTTCTAACATCAAAATCCGCAGGAACAGTTGCATCAATATCAGCATGTGCAATATACTTATCCCCGCTTCTTTCTATATTAACATGATAATCATTTATTTGCACTTCATTTTCTTTCAAATGTTTTATAAATCTCTCAGCTTTTTCATTAAGAATAGCCGCTGCTTCCTCCTCACTGTACTCAGCCTCATTTTCCTTATACTCATTAAGAGTAATCTTCTGTACAGATACAGGAAGTGCAATCAGATTACCAATCTTTATATTCCCCTCATTAACAACCTTGTCATACTCTTTTAAATGTCGTGGAAAGCCGAGAGAAATTTCATATTTATCTATGCTTATAGCATATGTCGTCATCTTTCGTCCAGTATATATTTTATCGGCATATACCGCATTTATCTCATTATCCCATGATAACTGCGTTCTTATCAGAATATCCGCCTGAGCCTGCGTCTGAAATTGCTGTATATTCTCCTCGTAATCATCAGGAACATACAATGTATTCTCAACAAGTATGTCGCCTTCTGATACCTCGTCACCAACAGTGACCTTCGGTGTTCCGCTTCTGGTTATAATGTATTCAATAACACCGGAATATCCTGATATTATATTGCCATCATTAGTGGTGCTGTGTAGCTCATCAGCTTTAGATTCATCAATACTGACTTTCAGAATATTCCCCTCAATCCGTACATTAACCCATGTAACCTGCGACAATTCATCTTTAATTGCCTTCTCGATACTTTCAGTATCTATGTTCTTAACTTTGTCGCCTGTACTGATGCCATGCTCATTAAGGAATCTCAACATTGCATAATCTGTATATATGTAATTTCCGTCAAATTCAATACTCCACACGAATCTGCTGGCAATAAACATCAATACAAATGCAGTGGCAAAGCCAGCAATTATCGAATAATTTCTTCTGTATCTAGCAAAAAGAAACTCTATATCATGCTTCTTTACAACTTTAATATGAACATGACATTTTCTTCGCAATTCCTTAGTCTTGAAATAATCCTGTCTTGTTATTCTCGCTCTTATTGTCTCTTTCACACACTGGCAGTTATATAATGTAATCCCACGCCTGCAGCACAGATTAACGAACCTTTCCCGCTCCCAACCGGATATTTCAATAACAATATAATTATGTATCCTTTTCATCAGCCTCTCCTTTTAGAGAAACTTTGCCAATGCGTCCCCTAAGAAGGATTTCGTCCTGATTCATATGGTATATCACAAGATTGCTCCCGCTCACTCTTATATTACCTATCTTCGTAGAAACCTTAAGATATTCGCTTGAATACTCAAGTATACCTCTGTAATTCTCTATAAAAACCTCGCAGTCACCCAGCATTGATATAACAGGAAGTCCTGCAACAACATCTCTGCTAAGATCACACATCTGTCCGAGCCTTATACCGCTGCTGATAAAATCGACCATATAAGCAGACTTCCAAAATCTTTTTATATTCTATGCTGTTATCCTTTAAAGTATGATTTTAGTCTGTCATTATATTTCCTATTTCTAATTCTTTAATAAGACTCTCTTTAATATCCGTTATATGTTGTCTGAAATAGTTGTGATTTGTTGCTTCAAAATTAAGTATCCTGTTAAGTTTATAATTGAGACTTTCCAGCAAAGCCGGATTTTTTATTATAAATCCAAAAAGAGCGATGCCTAAGCACCGCTCTCTCATGTCAAAAATATTAATTATTAGTTGAACTTACGTTTTCTAGCTGCTTCTGACTTCTTCTTACGTCTTACGCTTGGCTTCTCGTAATGTTCTCTCTTACGAATTTCCTGC
>ERZ780023.103-NODE-103-length-20415-cov-5.72785_pt1 | contig 20415 bp, 16 predicted proteins | sample MGYA00511863_ERZ780023 | MGnify/ENA primary metagenome ERZ780023 (study PRJEB29588, sample SAMEA2162138) | human gut metagenome | biome: human gut; feature: human-associated habitat; material: faeces | place: Denmark | collected 2008/2010 ...
GTGATATATCGCATCACAATTATAATGGAGTTAATATGAAAACAATTAGTGCTTTTACCCTTGCAGAGGTTTTAATTACTTTAGGAATAATAGGTGTTGTTGCTGCTTTAACCATGCCTGCCTTAATAGGTCATTATAAAAAAGAAGAAACAATTTCAAAATTGAAAAAGGCTTACACTATTTTAAATCAGGCTATGAAAAGGTCAGAAGTTGATAATGGCGCATACGAACATTGGGGAAGTGCTTTTGATATGGGACCGGAAGAATATATTAATAAATATTGGGTTCCTTATTTTAATGTTACATCTGTCTGTAAAACATTTGGTGAATGCGGATATAAAACAAATACTCCTTTTAAAAAGTTGGATGGAACAAACGATACAACGGTTGTTGCACATACAAATTTAAGAATCCCTTTTATGACAGCTGACGGAATTATGTATTCAATATCAGCATCATCAGGAGATGCATCAGTAGAAGATAATTCAATATTCATTGACATCAATGGCGGTAAAGGTCCTAATGTTCACGGGAAAGATGTCTTTATGTTTACAAGATATAAAAATAAGGGTGTCTTGCCTTTATGTTATAACAATACAGAGGAAAGAATTGATAACAGCTGTTCTAAAAATGGAGATGGTTACTGCTGTGCTCAAAAAATAATGCAAGACGGCTGGAAAATAAATTATCCTTTTTAGTTTACTACTACTTTCTTAATATTTTTAAACATAATAATTGCATTTTTGACGTGTTAGACGTAGTATGAAAAAAGCACGTTATGAGTGAGTATGTCTTTACACGTGCAAATGAGTGTAAATAGTACAATATTGGAAAAGGTTATGGCTTTAAACTTTCAAGAACTGGTTTTTAATTTACAAAAATTTTGGTCTGATTACGGATGTATTATCCAACAGCCCTATGATATAGAAAAAGGTGCTTCTACTATGAACCCTGCAACATTCTTGCGTTCATTAGGACCCGAGCCCTGGAATACTGCAATGATTGAACCTTGCAGACGTCCGACTGATGCCAGATATGGTGAAAACCCCAACAGATTGGGACATTACTATCAGTTTCAGGTTATTTTAAAACCTTCTCCCGACAATGCTCAGGAACTTTATTTAAAAAGCTTGGAAGCTATGGGAATTGATTTAAAAGAACATGACGTAAGATTTGTTGAAGATAACTGGGAATCTCCGACACTTGGTGCCGCAGGTGTAGGTTGGGAAGTTTGGCTTGACGGTATGGAAATTACTCAATTTACTTATTTTCAGCAGGTTGGCGGTGTAGAAGTTAAACCGGTTGCGTTGGAATTAACATACGGTCTTGAACGTATAGCAATGTATTTGCAAAATAAAGAATCCGTATACGATATTATGTGGAATGACAAACTTAAATACGGTGAAATATTCTTACAAAATGAAATTGAACAGTCTAAATATAACTTTGAAGTAAGTGATGCAAAAGCATTGTTTACAATGTTTGATTTGTACCAAAAAGAAGTTGATAATTGTATTAATGCAAAATTAGTTTTGCCTGCTTATGATTATGTATTGAAATGCTCTCATACATTTAACCTGTTAGATGCAAGAGGGGTAATAAGTAAAGATGAAAGAATTAATTTCATTAACAGAGTCAGAACAATGGCATCTGCCGTTGCAAGATTATATGTAGCTCAAAGAGAAGAATTAGGATTCCCTCTTTGTAAATAATAAATAATAAGGAAACTAAATGGCTGAAAAATTTAACCGCGCGACTTTAACACGCAATTTTTTGAAGACGATTACCAAGATTAAAAACCCTGATGAAATGCTTGCTGAAGCTAAAGCAGAAGGTTTGGAAAAAACTCTCGGAGTTGTAGATTTAATTATTCTTGGTGTAGGTGCTATTATCGGTTCAGGTATATTCGCTGTTGTCGGCATTGCTGCAGCAGGAAATGCTGACGGCTCAATTATCGGTGCAGGGCCGGCTTTGATTATATCAATGATAGTTGCTGCGATTGCCTGTGTGTTTTCAGCTTTATGTTACAGTGAATTTGCAACAATGATACCTGTGGCAGGCGGCGCTTATACTTATACATTTGCCACTTTAGGTGAATTTGCTGCCTGGATGGTAGGCTGGGTTTTGATGCTTGAATATGCAATAGGTTTTATTGCTGTTGCTTGTGCGTGGTCAAATCACTTCGTACAATTTTTAAGCGGTTTTGAAAAAGTTTTGCCTGCTTGGCTTGCGCACCCTCCTGTGTGGCTTGTTAATGATGCATTCAGTGCGGGAAAAATTGTTGCTGATAATCATGATGTATTTGTTCCTCATATTTTTGGAATGCCCGTATGTATTAACCTTCCTGCAATTGTAATAGTACTTTTAATTACCATGATTCTTGTAAGAGGTACTAAGGATTCAACAAAAATGGCAGGAATAATGGTATTTGTAAAATTGGCTGTTATTGCATTATTTGTTTTGGCAGGCGCATTTTTTGTAAGACCTGAAAACTGGACTCCTTTTGCTCCAAACGGTGCTGAAGGTATATTTGCAGGTGCATTTTTAATATTCTTTGCATATATCGGATTTGATGCTCTTGCAACAGCCGCAGAAGAATGTAAAAATCCTCAAAAAGATTTGCCGATAGGAATTATCGGTTCACTAATAATTACAACTATTGTATACGTATCTGTTGCTTTAGTACTAACAGGTATTCAAGACACCAGTGCTGCTGTTCCTCTTGAATTTTTAAAAGCACCGATGGCTTATTGTATGTCATTACATAAAATGAATTGGGCTGCAGGCTTAATTTCAATCGGTTCACTTGCAGGATTAACATCAGTTCTTTTAGTATTGGAAATGGCTGCAACAAGAATTTTGTATGCAATGAGCAGAGATCATTTTATCTCTCAAAGATTCCAAAAGCTGCACCCTAAATTTAAGACACCGGCGTTATTAACCTGGACTGTTGGTATTCTTGCTATTGTAGGAATCTTGACTTTAAATTTAGATGTAGCAGCAGAACTATGTAATTACGGCACATTTACTTCTTTCATAATCGTTTGTGTTGCAGTATTGATTTTAAGAAAGACAGATCCTGAAAGACCTCGTCCATTCAGAGTTCCTTTCTCTCCGGTAGTTCCTTCTTTAGGAATTTTATGCTGCGGCGGCTTGATGATATACAAATCTATGCAGCCATCAGGTTCGGCTTTATTGTTCCCTGTTTGGCTGGGTATCGGCGCAATAATTTATTTGCTTTACGGTTTTGTTAAAAACAGAATCAATGAAAATAAACTTCATAACCAAAAAATAGAACTTAAAAAACAAGAAATGATAAAATAATGGAATTAAAATCTATAATCAACAATGCTTTAAAGAAAAAAAGCCCCGATGAATTAATAGCAATAAGTAAAAAATCAGAGTTGAAAAAAACTTTGAACGTATTTGATTTGATTGTACTCGGAATTGGTGCGGTAGTCGGAACAGGAATATTTACTATTATCGGTACGGCTATTCAGGGCGGTCCTGAAAGCGCAGGTGCAGGTCCTGCCATTGTAATTTCAATGGTAATGGCTGCTGTTGCCTGTGTGTTTTCAGCTTTATGTTACAGTGAAATCGCAGCTATGATTCCTGTTGCAGGAAGTGCTTATACTTACACTTATGCAACTATGGGTGAGTTTATGGCTTGGATGGTAGGCTGGATTTTAATGCTTGAATATGCAATCGGAAATATTACTGTTGCCTGTGCCTGGACAGGTTATTTTGTTCAGTTTTTAAAAGGGTTTAAGCATATATTACCTGATTTTGTGGTAAATTTCCCTATGTGGCTGAGAAATGATTATCGTTTTATGTTTTCATATTGTGATAAGTTCGGATTAGATCCTCATTCTCAAATGCCGTTTATTTTTGATAAAATACCTTTTGCAATTAATTTGCCTGCAATGGTTATTGTTTTGCTTTTGACAATACTTCTAATTAAAGGTGTAAAAGAATCTACAAGATTTGCCAGCATAATGGTAGGAGTAAATATGTTCATGATTATCTCCTTTATAATTGTAGGATCATTTTATGTTAAGCCTGAAAACTGGGTGCCTTTTGCTCCTAACGGATTTGAGGGAGTATTTATGGGTGCATTCTTAATCTTTTTTGCATATATTGGATTTGATGCTATTTCAACAACAGCAGAAGAAACAGAAAATCCTCAAAGAGATTTACCTATTGCAATTTTAGGAACATTGGTTATATGTACGATTTTATATGTATGTGTGGCTCTTGTTTTAACGGGAACTGTCCCTTTAGGCGCAATTGATATTCAAGCTCCTATTGCTCATGCTATGCGCGCAATAGGTATGGATTGGTTTGCTGGTTTAATTTCAATTGGAGCTCTTTGCGCATTGACCTCTGTTTTATTAATTTATCAATTAGGAACAACAAGAATTTTGTATGCAATGAGCAGAGATAGGTTTCTTCCAAAATCACTAAGATTAATTCATAAAAAATACAGAACTCCGCATGTTTTAACCTGGATTTCAGGTATTGTTGTAGTTCTTTGTGCATTTTTTATGGATTTGAATATTTCTGCTGAACTTTGTAACTTCGGAACATTCACATCATTTATAATAATCTGTATTGCAGTATTAATATTAAGAAAAACCGATCCTGACAGACCTCGTCCGTTTAAGGTTCCTTTTTCTCCGGTATTTCCTGTTTTGGGAATTTTAACCTGCGGCGGATTAATGATTTATTCAATGAAGTTTTTAACAACTTCTTCGTTGTACTTCCCGCTATGGTTATTTATGGGAGTTTTAATTTATGCCGCATACGGATATAAACAAAAACGACTGGAAGAAAAAGTTAAAATACAGCGTCAGCCTAAAGCTAAAATAGAAGTTTAACAATATACCCATATAGGTAAACAATTATTAAATATTCTACACCTATCTTCTTGTATTTGCCTGTTTAGCATATATAATAAGTGTATACTGGTAACTTATTAGAGAGAATAATATACATTTAAAATAAGAAGGGGTAAACATGATTAAATTTAACTATCAAAACACTGACGAAAAGGTAATTGGCAATGAGAACGGTTTAAATATTCAAGCTGAATTTGATAGTTATAAAGATAGAATAGCAGGAATAATAGCAGACTTAAACAAAAGAAAAGATAAACCGGGGCAGTGGCTTCAATGGATGAATTTGGGCTATAACGAAGAAACTCTCTGGTATGTAAAAGAATATGCATCTATGGTTCAGGGAAGATTTGAAAATATATTGGTTTTGGGTATAGGCGGTTCTGCTTTGGGAGGTCAGGCTGTAACAGAAGCTCTATTAAAACCGTTTTGGAATTTGCTTACTCCTGAACAGCGCGATGGATTACCTCGTATTTTCTTTCTTGATAATATTGATCCTGATACAATCAGCGGCTTGTTAAATGTTATTGATTTAAAAAAGACACTTGTAAATGTAATTACTAAGTCAGGTTCAACTGCTGAAACTATGTCACAATTTATGATTGTAAAAAATATTCTTGAACAGGAATTAGGAGCAGATTATAGAAAAAATATAGTTGCTACTACTGATAAAAAAACAGGAATTCTAAGACAAATTGCAGAACAGGAAGGATATAAAACTTTTGTTGTTCCCGATGATGTCGGCGGAAGATTTTCGGTTTTCTCTGCTGTGGGTTTATTACCTTTTGCATTGGTCGGAATTGATATTGACGAAATTGTAAACGGTATCAAAGACATGGATTTGGCATTAAAAAATACTGATATAAATGAAAATATTGCTGCACAAAATGCTTTAATTCATTACTTAATGGATACTAAAAAAGGCAAGAATTTATCAATAATGATGCCATATTCAAGCAGATTGAAATATGTTTCTGATTGGTATGTTCAGCTCTGGGCAGAATCTTTAGGAAAAAATAAAGATAATAATGGCGACGACGTAAACGTAGGTCCGACTCCTATTAAAGCTTTAGGCGCAACTGACCAGCATTCACAAATTCAGCTTTATAATGAAGGTCCTAATAACAAAATCATTAATTTTATAAGAGTAGAAGAATTTGACAATACTTTAGAAATACCAAATATTTTTGAATACACCGGAATAGGATACTTGGGCGGAAAAACAATTAACCAATTGATTAATGCGGAAGCTGATTCAACAAGAGTTGCTCTATCAGATTATTGCAGACCGACAGTGACGATTACTTTGCCGAAAGTAAACGGATATTATATCGGACAACTGCTTTATATGTTTGAAGTTCAGACTGCAATTGCAGGAGAATTATACAATATTAATACATTTAATCAGCCAGGTGTTGAACAAGCTAAAAACTATACTTATGCTTTAATGGGCAGAGCGGGTTACGAAGAGTCAGCTCAAGCTTTACAAGAAAAAATGGCAATTGTATAAAATATAATTAAGTATCAGTTATGAAATTTATAAAGCATATATTATTAATATTTGGACTTTTATTCGGGTTAAACGTTACGGCAGAAACTTTATCGGCAGGAGTTTCTAAAGTTGAAATGGTTCCGAATTCATTTTACGGAAGCTGGCGTGTAACTGCAAAAATTGATAAACAATCTTCAAACGGTGTTTATTTTAAACCGCAGACTGTTGATTTGTGGAACTTATCACGTGAAGGCAGCGTCATAAATTTAAATAACCCGTTTACAGGAGCGAGTGCTTCTGTTACAGTAGATTATGTTGATGGTAATATAATCAGATTTACCAAAACAGGAGAGTATGATAATAAAAAGTTAACCGATACGGTTGATTTGAAACTTAACGGTGACACTTTCACAGGTATTAATTCTTTGACTCTTGAAACTTTTTCTAATGTTGATAAGTCTTTAATAAAAAAAGATACTGCAATGTATGTTTTAAGAGGTGAGAAAATATCCGGTTCGAGTATTACCGGAAAATGAGGAAAAAGATGGCGCAATTAGAATTTGACACAGTTATATTAGGTGGTGGTCCGGCAGGACTTTCAGCAGGAATTTATGCATCACGTGGTGCAGTTTCAACAGCTATTGTTGATATGAACATGTTTGGCGGACAGCCTTCAAATTATTTGGAATTGGAAAATTATCCGGGTTTTCAGGTTGTGGGCGGTTACGATTTAATGGAAAAGTTTGAAGAACATGCCGATAAGTTCGGAGTTAAAAAATTCCCGATGCAGGAAATTCAAAGCATTGATTTGAATTCTAAAAGAATTATAACAAGCGAAAATGAATTTAGTGCAAAGACTATTATCATTGCAACAGGCGCGCAACCTATGAAGTTAGGTGTGCCGGGAGAAAAAGAGTTTGTAGGAAGGGGCGTAAGCTACTGTGCAGTATGCGACGGAGCTTTCTACCGAAATAAAGTTGTTGCAGTAGTCGGCGGTGGAAATGCAGCTGTTGAAGAAGCAATGTATTTAACAAAATTTGCTGATAAAGTTTATCTTGTTCATAGACGTGATGAACTCAGAGCTGATAAAATAGTTCAGGAAAGAGCATTTAAAAATGAGAAAATAGAATTTGTATGGAATTCTATTGTAACAGAGATTAAAGGTGAAAACTTGGTAGACACTGTTGTATTGGAAAACGTAAAAACTCATGAAGTTTCTAATTTATCTGTTAACGGTGTTTTTCCATATATCGGAATTGTTCCTAATGTTGAAAATATTTCAGGACAGCTTTTACAGGATGCAGGCGGGTTTTTTATTACTGATGAAACAATGGCAACTTCAGTAGAAGGTGTTTTTGCCGTTGGTGATGTAAGAAAAACTCCGCTTCGCCAGGTCATTACGGCAGCTTCTGACGGTGCTGTCGGTGCAGTTTATGCTGTTAAATATATAGAAACACATAAAGAAGTTGTGGTTTAATCTAATTCGTCATCATAAAAATCATTTTCTTCAATATGATTATTTTTGATGGCGAATATTTTATAGTTAATTAACGGGATTTTTACAAGCTCGTCTGTAAAGTAAGCGACATTATCTTCAGCATCCTGTTTTCTTGTTTCTATTATAGCTTCATAGTCTATTCCCAACAGGTTACAAAGTTCTCTACCAGTCATGACATTATCTATTGTGAATGTACCCTTAAACCCCTTAACAATCATTTCTTTATTGCTTTGATTAAAACTGCAGATAAAGAAATTAGTTATAAAAGCTATTTGGGAACCTAGATGATTTTTAAATATTTCTAAATTGGTATATTCACCTCCTGATTTTTTTGTATCAAAATTATCACCGTCTTTTAACTCAATAATATAACAATTTTTATTACATTTTGATATTTCAAACACGATTAAATCAGGTTCATGCCCTTTTAATTTATATTTACTTGATTTAATCACATTTTTGGGGCATAGAAATGCTCCTGTTTTGCTTGCTATGCTTTTCGGTAAAAGAAATTCGTCAAGATTATCAATAGTATTGGCTTCTTTTTGTATAATTTTTTCCAATTCATTGCCATTAGAAATTACTGTTGATTGAACTTTTTGAATTAGTTTACCTATAACTTCATTATTAAAAACTCTATTGTATCCGCCTGAACTTGTTTTTGGTTTAGCATTCCTAATCTTCGCCATACACTATATCCCCGCCTATAAAGTTTCTATTCGTAGCCTTGCATGCTTCAAATACAGAATATCCGCCTGATGCAGGATCAAGAATGATATCATTTTCTTCTGACGTAGCTAATATTAGAGTTTCTTGTAATTTTATAGGTTTAGAATGAGGATGGTTCTTTTGGACTTTTTCTGTCCAAACATCAGGAATACTGTGAGACTTCCAAACATCTTTTGCTCTAATAGGTTTTTTCTGAAATACAATTAAATATTCGGATTTTCTTCTTGTTCTATATCCCATGCCAATTTTATCTTTATCCCACGTGATTAAATCAACTAGATTTAGATTAGTATTTATAACCCATTCCAAAACGCCTTGACACAAATGAAATTTATCAACCCATAAAAATAGATGTCCGCTGGGAAGTAATACTCTGTCAATTTCATTTATAAACTTAATTATAGTACCAAGTTCCATTTGTGGTAAAGAGCTTCTAGCTTTACCTCGGTTTATACCTTCGTTTCCATAAGATAGTTTATCAAGTATACCTCTGTATTGCGGATCAAAAAAAGCAACTTTTACAGTTTCGGTATCAATAGAGTTTAATAAATCTAAACCATCCATCTTATTTTTACGGTTTAATAAACTCTTTACAGTTTGTACAGCCATTATATCCCTCCATTGTTTATAAAATCATAGTTTTGCATGCTTGTCAATTTGTTGTATTTATAATGCAAAAAAAAGTTGCCTTAATAGAGGCAACATTAAATAAACACGAGGATATTAAGAGAGAGAGTATAAAAACTTTTTTCTTTAATCTTGTTCAAAACCGATGATGAACCCGATTAGTATTTAATATCCGATTATGATTTTTCCAACTGTAATTTCGAATTTCCCTTACATTTATATAAAGTATTTTTTTCTTATGTAATTTACCTTTTTGTTTTCATTGTTACGTTTTTGTTACATTAAATATATTATTGTCATAAGCTTAAAAAAGTGCTATAATCTCCCTAATGAGAGGTAGAGTATGGCAGAAAATTATTTAAACAGCAAATTTAATATTATAGCTTTCCTGAAAAAAGCGGTAGCGGTTGGTGCATCCGATGTACACTTGCAAGTTGATGAACATCCCGCAATCAGAATAGACGGAAAGATTACGAAAGTAGACATGCCTGTTTTGACGGAAGATGATATTTCTATTGCATATGATATTCTGCTGCCCACACACTTTAAAGGTAAAGTTAATGCCGTATTTGACCTTGATTTTGCTTATGAAATTCACGGAGTTTCGCGTTTCAGGGTAAACTTGAGCCGTCAATTAGGTAAAAGTGCTCTTGTAATCAGAACAATACCATACAGTATTAAAAGAGTTACGGAATTGTCCCTCCCTGAATCTATCGAACAGTTTGCAACTTTGAACAACGGTTTGGTTTTGATTACAGGTCCTACCGGGTCCGGTAAATCTACCACAATTGCATCTTTGATTGACTATATCAATATCAATTATCCTAAACACATTATTACAATCGAAGATCCTGTTGAATTTATTTTTACAAACAAAAAGTCAATTGTGTCTCAACGTCAGGTTTTAATCGATACACCGACATTTCCGGACGGTATTAAATACGCTTTGAGACAAGATCCGGATGTTATATTCATCGGTGAAATCAGAGATAAAGAAACTGTTGTTGCCGCATTGAAAGCTGCTGAAACAGGTCACCTTGTTTTCGCAACAATCCACACAAACGATGCTATTCAAACAGTAAACAGAATTGTAAACATGTATGAACCTTCTGACAGGGATTTTGTTCGTTCACAACTGGCTGCCGTTCTTAGAGGCACTGTTTCACAAAAACTTATTCCTATATCAAACGCTACTGGAAGACGTCCGGCTTGTGAGGTTCTTGTTGTTACGCCTACTGTTAAAGACTTTATTGAAAAAGATAAACTCGGCGAAATCTATGAATTAGTTAAGAAAGGTTCGTTTAACAATATGATTACGATGAATACATCATTGTACAGATTGTTTGAACAGGATTTGATTACCGAAGATATTGCAATGTCATATTCCGACAACAAAAATGAATTGCAGCAAATGTTCAGAGGTGTATTCCACGGAACATTCGGACCTTCAGGAAAATAAACTTAAATAAAAAATAAAATATATTGAGATAGTTGTATGAACAATTTTGTTACAGACGCAATTAATCTTAAGTCTTACAATTTGAGTGAAGCTGATAAAATTATCGTCATGTATTCAAAAGAAAAAGGACTTATAAGAGGAGTTGCAAAGGGAGTAAAAAAGCCAAAGAGTAAGCTGGGTGCAAGAATGGATTTGCTTGTTGCCAATAAGCTTATGCTCTACAAAGGGAAGAATCTTGACAGAATTTGTCAGGCGGAAGCTTTAAATACTTTCCACAAAACACGTCAAAATATGGATAAAATTTTCTATTCTCTTTATATAACAGAAATTGTTAATAATTTTGGCGTCGAGGATGATCCTTGTTCGAAAGAAATTTATGACTTGCTTTATACTGCCTTAGATAAAATTTCAAATTCGTCTGATACGGTTGAAATCCTTATCGCTGTTATAAAATTTCAGTTAAAGATGATGCAGATTTCAGGTTTTGGCATTGAATTGGAATCCTGCCTGTGCTGTCGTGAAACAATAAAAGACAAGAATATGTATTTTTCTCCGCAGATGGGCGGGGTGATTTGCGATGAATGTAATGAAACATTCAAATTGCGCACGGTTATGCACCATAAATTGAGGGACTTTTTAAATGCCTGTCTTCAGTTTGATTTTAATTACAAATCCGAATATGAGGACAAAGCAACTGAAAAAGTTTGTATGGTATGCTTTGAACTTTTAAAGGAGTATATAAACATACACTCCTCTAAGAAATTTAATTCAACTAATATTCTTCAAGAAATAAAATAAGAATTTATTTGCATTTCGTTTTACCGTTCCAGCTGCTACGCAGGTAGCCATGTGGCAGAATAATCTTACCTACATTTTGTTTTACCGTTCCAGCTTAAGTCATTACATTTTAAATAATCCATGTTTTCATTATAAATAACCCAAGCAGCACAGCCATAGCCGTTCATGGTGCCTGTTTTTTCAAGATTGCATCTGTTATCAAAAGTACTGCTTCCTGTTGCTTCGGCTAATCCGCCGGGAACAAGTCCATATTTTGTAAGTACAAACCAAAATACGTCTTTTCCTGTTGCATTTGGAGGCTTAGTGCCGTTAACATCGTAAAAAACTTCACCACAGCTGTTTTTTAGAGCAATAGTATTCCCAAAATTTCCATTGCATTCAGGTCGTGTTATCCAAAAAGCATTTATAGTACTTCCGTCTGCAAGAAGCATTATTGGAGTCCAATTTTTATAAGGAGTCCCGTCTAGAGAACTTCTCTTGGTGGTACCCATACAAGCAATCCCTGCCTCACATTTTTTTACTACTTGCAACTGTGAACCTAGCTTTTCTGCAAGAATATTCATTCCCTCTCTTGAATTAACAAGCTCGTCATCAGAACCGCTTTGTATGGATGTTTTTAATCCCCAATCCGAAATTTCACCATGTTCTTGAACAGCCATAATAAGTGCCTGGTTCATAACGCTGTTAAATTTTTTTAATTTTGCAACAGTTTCTTTAGTTTTATGTTCTGCAATCAAAGACGGCATAGTCATTGCTGCAACAACGCCGATAATTCCGAGAGTAATCAAAACCTCTGCAAGCGTAAATCCGAAAAATTTATCTTTAGTGTAGTGATGCATAACATCACTAGTATAACATCCTTTGTTAAAAAAGTAAAGTATTTTACTTAAAATGTAGTCAGAACCTGCCTTTTCGGGGGGGGGGCAAGTCTCAAAGCTTCTTTTTTTCCAACATTCTTGACCTCCTTATTTCTTACATTATTTAATATTTTTGGACTTTTGTCAATACTTTTCTAAAACGGATAATCTTTTTTAAATTCCCAATCATCCAATAGCAAAAGAGTTGAACAATATGGAGGATTGTTTTTACAAACATTTTTTGTGTATTCTCTGCCATGCGAAATTGTTGTATCTTGTACATAAGTTCCAAAATATTTATTTTTTCCAATATAGCTTTCATTATAATCATTTGTGCAAAATAGAAATCGAAATCGGTCTTTGCCTTCTGCGTTAGGCTTTTTATTTCCGTTAGTATCGAACAACAAATCTAAGCAGTTGCCAAAAGTAAAATAAACGACAGAACCGTCTGCAAAAGTTGCAAATGCTCTATCTGAACCTGTTTTGTCAATTGATAAAACTTTTATATATGGAGCAAAATATTTTTTGAAAAAGCTTATAGAGTTATCGGGAGTATCAATTAAAACTCCATCTTCATCTCTTTCAGCAGTGCCTTTTTCCCAATCGCCTGCAGGACCGTTGTATTGTTCTGAGAGGATAACAGCTTGTGACATTGCACTGTAAAACTTTTTTAAACGAGCAGTCTTTTCTCTGTTTTGCATGTCATTAATTAATGAGGGCATAGTCATCGCTGCAACAACCCCGATAATCCCGAGAGTTACCAAAACCTCCGCTAACGTAAATCCTTTAAAACCCTTTATATGTATCTGTCTTGCGGGGGGGGGGCAACCCTTAATGCTTTAATATTCATAATTTCAGCCTCCTTTTTGCTATATTTATTATTTACGATTTAATAACCTTTGTCAAGTTGATAAGAATAAATAATTAATTAAAAGTTAATTTCAATGACTTTTAACAAATTAACGTTAAAATAAAAATATAAATTATGTTGTAAAAGGAGTTGATTTGTATGCCAGATTTTGAAAAATTCACTAATTATTCGCAAGAAATATTAAATTCAGCAGGTGCTATTATGCAGGCTCACAAAAATTCAGAGATGCAGCCTGCGCATATTATGCTTGCGATGATTAAAGATAATGGTATTATAAAAGATTATTTAACAGAACTGAAACTTTTAAATCAGGGATTTATAGACAAAGTTGTGGGTGTTGTTAATTCTTTTCCTACAATTTCAGGACCGCCTTCGGGACAGGTCTTTTTATCTTCTCAAACTTATCAGCTTCTGAACCTTGCAGGTCAGCAGGCAGAAGAATTTAAAGATGAATATATTGGAATCGAATGTATTCTTCTTGCAATGACTAAACTTGAAAACAGCGAAATACAACTGCTTTTAAGAAATTATAATGTAAATACAAATACAGTTTTAAATGTAATGAAAAAAATTAGAGGTAATAAAAAAGTGGATAATAAAAATGCAGAAGAAAATATGAAAGCGCTTGAAAAATATTCAACTGATTTGACAGCGCTTGCAAGAAAGGGAAAATTGGACCCTGTTATAGGTCGTGACGAAGAAGTCAGACGTATAATTCAGGTTTTAAACAGACGTACAAAAAACAACCCTGTTCTTATCGGTGAACCGGGCGTAGGTAAGACTGCCATTGTAGAAGGTCTTGCTCAACGTATAGTTCGCGGGGATGTTCCTGAAAGCTTAAAAGATGTTAAATTAATCTCGCTTGATTTGGGTGCTCTTGTTGCAGGGGCTAAATTCAGAGGTGAATTTGAAGAACGTTTGAAAGCTGTTTTAAAAGAAGTTGAAGAATCAAACGGCGAAATTGTAATGTTTATTGATGAATTGCATACAGTCGTCGGTGCAGGTGCAACAGAAGGCTCAATGGATGCAGGCAACCTTTTAAAACCAATGCTTGCGCGTGGCGTTTTAAGGACAATAGGTGCAACTACCATAAATGAATACAGAAAATACATTGAAAAAGACCCGGCTTTGGAAAGACGTTTTCAACCTGTACTTGTCGGTGAACCTTCTGTTGAAGACACAATAAGTATATTAAGAGGTTTGAAAGAAAAGTATGAAGTGCATCACGGTATTCGTATCTTAGACAGTGCGCTTATTCAAGCTGCAAAACTTTCAGACAGGTACATTACAGACAGATTTTTACCTGATAAAGCTATTGATTTGATTGATGAAGCGGCTTCTTCTTTGCGTATTGAAATAGATTCTATGCCTGAAGAAATAGATAAAATGATGCGTCAAAAAATTCAACTTGAAATTGAAAGAGAGGCTTTGAAAAAAGAAGACGATGATGAAGCACGCGCTAAAGTCGCTGATATCTCAAACCAAATAGTTGAACTTGATGACAAAATATCAAAAATGAAAACTCAATGGGAACAAGAAAAAGCTTCTATTGTAGGTGAAGCAGGCATCAAAGAGGAAATTGATAAAGTAAGAAACAAAATTGAAGAAGCAGAACGTAATGTTGATTTGCAAACAGCTGCTGAACTTAAATATGGAAAGCTTATGGAACTTGAGAAACAGTTAAAAGCTATACAAAATAAAGAAAAAACTTCAAATCAGCTCTTGAAAGAAGAAATTGATGATGATGATATTGCAAATGTTGTAAGCAAATGGACAGGAATTCCTGTTAACAAGCTTGTTGAGAGTGAAAAACAAAAACTTATCAACATGGAAGATATTCTTCATAAACGTCTTATCGGTCAGGAAGAAGCAGTAGAAGTCGTTGCCGATTCAATTCGCCGTGCTCGTTCTGGTTTGAAAGATCCTAAGCGTCCGATAGGTACTTTCTTATTCTTAGGACCGACAGGTGTTGGTAAAACAGAACTTGCAAAATCACTTGCGGAATTTATGTTTAATGATGAAGACGCTTTAATCCGTATTGATATGTCAGAATATATGGAAAAGCACAACGTATCAAGATTAGTTGGAGCTCCTCCGGGATATGTGGGATATGATGAAGGCGGTCAATTGACTGAAGCTGTCAGAAGAAAACCATATTCTGTTGTGCTTTTTGATGAAATTGAAAAAGCTCACCCTGACGTATTTAATATTATGCTTCAAATTTTTGATGACGGTCGTTTGACTGATTCAAAAGGCAGAACTGTTGATTTTAAAAATACACTTATTATTATGACAAGTAATATCGGAAGTGATATTATTCTTGAAAATACACTAAATAGTCTTGTTTCTAAAACTGATTTTGAAGAAACCAAAAATAAAGTAATGGAGGTTTTAAGAAGCAGATTTAAACCTGAATTCTTAAACAGAATAGATGAAACAATCTTCTTTAAAGCTCTCAATTTACAAGAATTATCACAAATCGTGGATATTCAAATGGATTACTTGAGAAAACTTTTGAAAGATCAGGAAATCGATATTGAAATTACTCCTGAAGCTAAAGAGTTTTTGGCTACAAGAGGCTTCAACCCTGTGTATGGAGCAAGACCGTTAAAACGTGTAATAAGACAGTTGATTGAAAACCCGTTATCAAAACAAATTCTTTCACAAAAATTCTTACGCGGTGATAAGATAATTATTGATGTAGATAACGATGAAATTGTATTCAAGAAAGAAGATTAATAAATAAAAAAGGAACGGTATAACCGTTCCTTTTTTTGTTATTTTAACCATACATTAAATTGCAGATTATCTTGTTCCGGAATTATTTCAACCTCTTTTCCCCTGAATGCAACTCCGCAATAGTTAAAGAATTGTGCGGCTCTTTTGCCTTTATATTTTAAGATTTCAAAGCCGTTGATTGAAACAGGGCTTGAAATCTTAATGACTTTACCTTCAATATTTTTAGTCCTAAATTCTTTAAAATCTATTTGTGCGTTATCATAAGCCCATCCGTTTTCGTTTACATAGTCAACAATTCCATACACCGGAGTGCCTTTTTTAATGTATAATTTGCCGTTTTTGTATACATCTTTTACAACAGCAAAACGAATTTTATCTCCATATTCAATTTCATCATAGCAGGTAGAAATTTTTTGAGCAGGCTTTATTTTTACAGGCGTTTCTTCGGAGTTTATATAATCGCTGAAAAATACAATAAGCTTTGTTTTTTCAGGTTTAAGTACAACCTCTCCGCCCCTGATATATTCTGTGGTTAAACCAAGTCCGCTGTTATTTGCAAATTCCTGATGTTTTTTATGATCGCTGCCTTTAATATAAATATTTCCGTTTAAAGTTTTATCCGAATTTTTGTATTTAAAAGCATCAATCAATAAAGAAGCCTGCTGCCCCTCAAAGCCGTTTGGCGTAAGTTCTTTTATAACACCTGTTATAACTTCTCCTGATTTGACATCTTTAAATTCAACAGTGTTTCCTTCCTGAAGTTTTTTATCAGCTGTTGTTATTTTAATCAGTGGTGTAATCGTAACAGGCACTTCTTCTGCAAAAGAAGAAAGTCCTGTTAATAAAATACAAGTAACAATTATTCTTTTAATCATTATATATTTTCCTGTTGTTTAAGTTGACGTCTTTTTTGTTTTTGCTGAAATTCTCTGATTTCTTTTGCCATACTGTATTCAAAGTTTTTGTATGACGGTGACTTTGTAAGCGGAGAATTCAAATAATGAGGATATTTAACATAAATGTATTTATACATATCCATAAGTCTTTTTGAACCTTTCGGATGAGTAGATGTAAATCCCCAATCACAAACAGGTTCTGCGAAAATTTTGTTTCCCATCGTAATAGCAGCAATAGGGTCATATCCTGCTTTTACCATATAATCTATTCCATTGAGGTCAGCTTTTTGCTCGTATTTTTTTGAATTTGCATTAACTGCCATATACTTCATCATCCCGCCATATGCCTCAACCGAGTGTGCAATTTCATGGGATAGAACATATGCAAGTTCGTCATCATTATCTATATAGAAAAACATTCCTTCATGTATTATGACTATCTTGTCATAGGTTCTTGAATATGCGTTTATAGTTTTTTTATTGTCTACCCAAATTGGTACACGCTTTGCTATTTTGTTGTCAAGCATAATTTTTTGACCGACAAGAATAACTTTTTGCTCATCAATACCTTTCTTTTTCCAAAAATTGTCCATATTTACTCCGCGAATTACAACAATTTCTTCCGCAAATGTGCATGAACCGATTAATAGTACCCCGAGCAGCAACAAAATCTTTTTCATAATATTTCCTCTTATTTTTATGTACGTGATAATGTTACTATATTTTTTTCAAATTTGCAAGTACAATGTAAAACTTTTATAAGGATATTTTAATTTGAATTTTTAAATGTTATAATGTCCCTACACAGATAAGATTTATGGGAGAGAAAATAAATGTGCGGAATAGTAGGATATGTCGGTAAAAGACCGGTAGTTGATATTTTGGTTGACGGCCTTGAACAGCTGGAATACAGAGGATATGATTCTTCAGGTGTTGCAGTTATGTGCGACAGTGATATAAAGGTATATAAAGCTATCGGCAAGTTGCAGAATTTGCGAGATAAATTAAAAGATCATGTAAGTGAATATTCGCAATCAACAATTGGCATCGGACATATAAGATGGGCAACTCACGGAGCTCCAACTTTGTTAAACGCCCATCCGCATACATGCACATGCGGAAATCTTGTTGTTGTGCATAATGGTATCATTGAAAATTACAAAGAATTAAGGGATGAACTCTCTAAAGACGGCTGTGTTTTCCGTTCTCAAACCGATACTGAAGCTATTGCCCACCTTGTTGCAAGAAAATATTCAGAATGCAGAGATTTAACCGAAGCTGTAAGACTAGCATCAGAAGAAATTGAAGGTGCTTATGCACTTTGTGTTATGCATTTTGACTGCAAAGATAAGCTTGTAATAACTAAACGTAATGCCCCGCTTCTTGTTGGTGCTGGTGAAGGCGAATATTTTGCTGCATCTGATGTACCTGCAATTATTAAACATACCAAAAAGGCAGTATATTTAAATGATAATCAAATCGCTACTTTAACTCCTGAAAGTTTAGATATTATTGACATAGAAGGAAATAAAATTACTCCTAAAGTGGAACTTCTTCCATGGGAACCTGTTGCTTTGAGCAAAATGGGTTACAAGCATTTTATGCTTAAAGAAATTCATGAACAGCCGGATGTTATAAGAAATATTTTAGTAGGCAGACTTCATGCTCCTGATGAAAATATTATTTTAAACGAAGTAAAATTGAATAAAGATACTTTAAAAAAATTGAACAGGATTCAGATTATTGCCTGCGGAACTTCATTACACGCAGCAATGATAGGTAAATATTTGATTGAAAGTTTTTGTGGTATTGCAGTAGATGTTGAAGCTTCAAGCGAATATATTTACAGAAAAACAGTTACAGATGAGCATACTCTTGTAATCGGAGTTTCTCAATCAGGTGAAACCGCAGATACTCTAACAGCTATAAAACAGGCTAAGGCAAAAGGTTCACACATCCTTATTATTACAAACAGACCTGACAGCTCAATGGCACGTGAAGCTGACAGCTTAGTCCCTGTTAATGCAGGTATTGAAGTTTCCGTAGCTGCTACAAAATCATATATTGCACAGTTAATGGCATTTTATCTTTTGTCATTATATATGGCTGAAATTAAAGATAGCATTGCATCTTCAACTTTAACTTCTTTGAAATCAGAATTGATGATTTTACCGCAAAAAATTGAACAGATATTAGCGCACAAAGAAAATATTCAGGAAGTTGCAAAGGCTTACGCTAATACTAAAGATTTTATTTATATAGCAAGAGGTATTAATTTTGCCACTGCACTTGAAGGAGCTTTGAAGCTGAAAGAAATCAGCTATATTAATGCAACAGGCTACCCGGCAGGTGAATTAAAACACGGACCTATTGCTATGCTTGATGAAACAATGCCTGTATTATCAATTTTGATGAACGGTTCTGTTTACGAAAAACTTCTTTCAAACAGTGAAGAAGCAAAAGCGAGAAATGCAAGAATGATAGCATTGACAAATTCAAAAGACGAAAAACTTAATGATTTATTTGAACATATTATCAGAGTTCCTGACGTACAGGAATTGTTCTCGCCGATTATCTCAACTATTCCTTTGCAGTTAATCGCATATTATATTGCAGAATTTTTAGGCAAAGACGTTGATCAGCCAAGAAACCTTGCAAAATCAGTTACGGTTGAATAACAAAAAGAGCCTTTAAAAAGGCTCTTTTTGTTATCTGCATTTGCTTTTTCCATCCCAGCTGCTACGCAGGTAGCCATGTGGAAAAATATTTTTATCTGCATTTAATTTTACCGTCCCAGCTTAAGTCGTCACATTTTAAATAATCCATGTTTTCATTATAAATAACCCAAGCTGTGCAACCATACATATTGCCCGGGCTGTAAGTCGGATACGGAAGCTCAATTTTTCTGTTGCAAGCCTTTTCAAATTCAAGACTTGATTTTTTAATTCCGAACGGTACAAGACCATTTTTTGTAAAATAAAACAAAAATCTGTCTTCCCCGTTATTGTTAGGAAGTCTTTTCCCGTTTAAATCAATGCTGATAGCACCGCAAGTGTTTTTAAGTGCATTATTGCCTGAAGAACCTGAATAATTTGCAGTGCAAGCTCCTGTGTATATTCTGAATGTAACGAGTGTACCGTCAATGAGAATAACACTTCTGGCATTTTTATAAAGGTATAGAGAGTCACTAATACCGCATTCTTCACGTACAGCGTTTTCCGGTATATCAATACAATCTTTTGCCAGTTTAAGATAAGGTCTGAATGCTGTTGCAAAAATATAATGACTTGTTTCATCATACATACCTGTCATTCCCCATTCATCGGGAGTTCCTTTTTCTGAAACAGCTTGTAAATAAGCTTGGCTAAGTGTTGAATAAACTTTTTTTAATTGAGAAATCCGTTCAGTGTTTTGTTTGTCCTGAATAAGAGATGGCATAGTCATCGCAGCGACAACACCAATAATGCCGAGAGTAATTAAAACTTCAGCAAGTGTAAAACCTTGAAACAATCCCTTAAAATCATTAAAAGCCCCAATGTGGCGGGTCAAGCGGC
>ERZ780023.138-NODE-138-length-16833-cov-6.49225_pt1 | contig 16833 bp, 15 predicted proteins | sample MGYA00511863_ERZ780023 | MGnify/ENA primary metagenome ERZ780023 (study PRJEB29588, sample SAMEA2162138) | human gut metagenome | biome: human gut; feature: human-associated habitat; material: faeces | place: Denmark | collected 2008/2010 ...
GCTGAAATTCCGCCTAAGTTGCAAGAGGTTACAACAGTTCCGTCTTCTTCATAAAATACCCCTTGAGGAAGGTTTGATATTAAATCTGCAATAAGTTTTGCCGCGTTAGCTCTTGACTTGTCGCCGATGTCAATTCCCGAGTGACCGCCTTTAAAGCTGTGAACTTTAATTTTAGCAAGAGTGTAGCTTGCGCCTGAAACCTCGCACTGTCCCAGCGTATCACTGTCGAGTACCAAAATGTATTTTGATTGAATGTTTTTAAAATCTGCGTGTCTGATACCTGACATTCCCGATTCTTCATCACGTGTAAACATACATTCGAGACCGCCGTGTTTCATATCGGAATTTGCAATTTCTTTAGCAAGCAGCAAAGCATTTGCAACTCCTGCCTTATCGTCACCGCCGAGCGTTCTGTTTTCTGCATGAATATTACCGTTTTCATCCAAATATGTTTTAACAGGGCTGTCATCACCGATTACATCCATGTGCGCTGAAAGCAGCAATGGCTGCTTGGTTGTATCAGTTGCCGGAACGTTTATATAAACGTTGTTATAGCTGTCAAATTTGCATTTTATATTGTTTTTTGCGCAGTAATCCATAATCCATTGTGCAACTTTTTCTTCATGCAGCGATGGTGAAGGGATTTCGGCAAGATTGCAGAATAAATCTATCAATTCGTGCTCTTTTCTTATTTCATTAATTGGCATATTATCTCTCTCCTTTATGCAGTTTATTATACAACTTATTTAAAATTCATGCAAAACCTAATGTATCACTAGTTCAGGTCTATAATACTCACACCGTCGCCGCCTTCTGTATCTTCGCCCGGTCTGTATTTGGCAACGTAAGGAGAAGTAGAAAGAAAATCTCTTACGGCGGATTTCAAAGCACCAGTTCCGTGTCCGTGAATAACAGTAACCATAGCAAGGTTTGCAAGGCTTGCTTTATCAAGATAAAATTCAAGGCTGTCAAGTGCATCTTCTACTTTGTAACCGCGTAAATCTATTGTATTTGAAATTGTTGTTTTCTTTAATTCAAAACTTTCAAAAGAACTTGGTCTGTATACATTTTCTTTGCGTTCGTAAGATTTATCGTAAGGTGCAAGTTTGTCGCATTTAATTTTGGTTTTAAAATTGCCCATTTGAACTGTGACGTTTTCGTTTTTGTCAGGTAATGAAAGAACTGTAACAGGCTGATGAAGCTCTTTCAGAATAAGTTTGTCGCCTGCTTTGACATTTTGCCATATAATTTCGTCATATTGCTGTTTTTCATCATATTCAGAAAGCTTGCCTCTGAACTTTTGTTCCATTTGAGCAAGTCTTGCATAAGAACGTCTTGCAATTTTTTCGGATTTCTCACGTCTTAGTTCATCAAGAATATCTTTAATTTCTGCTTTAACCTCTAAAAGCTCATGGTCAAACTTATCTTTTATAACTTTAACGGTTTTCTTTTTATCTTTTTTAATATTTGAAAGTGTTTCTTCGTATTCTTTTTTAATACTTTCTGAAGTTTCTTTCAGTTCTTCTGCTTCTTCAAGGTTCTGTGCCAGTTTTGCCTGTGTTTCCTGAAGCTTTTCAACAACAAGAATTGACGGATCTTTTGTAGAAACTACAATATTTTTTGCTTTTTCAACCAGTTCGCTGTCAAGCCCTAAATTAGCAGAAATCGAGATTGCATTGCTTAATCCCGGTATTCCTATTAGGAGTTTGTAAGTAGGTTTCAAAGTTTCTGTATTAAATTCCACAGATGCATTTTTGAAATACGGGTTAGTATATTCAAGTGCTTTTAGTTCGCCGTAGTGAGTTGTAACAGTAGAAAAAGCCTGCTTTGAAGCAAGTTTTTCTAAAATTACCTGAGCTAATACCGCGCCCTCAACAGGATCGGTTCCCGCGCAAATTTCATCCAATAACACAAAAGTTTTGTCATTACTTTGATTTAAAATTTCAATGATATTTGTCATATGAGAGGAGAAGGTTGAAAGGTTTTGCAGTATGCTCTGGTCATCTCCAATGTCACATAAAATGTTTTCAAAAGGATAAATTTTGGCATTTGTACAAGGAAGGAAAAATCCTGTTTTTGCCATAAGAATAAACAACCCTATGGTTTTTAAGGTTACTGTTTTTCCGCCTGTGTTTGAACCTGTTATGATTACAGACTTGTACTCTTTGCCTATCTCAAAATTATTTGATACTACATTTTCAACATTACCCACAAGAAGCGGATGACGCATATTTTCAATATCTACAAATCTGTCTGCAATTATTTCAGGTTCAACCGCCTGAATTTTTACAGCATATCTGGCTTTTGCAAACTGATAGTCAATTGCTGTGAGAACTTTTTCACTATGCGCAATTTCTCTTATTTTTGCTTTTACAAACACAGTTAAGTCAACAAGGATTTTTATAAGTTCTGCATGTATTCCTGCTTTAATCTCTCTTATTTTATTGTTTAAAGGAACAATCTGAGCAGGTTCAATATAAAAAGTTTTGTTTGTTGCAGATACGTCGTGAACAATGCCCGGAACTTTGCTTTTTGACGATGCCATTACCTGAAAAACAATTCTGTCATCACGTGTTGTGTATATGTTTTCCTGTAAATGTTTTGAAAATTCAGGTGCATTCATTAGAGAAGCAACTGTTGCTTTGAGATTTTTTTCGTTATCTCTTAAAGCTGAATAAAGACCTTTTAACGTCGGTGTTGCATCCTGTTTTATGTTCAGGTTTTCATCAAAAGTCGAAAATATTTTTTCTTCAAGTTCTCTGTCAGATATCAAGGTTTGTGCACCGTTTCTCAATAATGCGGTAAGCTTGAGATTTTCCATAAGAAATTTTTTAACAAGTCTTGAAGTTCTTAATGTTTTTGCAATATCTATAAGTTCTTCTTCACTCAGATAGCTTGCGGACATACTTTTTTGAATTTTATCAATATCAGCAACAAATTCAATGGGAATATCAGCAGGCATATCAAGAATATATTTTGCTTCACGTGTGCATAAAAACTCCTGTCTGATTTTTTCAATATCATTAAGCGGCATAGTTTTGAGGCAAAGTTCTTTACTTTGCGGAATTTTTGCAAAGTTTGAAATTCTTTCAAGTATTTTATCAAATTCTAATGATTTTCGGCTTTTTTCTGTGATATCCATACTTTTATTTAATGACAAGAATGCCTAAAATGCAATTGATTATTAACTTTTCTTGATTTATTTATTTAAATAAGTTAATTTTCTTGCACTAAAACTTTTTTAAAGTACAATTTAAAGTATAAGAAGATTTTTATTTATAAGAAGGGGATATAAAATGGCTGTAGAAAGACAACACGTTAAAGAACAAGATAAAATTCAAAGACGTTCAAACTTTGATCCTGTTGAAAGCAATTTGACAGAAGAACAGGTTAAGCTTGAAGCTTCAAGATGTTTGAACTGTAAAAACCCGAGATGCGTAAAAGGCTGTCCTGTAAATATTCAGATACCTGAATTTATTCAGGCAATTAAAGAAGGCAATATGGAAAAGGCCGGTGAAATTATTCGCCAAACAAGTATGTTACCGTCTGTCTGCGGTCGTGTTTGCCCGCAGGAAAGACAATGCGAAGGCAACTGTGTTTTGGGAATTAAAGGTTCTCCTGTCGCAATCGGAGCTTTGGAAAGATATGTAGGCGATAATACAAAAGCTGAAATGCCTGAAATCAAACCTTCAGGTAAAAAAGTTGCCGTTGTCGGTTCAGGATGTGCAGGCATGACTGCAGCTTGCGACTTGAGAAAAGAAGGACACGAAGTTGAAGTTTTTGAAGCACTTCACGAACTCGGCGGCGTATTGAGATATGGAATACCTCCTTTCAGACTCCCGAGAACAGTTTTGGACAGAGAAATTAAAAACTTAAAAGCTATGGGTGTAAAATTCCATACAAATGTTATTGTAGGTAAATCAATTACTCTTAAACAGTTAAAAGAAGACGGATTCGATGCTATATTTATCTGCTCGGGTGCAGGACTTCCTAAAATGCTTAACGTTCCGGGTGAAAACTTAAACGGAGTTTTCTCTGCTAACGAATTTTTAACACGTGTAAACTTAATGCACGCAGGTCAGCCTGACAGCCCTACACCTCTGAGAGTAGGTAAAAAAGCTGCTATCTTTGGAGGTGGAAACGTTGCTATGGATGCGGCAAGAACTGCTGTTCGCGTTGGCTTTGAAGAAGTTTATATTATTTACAGACGTACAGAAAAAGAACTTCCTGCGCGTTTGGAAGAAATAAGACACGCAAAAGAAGAGGGGATTGTATTTAAATTCTTATACGCTCCAAAAGAAATTATCGGTGAAAACGGTTATGTTAAAGCTGTTGAACTTGAAGTTATGGAGCTTGGCGAACCTGATGAATCAGGCAGAAGAAAACCTGTTGCAACAGGAAAAGTTGAAACAATGGAACTTGATACAGTAATCGTTGCATTAGGTACAGGTCCTAACCCTATTATCCAAAAATCCGCAGAAAGCGAAGGTTTGGAAATCATTACTGACAGACGCGGATATATTACTGTTGACGGTGAAACCAGATGCACAAATATCGACTGTGTATACGCAGGCGGTGACGTAGCTCCTGTTGGTGAATCCAATGCGATTAATGCTATGGGGGCAGGTAAAAAAGCTGCAAAAGCTATTAACGATATGTTGAAATAATTGAATACAAAAGAGCCGAATCCGTTAACATGGAAAGAGGCTCTTTTGTGCTTTAGAGGTAGATTTGAAAAAGTTTATATCATTAACAATTGCACTGTTAACTTTGTCGGTTCCCGTTATGGCACTGGAACTTGATACATCTGTTGATGATGAAATTCGGAGAAATTACAATCCCTCTAAACTTGAACAAACTCTTCCTGCCTTACCAAAGGTTGCACCTAATCAACCTTCAACACCTCCCGTAAATAAACCTGCACAATCAACGGCTTCGCAAACTCCGCCGAAAACTCAGCCTGTTACTCCTGCTGCAAAACCGCAATTAGGGGTAAAAAAGCTTCCCAATGATTACAAATACGATAAATCCACAGCAATACGTATCAAAAAGGGAACAAAGTTCAGAGTTAAATCAAATACTGTAATCTCAGATTATTTAAAAGAAGGTTCACGAGTATCGTTTACTACAATAAAGCCTGTTACACAAAGGTATGTTACTATTACTGAAGGTACTAAATTTACTGCTGTTGTAAAGGATTCGCACCTTCCTCAATTTAGCGGTAACGGAGGTTTAATTGTTTTAATGGTCGACAGTATGACCTTTAACGGTTCTACAAGAAGTGTTCATGCAAAAATTACAAAAGCTAATTTGAAAAAAGTTTTCTTTAATAATATAAAAGGTAAACGCCAATACTGGAAAGGTGTTGCAAAACAGGTTGATAAAGGTGAAAACTTTTATAAAAAAACAAGAAGAACATCATCAAAACTTGCTGACAATCCTGTTGGCGTAATAATTTCTCCTATTCCTACCTTAACAGGAATTGTTGTTTATGCTGTTAATTTCGTCGGCTCTCCTTTGTTTGCACTCTGGTCAAAAGGGGCAAGAATTTCTATTCCCGCAGGCAGTGAATTTGAAATAAAATTGTTAGAAGATGTTTATCTTTATTGATGCTGTAATACAATCAGATGATTTATATTTATGGTATTGTTTAATATTTTAATTTAGTTTATAATTTTCGTAAAGTTTAGTAGTAGAGACAACTTATATTAGTGAAGGAGAAAACATGATTAAAAAATTAACTTCACCAAAAGCATTGTTTGCAATGTTTGCAGTTATGCTGATGGGAGTTTCGCCTGTTCTTGCAAGCGAAGCTGATTTGGTTGTTCCTGGTATCAAGGATGCAAACCCTGATTTCTTCAAATATTTGGTTTGGGGAATTTTAATTTCTGTAATCGGCTTGATATTCGGATTTATCGAATTCTTAAAAATTAAAAAATTGGATGTTCACAGCAGCATGGCTGAAGTCGGAAACACAATTTTTGAAACCTGTAAAACTTACTTGATTCAACAAGGTAAGTTTTTACTTGTATTAGAAGTATTAATCGGTCTTTGTATTGCGTTTTACTTCGGATACTTACAACATATGCCTCTTAACCATGTATTGATTATTTTGGCTTGGTCAGTAATCGGTATTTTAGGTTCATACGGTGTAGCTTGGTTTGGTATCAGAATGAATACTTTAGCAAACTCAAGAACTGCATTTGCTGCACTTAAAGGTAATCCTTTAAATATTATGAATATTCCTTTAAAAGCAGGTATGTCAATCGGTGTATGCCTTGTATCAGTTGAACTTATTATGATGTTAATCATTTTATTGTTCGTACCGGGTGAAATTGCAGGTGCTTGCTTCATCGGTTTTGCTATCGGTGAATCTTTAGGTGCTTCTGCGCTTCGTGTTGCAGGCGGTATCTTCACAAAAATTGCTGATATCGGATCTGACTTAATGAAAATTCAATTCGGTATTAAAGAAGATGATCCGAGAAATCCCGGTGTTATTGCTGACTGTACAGGTGATAACGCAGGCGATTCAATCGGACCCACAGCTGACGGTTTTGAAACTTACGGTGTAACAGGGGTTGCTCTTGTATCTTTCATCTTGCTTGCAGTTGCAGGTACAGATAATCAGGTTCAACTTTTAACCTGGATATTTGTTATGAGATTCTTAATGATTGTTACTTCAGTTTTTGCATACTGGATTAACGGTGTAATTGATAAATTCTATGCTGCAAAAACAGAAAAATTTGATTTTGAAAAACCGTTAACTAACCTTGTATGGTTAACTTCAATCCTTTCAATCGCTATGACTTTTGTCGTAAGCCACTGGTTATTGGCTGATATGGGCGGTAACTTATGGTTAGTACTTTCAAGCATAATTTCTTGCGGTACTTTAGGCGCAGCATTAATTCCTGAATTTACAAAAATCTTCACTTCTCCAAAAGCAAAACATACTGAAGAAGTTGTAACAGCATCTCGTGAAGGAGGAGCTTCATTAACTATCCTTTCAGGTATTGTTGCAGGTAACTTCTCTGCATTTTGGATTGGTATGGTTATAGTAATGTTAATGGGTATTGCATACGTTGCTTCCAACCATATTCCTGAAGCTGTTATGATTTATCCGTCAGTATTTGCTTTCGGTTTAGTAGCTTTCGGTTTCTTGGGTATGGGACCTGTTACTATTGCAGTTGACTCTTACGGTCCTGTAACAGATAATGCTCAATCAGTTTACGAATTATCTTTAATCGAAGAAATTCCTAACGTTAAAGAAGAAATCGAAAAAGAATACTCTTTTAAACCTGATTTTGAAAACGCTAAAAAATACTTGGAGGAAAATGACGGTGCAGGTAACACCTTTAAGGCAACATCTAAACCTGTATTAATCGGTACAGCTGTTGTTGGTGCTACAACAATGATTTTCTCACTTATTTTAGTTATCAAATCAACATTGGGTATTGAACCTGAAATGATTTTGAATATGTTAAATCCATATACATTGCTTGGTTTATTATCAGGCGGTGCTGTTATTTATTGGTTCTCAGGCGCTTCTATGCAGGCTGTTACAACAGGTGCATATTCAGCTACCGAATACATTAAGGACAACATCAAACTTGATGATGCAAATTCAAAATCAGCTAACTTGGCAAATTCAAAAGAAGTAGTAAAAATTTGTACACAATACGCTCAAAAAGGTATGGTAAATATCTTTATCGCATTGTTTGCATTTGCACTTGCTTTTGCTTGTCTTTCAGCTCCTTGCTGTTCAACATCAGCTCCTGTTGCTTTCTTCGTAAGCTACTTAATTGCAATTGCTGTATTTGGTTTATTCCAAGCAGTATTTATGGCGAACGCAGGCGGATGTTGGGACAATGCTAAGAAAATCGTTGAAGTAGATTTGCAGGAAAAAGGAACTCCGCTTCACGAGGCAACAGTAGTCGGCGATACAGTTGGTGATCCGTTCAAAGATACATCATCAGTTGCAATGAACCCGATTATTAAATTCACAACATTATTTGGTTTGCTTGCAATGGAAATTGCTATTTCAGAATCATTCAGAAATGTTGCACCGATTGCGGGCTGGATATTCTTGGTAATTGCGTTAATTTTCGTAATTCGTTCATTCTACGCAATGAGAATTCCTGTTAAATCAGAAAAATAGGGAAATGAGTATATCTCATAAAAAGACTGCCTCACTTGAAAAAGCGGGGCAGTTTTGTTATAATTGTATGTGAAGGTATTGAAAGGAGCACCAGCGTAGCCGCTGGAGATGCAACATCGGGTTATGCATAAATATTATAAAAAAAGAAAGGAAGCAATTTATGAGAAAGTTTAGTAAAGAAGCTGTTACGTCTATTGGAAAAGTCTTGACAGAGCTCCAATGTGACGGGTCAAGCAGCTATGCTTGCGGGGGGGGGGCAGACTTTTAAGCTCCAACCATAGGGGATTTACATTAGCAGAGGTTTTGATAACGCTAGGTATAATCGGTGTGGTTGCAGCGATGACAATGCCTGTTTTAATTCAAAATCATCAAAAAAATGTTTTAAAACAGCAGTTTAAGAAATCATATTCATTGATGCAGCAGGCTTATCAAAAAGTTTTTGCTGATAACGGATATAATTATGAGTGTTATTATTGGGATAAAAATCCTTATGGAAATTCTGTTTGTACAAAATATAATGATGCAGGAGTATGTATAAAATCAACTCTTGCTGACGGCTCTGAAAAACCTGCCGATTATGGCGGACGTTTCCAGGAATGTTCACAGTTTATGGCTCATCTGGAGAAGCATTTGAGTATTATCAAAAAATGTAACGGTAATGCTTTAGAAGATGGATGTATACCAAAGTATAAGGGACTTGATACATATTATAAAGATCAGAATGACAGCCTGAGCGATGATGATTTAAGTCAAAAAACTGCCGGCTGCGGCAACTGGAACCAAAAGGAAATAGAAAATAAGCGTATAGTTTATGTGCTTGCTGATGGAACAATAATTATGCTTTATGGAACAGGACCGAGTTTATTTGCAATAGACATTAATGGACAGAAAGGTCCGAATAAATGGGGTCATGATTTATTTGCGTTCGGTACACGAGGAGGAGGGAGCAGAGCATCATATGTTGCAACACATGTATCATCGTGCTATCCTATCGAAAAGGGCGGCTTATCCACAACAAATATGTTAATAAACTCTTATAAATAAATGTAAAAGGCTCTATTTTTATAGAGTCTTTTACTTTATGTTTGTGATAACATTAATATATAAAACGAAAATTATAGAGGGAAGGAAATGAGTTTAACAGTATACTTAGGGATAGACGTAGGATCAGTAACAACAAAACTTGCGCTTGTTGATGAAAAAGGTAAATATGTAGACAGCTATATGCTTAGAACAGCAGGTAAACCTGTAATTGCAGTGCAAAAAGGTTTAAATGAACTTTTTGCTCAAAAACTTACGGATTATAACGTTATGGGTGTCGGAACAACAGGTTCGGGGCGTAACCTTGCAGGAGCTCTGGTTGGTGCTGATGTTATTAAAAACGAAATTACGGCGCATGCTGTTGCGGCAAGTATTAATGTTCCGGGTGTACAAACAATTCTTGAAATAGGCGGTCAGGACAGTAAAATTATTATCCTTCGCGATGGCATTGTTACGGATTTTGCTATGAACACTGTATGTGCTGCCGGTACAGGAAGCTTCTTGGACCAGCAAGCCAACAGACTTAATGTTCCTATTCAGGATTTCGGCTCTACTGCGTTAAAATCTTCCAACCCTGCCCGTATCGCAGGTCGCTGCGGTGTTTTTGCAGAAAGCGATTTGATCCACAAACAACAATTGGGATATCCTGTTGAAGATTTATTATATGGTCTTTGTCAGGCTCTTGTACGAAACTATTTATCAAACCTTGCTTTAGGTAAAGAACTTCTTCCTGTATTCTCATTTCAAGGCGGTGTAGCTACAAACTCAGGTATGGTTAAAGCTTTTGAAGAAGCATTGGGACATAAAGTTGTTGTTCCTGAAAACCACCAAACTATGGGGGCTATCGGAGCTGCTTTGCTTGCTATGGAAAATCATCAGTATACGGAAGCTCAAACTAAATTCAAAGGCTGGCAGGTAGGTGAAATGCATTTCCATTCAATTACTTGCGACTGTACAGGATGCTCTAATAATTGTGAAGTTATTACAATTGTTGAAGGCGAACAGGAAATTCAGCACGTAGAAAAAATTAAAGACATTAAAGGCAATATCATTGCCCGCTGGGGCGGCACTTGCGGAAGATGGGATATCTCATAATTAAGCAGATTATCTCTGTTTAAAGTTTCCGTTAGCCCAGGCATAAAGGCTTCCCATATCACTGAATTCTTTTTTGAAATCCTTGTTATTTATATATCTTAGGGTATATTTATCATTTTCTAAATATGCGTGACCGACGACTTTGTTTGGTTTTGAATTGCTGTATCCGTAAATGATTGCATTGTTTTGAGAAGTTGTCTTTTTGGGGAGCATATCTCCATAAAATTCGGTAACTCTTTTGGCTGTTTTGTTATCACTTCCCGTAACTTCAAATGTTCTTATAAATCCCATCGGAATTCCTGCGGAAGTTTCAGTTACAAGAGAGCTGCTTAACTGTTTTAACAGGTTGCCATCTTTATCAAAAATTACTTTTTTCTTAAATATTTCGCCTGCTTTATCTCCATAATATTCAACTTTGGTTCTGCCGTTTTTCATTACGGTAATTAATCTTTGTGAAAATTGTTTTGGACTTGCTTCAATTTTATTTAATGCTGAAAGTATTTTAGGGTTGATTTTATCTAAAACTTCTTTAGCGGTTTCGTCAACAATACGTCCGATTTCTTCAGCATCTTGTTTTCCTGCGATTAGTTTGCTATCAGCAGGTTTCTTACCTTTTGTAATGTAATATGCAGCAAGCAGCGCGCCTCCTGCGACAGCTGTCCCAATAGCAAGTTTTAATGTTGTATTTGATTTTTCTTTCAGCTCGTCTTTAAAGGTATCCGGCTGCCCGTTAAAGTGAATTTGATTTCCTATTGAAGATACTTTCATAAATATTCCTTTTTTGCTTATACATTTTAAAACGGAAAGTTTAATTAATTGACTTTTTTTGAAAAATTTTTACAATCCTTAAGATTCGTGTTATTATCTTAATATGAGCGATTTAAATACTACTTTAAATAATATGAAAAAAAAATATCGCGAGATTTTTTTAACCTCTGTTGAAGCTATACAAAAACGCGTTGACGAGATTAAACCTGACTGTGTCGGAGATATTTTTGATACTTATGCAAAAGGTTCAGACGGATATAAATGGCAGGAAGATGTTTTAAAGATGTTTGAGGACGATATTTCTCACGAAATATACAGAAAATGGAAAGAAATTCTTGCTTACCGTAAAAATTTCAGCTGTAAGGGCTGTGCAACCTGTTGCAATCTTGCATGCAGTGAGTTTTCTCCTGACGAACTCAAAGTAAAGGCATCAAAGGGCGATAAATTTGCAACACAATTTTTGAGTGTTTTTATTCCTTATGAATCTCAGGAAGAAGCGGAAAAGGTTTATCCCGAGTATTTAAAACTGCTTGATGAAACTATAAGTGATAAGGTTTATTTTTATCATTGTCCTAAGCTTACCGAATGCAAACGTTGTTCGGATTATGAAAACCGTCCTGAAATATGCAGGGTTTTCCCTGATAATCCTTTAAGTATTCTGCCCGAAAGCTGTGGTTTTTATGAATGGCGTAAAGAGGTGGAACCTGTTGCATTAATGCTTCATTCAATGGTAGAAATAATTGACTATTATAAGACTAATATCCCTGTTAAAAAGTAAAAGGAAACATTATGGAAGTACTATCAGGACTTAATCTTGAAGAAATTCAAAAAATTACCGATGAGCTTCATGCCTCAAAATTTCGAGCAAGACAAATTCATAACTGGATTTATTTAAAATCAGTAAACAGTATTGATGATATGACTGATTTGTCAGTAAAATTTCGTGAAGAATTGAAAAAAGTTGCTCAAGTTACCGATACAAAAATTAAAGTTAAACAGGTTAGCAGTGACGGTACAATCAAGTATCTTTTGGAGTTTCCCGACGGTGAATGTGTTGAAACCGTTTTAATGCGTTTTGACAACAGAGCTAATTTAACTGCATGTGTAAGTTCTCAGGTAGGCTGTGCCGTGAATTGTTCTTTCTGTGCAACAGGAAAACGCGGGTTTATAAGAAATCTTTCATATAAAGAAATTGTTGAACAGGTTTTGACAATTCAAAGAGATACAGGATTAAAAGTTACTAATGTTGTGTTTATGGGACAGGGCGAACCGCTTTTAAATCTGGATAATGTTTTAAAAGCTATGGAAATTTTTAATGAAAATTTCCAAATAGGAGCAAGACGTTTAACGCTTTCCACATCAGGCATAATTCCTAAAATTAATGAACTTGCAAATCTTGATATGCAGTCAACACTTGCAATTTCTCTACATGCGCCTAATCACGATATAAGAAAACAAATTATGCAGATTGAAAACAAATATCCTATGCCTGAACTTAAAAAGGCTTTAAAAAGCTATGTTGAAAAAACAGGCAGAAGGATTACTATTGAATATCTGCTGATAAAAGATTTAAACGATACTTTGGATAGTGCAAAACAGCTTGTAGATTATCTTAGAGATATTAAGTGCAATATAAACTTAATCCCTTATAATCCGACAGAAAAGAACGATTACCAAAAACCTTCCAACAATTCGACTATGCGTTTTAAATCGCTTCTCGAGCAATCAGGCAAGAAAGTTACGGTAAGGCTTGAGCGCGGCGCGGATATTGATGCAGCATGCGGTCAGCTGCGTGGAAAAGTTAATTAGAATTTTACAGGATAATTTTTAGGAATTTTCCATCCGTTTCTCATTAACATTTCAGTACAAAAATTTGTTCTGCCCATAGCATTATACGGCCTTGCGCTCATGGATTTACAGTAGGTAATCAGCTGGTTTTCAGTAAGCGAGTTTGCGTATGTCGTTAATATTATACTGTTATTTTTATTGACTGCATAAAAGTTAAATATATCTCTACCGTCAATGCGTCTTTTTTTGCTTGGATTAATCAGTACTTTAAAAAGGTGTCCGTTTCTCGGTGCCGCAAAAAATATTAATGCTGTTCCGTTGGCTAAGGCATAGCATGCACCGTTATAATCAGAATACATTGCAGAACCGCTTAAAGTGCCATAACTTTCAGATAAGGTTAAACATTCATTGTCAGGATATGTTTTTATAATTTTTATATATGGAGCAAAATATTTTTCAAATACATAATGAGAGTTCTCTTTGCTCCATGATTCTGTAACATATTCTGCTTCAAATCCGTTACCATATTCATTTTCTGCAAATTTAACCGCATTTGCAATAATTGAGTACGAACTTTTTAATCTGTTTTCAACAACAGATTTTTCATATTTTCCTATTAATGCAGGTATTGTTAAAGCTGCTACTACCCCAATAATCCCCAATGTAATTAATACTTCAGCAAGAGTAAAGCCGAAACGGCGTTGACTGTGTCCTTTTCGCCCCTTCTTTTCGATACTTAATCTAAAAGCGTGGCCCCTGTACGCAGTACTCGGGGGGGGGGCATCCTTAATGCTTCTTCTGTAAACATATTTCATCCTCCAATTCTCAATTATTATTTACTATATTAAATAAATTGTCAAGACTATATGTTTATTATATCTTTAATTTATGAAAGCTTTAATCCAAAGAGTAAAAAGAGCATCGGTAACAATTGATAATGAATTGTATTCGCAAATCGGAGCAGGAATTTTGGTTCTGCTGGGTGTTGCAAAAGAGGATGACAAAGAAAATGCAGAAAAACTTGCTCAAAAAATAGCAGGTTTAAGAATATTTGATGACGAAAATGACAAAATGAATCTTTCAATAAAAGATATTAACGGCGAAATTCTTGTTGTATCTCAATTTACGTTATGCGGAGACTGCAAAAAAGGAACGCGGCCTTCATTTGATAATGCTGCTCATCCTGATAAGGCTATTGACTTATATGAATATTTCGTTAAATGTATAAATGATAACGGGATAAAAACAAAAACAGGAAAGTTTCGTGCTATGATGGATGTTGAACTTGTAAACGATGGTCCTGTAACCTTCTTTATAGAAAAGTAAATGAAACCTATTGCAAATATTTTTAAATCATGTTATAATGCCAGTATTGATATAGAGTTAGAAATCGATTTTTTTTATACTGAGGAGAAATTCTTTATTAACCCGGAATTACGTTATTATTTTTTAATTAAGAGGCTTATATTATGTATGTAAACAAGTGTATCAAATGTGGTCGTGAGTTTGAAACAAAAAACCCCAAGAGAGTTATTTGTCCGGATTGTTTGTATCCTGATAAGAAAATGATAGTATCTCCTTCTCCAGAAGGTGAAACTCCTAAAGCTGAAACACCGTCACCGTCAGAAGAACCTTTAAAAGGTTATAGTGCAGGGGGAACTGAAGAAACTCCTCGTTATTACAGCGCAGGCGGAAATCAGGATCAGCAGCGTCCTTATAACAGACCGCAGCGTCCTTATAATAATCAAGGCGGTTACAACCGTGATAACAGACAGGGTGGTTATAACAGAAACTATAACAATCAAGGCGGCGGATACAACCGCGATAACAGACAAGGCGGATATAACAGAAATTATAACAACCAGGGTGGAGGATATAATCGCGACAATAGACAACAAGGCGGTTATAACAGACCACAGCAAGGCGGATATCAAAATCGTCCTCAACAGGGCGGATACAATAGAGGCGGAGGTTTCCAAAACAGAAGACCTCAAGGCGGTAACTTTAACCGTCAGGGCGGCTTCCAGAATAGAAGACCGCAAATGGGCAACAGAAACAGAGCTCCTAAGCAGCTTCTTGTAAGTAAAGAACAATTAGAACAAATTGAATTGCTTTACAAATTGATGTTGCCGCTTCCAAACCCTGACTGTCACGAAGTTATTGGTGAAAAAATCGGTTTGGAACCAAGAAAAGTATTTTTCGGTATTAATCTTGTAAGACAGAAAATGATGCTTCCTAAGCTTCCTTTCCCGAAAAGAAAACTTGCTATATCTCCTGATCAATTATTTGCGATAAAAAATCTTTATGAACCTTTATTACCGCTTCCTCCAATAGGATGCCACAAAATTATTGCAGCTCAATTGAAAATGGATGAATGGAGAGTTCACGTAGGTATCGGATTGATTCGTTCACAAATGGGTATGGAACGCTGGAATCAGGATAGACCTGATTTACCTGAAGAATTTAAAAAACAAAAAGCAGAAGAAGCTGCCGCTAAAGCTAAAGAAGCTTCTAAAGAAACTCCTGCGGCTAAAGAACAGGAACCTGAAGCTCCGGCTGAAGAAGTTAAACCAAAAAGAGGCAGAAAGCCAAAGAAGGTTGAAGAAGCTCCGGAAGCATAACGATGACAAAATTTGTTTCTGTTGGTAAAATTTTAAATTTTCATGGAATTCAAGGCGAAGCCAGAGTTGGTTTTTCTAAAAATCAACAGGATTTCTTTTGCTCTTTAAAGGAAGTTTTTGTTAAAGATAACAATGACTATAAGCTTTTAAAAATTAAAAGTATTCGTTTGCATAAAAACTTTGCTCTCGTTAAGTTTGAAGGAATTAATTCAATAAATGAACTTATGGAGTACAAAGGTTCTTTTCTATATGTGGATGAAGAGACAATTCGCGAAGCTCTGGAAGAAGATGAGTTTTTAATTGACGAGCTTGTAGGGTTGGAAATTTTTGATCAAAACGGTGCTAAAAAGGGCTTTGTTGTTGGTGTTTCAAATAACGGTGCAAACGATTTGCTTTCTGTTAAAACTAATTCAAAACAGATTGTACTTGTTCCGTTTGTAAAAGCTATCGTAACCGATGTTAGTATTAAAGATAGAAAAATTATAATCAACAACATTGAGGGTTTGCTGGAATGATTTTTGATGTTTTGACATTGTTTCCGGAAATGATTGAAAACCATTGCAAATACAGCATATTAAAACGCGCAGTTGAAAACAAAATTTTATCTGTTAATACAGTTAATCCTAGAGATTATACTCTCGACAAACACAAAAAAGTTGATGATACCCCATACGGCGGGGGGGGAGGGATGGGGTTAATGGCGCAGCCTTATGTTGATGCTTACGAAAGTTTAGAAAAGTCTGAAAATTCAATTACTGTAATGCTTTCTCCTCAAGGAGAACCATTAAATGATACTATTGTTAATGAGCTTGCTACATTTGAACAGATTGTGATGCTTTGCGGTCATTATGAGGGATTTGACGAACGTATAAGAGAAATTATAAAACCCAGAGAAATTTCTATCGGTGATTTTGTGTTGACTGGCGGTGAACTTCCTGCCTTATGTCTTATAGATGCTGTAAGCCGTAAAATTGAAGGAACTCTCGGGAAAATCGAATCTGCTGATGAAGACAGTTTTTCTAACGGGCTTCTTGAATACCCGCATTATACCAAACCCAGAGAATACAGAGGTATAAGCGTTCCGGAAGTGCTTTTAAACGGAAATCATAAAGATATAAATGAATTTCGTTATCAGGAAAGCTTGAAACGCACAAAGCTAAAACGTCCTGATTTATACCAAAGATATGTTGAAAAAATTCAAAAATAGTTTATAATGAAAATACGGTCAATAAACGAAATGAGCAACCAGCGTAGCCGCTGGACCCGTGACCTTGTGTTATGCATAAATGTATAAGAGTATAAGATTATTGAAAGGAGCAATTTATGAGAAGATTTAATTATGTCGGGGGGGGGGCAAACTTTTAA
>ERZ780023.139-NODE-139-length-16582-cov-4.45961_pt1 | contig 16582 bp, 9 predicted proteins | sample MGYA00511863_ERZ780023 | MGnify/ENA primary metagenome ERZ780023 (study PRJEB29588, sample SAMEA2162138) | human gut metagenome | biome: human gut; feature: human-associated habitat; material: faeces | place: Denmark | collected 2008/2010 ...
GAAGTTGTTATATATCTGGCTTTTCTGATATTTTTTGAATTACATATATGTTGGCAGTGCATTAAAAATTATACAATGTGCTATTTAAGTGTGAAAGTATATTGAGCTTGGGAGGATTAAGACATCATTCCTCTTGCTAATCAGCACTAAATGTTATAAAATGATTAAGATTATGTAGCAGCCGATGCAGTTCGATGTAGTCAGGCTGTTGCCTTTAGGAGGATTATATTATTATGGAAAAGACAATGGAGAAAATTGTTTCTTTAGCTAAGGCAAGAGGATTTGTTTACCCAGGTTCTGAAATCTATGGCGGATTAGCTAATACCTGGGATTATGGTAACCTTGGTGTTGAGTTAAAGAACAATGTTAAGAAGGCATGGTGGCAGAAGTTCGTACAGGAAAGCCCATACAATGTAGGAGTTGACTGTGCAATTCTTATGAACCCTCAGACTTGGGTAGCATCAGGTCATCTTGGTGGATTTTCTGATCCATTAATGGACTGCAAGGAATGTCATGAGAGATTCAGAGCAGATAAACTTATAGAAGACTGGGCAGACGAGAATTCATATGATCTCGGCGGTTCAGTTGATGGATGGACACAGGAGCAGATGAAGAATTTCATCGATGAGAAGAATATCTGCTGTCCTTCATGTGGAAAGCACAATTTCACAGATATAAGACAGTTTAACCTTATGTTTAAGACATTCCAGGGTGTAACTGAGGATGCCAAGAACACAGTATATTTAAGACCAGAGACAGCTCAGGGTATCTTTGTTAACTTCAAGAATGTTCAGAGAACATCAAGAAAGAAAGTACCTTTTGGTATTGGACAGATTGGTAAGTCATTCCGTAACGAGATTACACCAGGTAACTTCACATTCAGAACAAGAGAATTCGAGCAGATGGAATTAGAGTTCTTCTGCAAGCCTGGAACAGATCTTGAGTGGTTCACATACTGGAGACAGTACTGCATCGACTGGCTTAAGGCATTAGGAATGAAGGAAGATGAGATGAGAGCAAGAGATCATTCACCAGAAGAACTCTGTTTCTACTCTAAGGGAACAACAGATATCGAATTCCTCTTCCCATTCGGATGGGGCGAGCTCTGGGGTATTGCAGACAGAACAGATTATGACCTTACTCAGCATCAGACAGTATCTGGTGAAGATATGTCATACTTTGATGATGAAGCTAAGGAGAAGTATATACCATATGTTATTGAGCCTTCACTTGGTGCGGATCGTGTAACATTAGCATTCCTTTGCTCAGCTTATGATGAGGAAGAGCTTGAAGGCGGAGATGTAAGAACGGTTCTTCATTTCCATCCTGCATTAGCACCAGTTAAGATAGGTATTCTTCCACTTTCTAAGAAGTTAAATGAAGGTGCAGAAAAGGTGTATGCAGAACTTTCTAAGTATTACAATTGTGAGTTTGATGACAGAGGTAATATTGGAAAGAGATACAGAAGACAGGATGAGATTGGTACTCCATTCTGTATCACATATGATTTCGATTCAGAAGAAGATGGTGCTGTAACTGTAAGAGACAGAGATACAATGCAACAGGAAAGAATAAAGATAGCAGATCTTAAGGCGTATTTTGAAGATAAGTTCAGATTTTAATTAATAAAAGAACGGAATTTAAATCGATAATTAAAAGGAAAGAATTATGCTGTGTACTAAATGTGGTCAGGAATATGAGGGCAGTCAGTGCCCAAGATGTGATGGACCTGTTATATTAGTTAACAACAGTGATTATCTTGCCAGAAGAAAAGCATATGAGGAGAAGCAGGCTTTGAAAGAGAGGTCTGCTTCTTCTGATAAAAAAGAGGAATCACAGAGTGACTATGGACAGGCATTAGCAAAACGCGTGCAGGCGATAAAGAATCAGAGCAGAAACAAGACAGAAAGTAAGAAGCAGAGTCAGAACAGAAGCAAAGCGGACAGCAGAAAGCAGGGACAAAGTAGCGGAAAAACAGGTGGCAACAGGAATGGTAATCAGGAAAAGCCACAGATAAGAATTGCACGACATAAAGTAAACAAAAGAATGAAAATGATAGCGGCAGGGCTGATAGCAGGAGGGCTTATTGGTGTCGCAGCATTTGGAATATACAAGCTTGCAACTAAGAAGAATTATGCTCTTTATGTAAGCTACAACGGAAAGATATATGATATAGCAGGGCTGGACAGCAATTATGTGTGTGATGAAAGTGATGCAATATTTGCGGCAGACAGTAAGACCTTCTATACAGCACAGTGGCCGGAACAGATAGATTCAGGTAAGAATATCTTAAGCGTTGCGAGTGACAATGGAAAGTATTTCGTTACGGTAACATATGATGAGTCCAACTCGTCTGGCAGATATTCAATGTACATATGGAGTAAGGACGAATGTGTTCTTGTGTCAGAAGATAATCTGCAGAAAGAGATTATGTATATCTCTGATGACGGTCTTGTTATATACACGAATATTAATATTATTAATGACGAGGGTTCTACTAATGGAACAAGCCTTGCCATGAGCAGAGTCAAAGAAGTTAAGAAACAGCCTGAGGCACAGACAACTCTTATAGAGGGTAATCTTAATAAGGCATATGTGTATGAGTCAAAGCACCTGATAGTATGTCTTACTAATGCAGGCTCATTGTATACATATGATTATGAAAAAAAAGAAAAGCCGGTTTCAGTTGCAGATGCAGTTATGCAGTTATGGCCGGTGTCAGAGAACATGACAGGTGTGTATACAGCGAATGCAGACAGCCTTAATACAAGAAAAGATGTGGATACATTGCTGTATTCTAAGAGTGATGGAGTATATTATTACTCATGCAAAGATGCATCTGCGTATAAGATAGACAAGAAGACAGACAATGATGCAGATTATGTATTTGATAGAGACAATTCGCTTATATACAGAATTTCAGGTACATCAATGACATCAGCACTTATCAGAGAAACTAAAGTGAGTGAGTATGTGGATGTTGATTCTATGACTAAGGAAAAGAATTACATATATAATTCATCAGATGGTCAGATAGTGTATGTTAATGCGAAAGGACAGCTTCGAGTAGTTGATAACAACAAGATTACAGACATTGCGTCAGATGTTAATGCAGGTTCATTATCTAAAGTGTATAATAAAAGTAAGGCTTTAACATATGTTTCAGGCGGCAGGCAGTTCTATATGGATAACATTAAGAGCAAAGCTGTTGCAATTCTGGAATCAGATGCAGTTACAGACACAGAGGGAACATATTTTTACAAGAACCGAATCTATGCGTATGATGCTGATAATATTCTTTATTCTAATACACTGAAGGGAAATGATATCAGCAATATAGGCTACGTTGAAAGATTGTGGCTTGGAACAGAACTAAGATAATTGCAAATGTATTAAGACAGGTATAAGTTATGGATTTATTTGAATATATGCGTGAAAACAATAAGAATACAGAATCTCCATTGGCTATGAGATTAAGACCGGAAACACTCGATGAAATGGTAGGACAGTCTCATATAATCGGAAAGGACAAACTGCTTTACAGGGCAATTAAGGCAGATAAGCTTAGCTCAGTAATATTCTATGGTCCACCTGGAACAGGAAAGACAACTTTAGCTAGAATAATTGCTAATACAACAAGTGCAGAGTTTAATCAGGTTAATGCCACAGTTGCCGGAAAGAAGGATATGGAAGAGGTTGTTGCCAAGGCAAAAGACAATCTTGGAATGTATGGAAGAAAGACCATTCTTTTCGTAGACGAGATTCACCGCTTTAATAAGGGACAGCAGGATTATCTGCTTCCATTTGTTGAGGATGGAACAATAATTCTTATTGGTGCAACGACAGAGAATCCGTACTTTGAAGTAAATGGAGCTTTAATATCAAGGTCAATAATATTTGAATTAAAACCACTAGAGAAAGAAGATATCAAGACAATAATAAAACGTGCTGTGTATGATGAGAAGAAGGGCATGGGAAGCTACAATGCAGCAATAGACGATGATGCACTGGAATTCCTTGCAGATATATCCAACGGAGATGCGAGAAATGCACTTAATGCCATTGAACTTGGAATACTCACAACAGACAGATCAGATGATGGAGTTATACATATAGATCTTGCAACAGCACAGGAATGTATCCAGAAGCGCTCGGTAAGATATGATAAAGAGGGTGACAACCACTATGATACAATATCAGCATTTATTAAGAGCATGAGAGGCTCAGACCCTGATGCAGTAAGCTATTATCTTGCCAAGATGCTGTATGCAGGTGAAGATATTAAATTCATAGCAAGACGAATAATGATATGTGCCAGTGAGGATGTAGGCAATGCTGATCCTAATGCACTGCAGGTTGCAGTGGCTGCGGCACAGGCTGTTGAGCGCATCGGAATGCCGGAAGCACGTATTATATTAAGTCAGGCGGCACTCTATGTTGCGACAGCACCTAAGAGTAATGCATGTTACATGGCAATTGATAAGGCACTTGATGTAGTTAAGAATTCAAAGACTGCACCGGTTCCTGTACATTTGCAGGATGCCCATTATAAGGGTAGTGCCAAGTTAGGACACGGTGTAGGATACTTATATGCACATGATTATCCTAATCATTACGTCAGACAGCAGTATCTTCCTGATGCTTATGTGAATGAGAAATTCTATGAGCCGGGAGATATGGGATATGAGAGGGATATTAAGAAACATTTGGATAAGATTAAGTCGGAGGCATAGTTTCCAATGAGGGATTACATAAACAGACTTTCAAGAGGCAGTTCAATTATCAAAGTACCAAAGCTGTCATGCAGTGAGGAACAGATTACCATGGATATTATGTGTAATACAGTTGCTACAGGCAGCTTCATATGTGATGCCACCGATAAGGTTTATGGAATGGTCTATGCTGACAATGAGAGGGTAAAGATTCTTTCAGAACAATTTGGTGGTACGCATATTATAACTGAATATCAGGTGGACGCTTCCGGACTTGAAGAAAATGATGAGATAGAGGGAACATATACAGTAGTATGTAATGCCGGCGAGAAAAAGATACCATTTGTATTCAGATGTATGAAAGAGAATCAGGATGATATAAGAAATCATGTTAAGACTGAAGCAGTTGTTCTGCACATTGATAACGAAGAGAATACAATTATACACAAAGATGAAGCAGAGCAGTTTGAATGTGTGCTTATAAAGAGTGGCACAGAAGAAACAGAGATTGATATATATGCAGATGCAGATTTTATTGAATTAGAGAAAGACAGCTTATCAACTGATGATTTTGCAGGTGACAGGGCTGGAATTAAATATATAGTTAATCCACAGAAAATGCATGCAGGCAACAACTATGGATATATACATATAGTAAGTTATACGCAGCATTTAAAGATAAATGTGAGTGTTATATGTAAGAAAGCTGACGAATCGGAAGATTTTGAAGTCAGAAGAGAAGAAAAACTGGCACAATATAAGCTTACGAAGCTTTATCTTGATTTCAGAATGAAGAAAATCAAAAAAGAAAAATGGATTGCTGAATCTATGCAGACGGTTGACCGAATAAGGGGAATTAAGGGGACAGATGTATTTTATGATATTGTGCAGATACAACTGCTTATGGCGTCCGGAAGAGAGGAAACAGCAACACAGATATATAATAATATCAAGAAAGATATAGTTGGAAGAATTGGTGAAAATGTAGAACTTTACTGCTATTTTCTGTATGTTTCGACACTTATTGTGCGTGAAGAGGAGTATACGGCTCAGGTTTTATCACAGGTTAAGAAGTTTTTTGAGAATGGCTATGATACATATAGAATATTATGGATACTTTTTTACCTGAGTACAGATTCAGATAATAAGAGTATAAGACTTGTAAGAATAAAGGATGTAATTAATTCAGGATGCATAAGCCCTGTTATGTATATTGAGGCTATGAACATTATTAATGCACAGCCTGTTTTACTACGGGTGCTTAATCAGTTTGAAATGCAGGTTATTAATTATGGATGCAGGAACGACATTATTAGCGAGAAGCTTGCGATGCAGATTGCAGATGTTGTGGCTAATGAGAAGAATATTAATATTAATACTCTTATTATACTAAAAAAGATATATGATAAATATGAGAAAGACGAGATACTGACAGTTCTTGTAACCCAGATGGTAAGAATGGGCATGACAGGAGAAAACTGCTTTGAGATATATGAAAAAGGGGTATTAAGAGGCTTAAAAATAACAAGATTATATGAGTTTTATATTGCCAGTATGCCTAAAGAGACAGACAGGCAGCTGCCAAAGATAGTGTTGATGTATTTTGCATATGACAATACTCTTATAGATGAAGATAAAGCATTTTTATATGCAAATGTGGTGACGGGCAGAGATTCGTACTATAAGAATATCTATGAAGGTTATGAAAGAAATATAGAGATATATGTGTATGAACAGCTTAAAGCCGGCAATATCAGTGACAATCTTGTTGTATTATACAAGGCACTTCTTAAGACACAGCTTGTGTGTGATGACACAGGCACATTTGTAAGTAAAATGCCATATATGTACAGAATGCAGTGCTTTAGTGATGTGGTAAGATATGTACATGTCAGATATCCGCAGTTTACAGAAGAAACAGTATATGAGCTTTCAGGGGAAACAGCATATATATGTATGTATGGAAGTGACTGCGAGATTACATTTGAATGTATTGACGGACAGCTTAGAAAAGATACAATTGATTATGATATAGAAAAAGTGTTTGATATACAGCAGTATGCAGAGGTGTTTGAGGCTGCAGGTGATTATGGAAAGAACAATTCAGGAATAATTATGAGCAGAATCTGTGAAATGAGAAAGAATTCACAGTATACACAAGAAACACTTAAGCTGTACAAAACAATAAAAAAGGAACAGGGTATCAGTGAACAGTATAAACAGCAGGTTAATGCCTGGATGATTGATTATTACTATCATTATTATGAAGAAGATGATTTCTGGCATGAATACAATTATGTTGATACAGATAATCTGACGAAGAAGGATGCGGGAAAGCTGATAGAGATACTTATAGATTCATCAATGTATTCACAGGCATATGAGATAGCAGGTATATACGGTTGTTGTATGGCAAAAGCGGCAAAACTTCTTAAAATGACTGACTATATTCTTACAAATGTATCAGACGGACATAGTCAGATTATTGATGAGATTACTCAATATATATTCAGACACAACATTTATAATGAACCTGTTCTTTCTTATATGTGCGAATACTATAATGGGACTAATGATGAAATGTATGCGGTGTGGAAGTCAGCAGTTAATTATAATGTAAATGTATTGCATATGTCAGAAAGGATTCTTGCCCAGATGATGTATACAGGTGTGCATACTGGAAGATTTACAGAGGTGTTTGCTGATTATTATAGTAAGATTCCTGATATGCTTATAGTAAAGGCATATTTATCTTATAATTCACAATTCTATCTTCTCAGGCAGAAGAAGGCTAATGATATAGTATTCAGAGTTATAGAGGAGTGTATGGGGGATGGATATGGATTGCCAGAGTGTTGTTATGTAGCATGGCTTAAGAATCTGTCAAGAAACCCTGTTGCGTTAAGAGAAGATACATCTGAAAAAGAACTTGCACAATCAGTTCTTAATGAATTATGTGAACATGACAGAATATATGGATTTTTCAAAAAATTCAAAGGAATACTGGATTTACCATACAATATGCAGGGACTTACTATTGTTGAATACATAGCAGATCCAGATGATAAAGTATCTTTGACATATAGTATTAATGGGGCTGACAGGCTGGTGCAGGTTATGAAGTCTAACGAATGGGGAATATTTACATGCAGGTTTAATCTGTTTTATGGGGATTCATTAGAATATACATTTATAGTTAATGACAGCAATGAACAGACATCTACAGAGCCGGTAGTCTGCGAATATAAGGATATTCCATCAGAGAACACAGATGGAAGGATTGACATGCTTAATGATTGTCTTGCAAGCAGACAGCAGCATGACCTTACAACATTAAGAAAGCTCATGTATAGTTACTGTGTTGAGGAATACGTTACAAGAGAAATGTTTACAATTGTCAAATGAGGATAGCAGATATGGAGCAGTGTAAAGGACTTATAGCAGGAATAGATATAGGATATAGTAAAATTCAGGCAAGTGTATATTCATATAATTCACGGAATGTGCAGACGGTAAAACTGACAGAGGATTCAAAGGAAAAGACCAGTCTTGCAAATGTTGTCGCTGAATGTATGCGAGCAACAGGTACATCACAGATTCAAAGCATATGTGTAACCATTCCCGATTATCATTCTGATGAAATATCTGCTGTCAGGGATACTCTTAAAAAATGTGGTGTATCAGATGGCAGAGGGCAGGTATTAAGCAGAGTTGAAAGCTTTGCATATTATGCGTACAGACAGAAAAGTGAGCTTCATGCTGCTGGTGTGGCACTGTTTGACTACACAAGTGAAGGAATAAGGTGTGATTATCTTGCAGTCAGGAAGAATGACAATAGTAACTATCTGCTTCAGGAACATACAGGATACACATCTGATATATTAAAAAAAGCTGTGATAAGCAAAGAACTTGGACTGGCTGAGAATGAGTTGTGTACATTTGCAGAAGAGTATTTTTCTAAAAGACATGTTTCGGCGGCATATCTTACAGGTGAAGGTTTTGATGTTGAAAAGCTTCCTGAAAGATTTGCAAAGCTTATGGTTACGAGAAGAAAAGCATTTGTCGGACAGAATCTTTTTGCAAAGGGTGCATGCTTTGCAGCAATGGAGATATTGAAGCCGGAAGTGTTTAAGAATGTCATAATGCTTATTGATAATCATGTGAAATGTGGTATAGAAATAGATATTTCGTCATATGAAAAGCCAATGAGATTCAGGCTGGTAAGACCGGGAAGTAACTGGTATACTGCCGGACGGACTGTGGAATGTATACTTGAGGATATGAGAAGCATTACATTTAAAATAATAACACCTGAGAATAAATATTATGATGAAGTTGTTGATATAAGTGAAATTCCATTCAGGGAAGGGAAAACAACAAGAGTATCTGTGAGCGTAAGCTTTGTAGATTCTGACAGGTGTAATATTACAATAAAAGATCTTGGATTTGGCGAGTTTGTCAAAAGTTCAGGAAAAGTTATAAGCAAAGAACTTGTATTAAGAAGCTGAGAATGTGGAAAACATCAGGAAACGGAGAAATACAATGGGGAAAATAATACTGTGCAGAGGAAAGAAGGCAGATACACCACTGACTGTTTTACAGACAGGTGTGAAGTTATATACAGCAGAAGAACTCTGTTATTATATTTATAATAATATATATCTGATTGGACAGGATTTTATAGATGATAATCTTATCAGTTTTCTTGATGAAACCGGAGAAAAAGAGCTGGCAGAAAGAGTAAGGAAGCTGAAAGAAACAGGAGGTTCATTAGCACAGATATTTGTAATAATACTCAAGACAATAGATTATTATTCTGTTGCAGAGATTGAGCAGTTAAAAGAGATTCTTAATACTCTTGGAAAGCAGAGCGTATGCGAAAGGCTTAAAGCAAGAGGAGATGGATATCTCAATGCTGGATATTATTTTGCTGCGGTCAGATGTTACGAGTCAATTATAAAAGATTACAAGGGAAAAGATTTGTTGGCAGCTGATTATGCAAAAGTTTATCATAACCTGGGAACTGCCTATGCAAGAATGTTTATGTATGATAAAGCAGTGATATATTATGATGAGGCATATAGGACGGGTCAGCATGAGGAATCAAAAAAATGCAGTATAGCAGCTTTAATTATGGCAAAGAAGGATAAAGAACCTGTTAATGTTGATGTGGATGAAGATGAATATGTTGTCCAGAAGGAATTGGAAACTTTAATGGATAATGCCAGATATAGTGATGAATATAGGGAACTTGAAGATATTGCCAGATTAAAAGCAGATGGCAATCTGGCACAGTACAACAGGGCGGTAGATGAAAGACTTGACAGGTGGAGAACGGCATACATTAAATATAGCAAAACATTTTAAAGAATTGTGGTGGATATATGGGAATATTTAAAAAAGCTGAAAAAGAAACGATATATGATGATTATGATGATGAATCGTACAGAGATGAGGAACTGCTAGAAGAGGCAGAGAAGGAAAAAACTGCCAATAAAATGTTTAATATATTGAATATATATGAAACGTTTGATAAGAAGAATAAGAAAAAACATGAAGACCGCAAGAGCGGAGAACTTGATGAGAAAACAAAGGAAAAACAGCAGCAGGCCAAGATAGAAGAAGAAAAATATGATCATCTGTTAAACAGTATGCAGGCACAGACGCTTATCAAGGCAGTTGAGAAATATGGAAAGGATGAGGAAGACCGCAAAGAGATTGATGCTATACCTATTGAGCTTCCAAAGGAAAAATCCGACCTTGATAAAATTGCAGAATATGCGATGAGCAGGAATATAGACAGTGTCAATATAAAGGATTTCAGTACACATGATATTGAGGTTTATGTAAGAGAACAGTGTGATATCATGGAAGAAGCAGCGACACATGTAGAAAATGCTAAAGCTGAGTATGAGGCTGTTACTGAAGAATATAATGATATACAGATTATGGAAGAAGCTCCCACACAGATACGTGATAAAATATTGAGCTGTGCAGAGACCATAGACAACATGATGGTTGACAGGCGTATTCTTAAAAGTACAGAACATAAGCTGTCAAATGCGGCATACAGGCGCATGGAAGCTGTGGAAAATGAAATGCCAGGTGGAATAAAGCTTTTGAAAGCATCCGAAGATTATTATGATACTGTTAAGAGAGATTTAAGGATACTTGAGGCAGAACAGCTTAATCTTAGAACTGATGCGGACGTTCTTGTTACAAGACAGATTAAGATAAGAAGGCTTGCGAAAACAGCAATCTTTGCGCTTGCGGCAGTGTTTGCAGTATTTCTTATATCGATGACACTTGTTCAAAATGACAGTGATACGGCACTTTTTATAGGAATATCTTTATTTGCAGCAATTCTTGCAGTTGGAATGTTTGCTTTATTAAAGGTTACTGAAAGAAATGTGATTATAACCGAAATAAAACTTAATAAAGCTACAGCACTGCTTAACAAAGTAAAGATTAAGTTCATTAATGCAGCAAATACGCTGGATTATGAATATACAAAGTTCGGAGTTAAAAGTTCATATGAACTTGATAAGAAATACAGACTGTACGAGGAGATGAAAAAAGAGCAGATTAGAATGCTTGATATGACATCATCACTTAATTCTGCTGAAAATGAGCTTGAGAATATGCTTAAGAATTTAGGACTTTACAGTCCACATATATGGCTTGGAAGAGTGAGGGCAATCATTAATCCTAAGGAAATGGTTGAAGTGCGGCATGAAATAAATACTCGCCGTTATAAATTAAGGCAGCAGATAGAGTACAATGAAAAACGTATTGATGAAGCAAAGGAAAATATTAAAAAGATAACGCTTTCAAATCCGGCACACAGCGATGGTGCAATGCGCGTAATTGAAATGTATGAGAAGCGACATTCACGGGTTGCAAAATAAAATTGATATGTTACAATAAACAGTGGCTTTTTACGCATATGTATGATAAAAAGCGAAAGAAGTATGGAGGCTATAAGGATGAAAGAAAGACTTGAAGCAATTAGAGAAAGAGCTTTAGCACAGATTAATGAAACTGATTCGCTTGATAAACTGAATGATATCAGAGTCGCTTTCCTTGGAAAGAAGGGTGAACTTACAGAAGTACTTAAAGGTATGAAGGAAGTTGCACCAGAAGACAGACCTAAGGTTGGTCAGATTGTTAATGAGACAAGACAGGCAATTGAAGAAGTATTAGATAAGGCTAAGACAGAATTAGCTGCCAAGAAGAGAGAACTTCAGTTAAAGAGTGAAGTAATAGATGTTACTCTTCCATCTAAGAGGGATGAGTTAGGACATAAGCATCCTAATACACTTGCATTAGAAGAAATCCAGAAGATATTCATCGGAATGGGTTATGAAGTAGTTGATGGACCAGAAGTTGAGTATGATTACTACAACTTTGAGGCACTTAACATACCAGCTAACCACCCGGCTAAGGATGAACAGGATACATTCTACATTAATGATAAGATAGTACTCCGTACACAGACTTCCCCTGTTCAGGCAAGAGTTATGGAGAAGGGCAAGCTCCCTATCAGAATGATTTCTCCAGGACGTGTATACAGAGCAGATGAAGTTGATGCTACACATTCACCATGCTTCCATCAGGTAGAAGGTCTTGTAATTGATAAGGGAATCACATTTGCAGACCTTAAGGGAACTTTAGCAGAATTCGCTAAGGAGCTTTTCGGACCTGATACTAAAGTTAAATTCAGACCACATCATTTCCCATTCACTGAGCCTAGTGCCGAGATGGATGTAAGCTGTTTCAAATGTGGTGGTAAAGGATGCCGTTTCTGTAAGGGCGAGGGATGGATTGAAATCCTCGGCTGTGGAATGGTTCACCCACATGTATTCGAGCTTTGTGGAATTGATAAGGAAGAATATACAGGATTTGCCTTTGGTGTAGGACTTGAGAGAGTTGCTCTTCTTAAGTACGAAATCGATGACATGAGACTTCTTTATGAGAACGATATCAGATTTATAAAGCAGTTCTAAATCGATTCATATAGTGGTCTAACGACTGGAATAAGATAAAGTATATTTAAGGAGAATGACGATATGAATACATCATTAAATTGGATAAAAGCAATGGTTCCAGGTCTTGAGTGTACAGATCAGGAATTCAGAGATGCTATGACACTTTCAGGAACTAAGGTGGAGTGTTTTAATGCATTTGACAAGAACCTTGATAAAATCGTAGTTGGACAGATTCTCTCAGTTGAGAGACATCCTGATGCAGACAAGCTTGTAATATGTCAGGTTAATGTTGGCAGCGAGAATGTCCAGATTGTAACAGGTGCACCTAATATTGAAGTTGGTTCAAGTGGACAGAAGGTTCCTGTAGTATTAGACGGAGGTAAAGTTGCCGGAGGACATGACGGCGGCGCACTTCCAGAAGACGGAATTAAGATTAAGAAGGGCAAGTTAAGAGGCGTGGAGTCATGCGGTATGATGTGCTCTATCGAGGAACTTGGTTCTTCAAGAGAATTCTTCCCGGATGCACCAGAGGAAGGAATATATATATTTGGAGATGATGCTGTTGTTGGTTCAAGTGCGGTAGAGTACTTAGGACTTAATGATACAGTATTTGAATATGAGATAACTAATAACCGTGTAGACTGCTACAGCGTTATCGGTATCGCAAGAGAGGCTGCTGCTACATTCAGAAAGCCTTTCAATCCACCGGTTGTTACTAAGACAGGTAACGATGAGGATGTTAACACAATGGTTTCAGTTGATATTGAAGCTAAAGAACTTTGCTCAAGATATGTTGCAAGAGTTGTTAAGAATATCAGACTTGCTCCATCTCCAAAGTGGATGCAGCAAAGACTTATGACAGCAGGTATCAGACCAATCAACAACATTGTTGATATCACTAACTATGTTATGGAAGAATATGGTCAGCCAATGCATGCATATGACTATGATACTATTGCAGGTCACAAGATTGTTGTAAGAACAGCAACTGATGGCGAAAAGTTCGTAACACTTGACGGACAGGAGAGAACTCTTGACGCACAGACACTTCTTATCTGTGATGGTGAGAAGCCAGTTGGTATCGCAGGTATCATGGGTGGCGAGAATTCAATGATTACTGATGATGTCCAGACAATGCTTTTTGAAGCAGCTACATTTGACGGAACTAACATCAGAAAGACAACTAAGAAGATTGGTTTAAGAACAGACGCTTCTGGTAAATTTGAGAAGGGACTTGATCCAGAGAACGCAATGGAGGCTATCAACAGAGCATGCCAGCTTATTGAAGAGCTTGATGCAGGTGATGTTGTAGGAGGCGTGGTTGATGTATATCCTGACCCTGTAACTAAGAAGAGACTTCCATTTGAGCCGGCTAAATACAATGCTTTACTTGGTACTAATGTATCAGATGAAGATATGCTTTCTTACTTTGAAAGACTTGAAGTTGAATATGATAAAGATGCTAATGAGCTTATTATTCCAACATTTAGACAGGATCTTAACAGAGACGCGGATATGGCAGAGGAAGTTGCAAGATTCTTCGGATATGACAACATTCCTACAACTCTTCCTAAGGGAGAGACAACAATGGGTAAGATTTCATTTGAGCAGAGTATTGAAGATGCAGCTTCTGAGGTTGCCCAGTTTACAGGATTCTCACAGGCTATGACATACTCATTCGAGAGCCCTAAGGTATTCGATAAGTTAAAGCTTCCTGCTGATTCTGTATACAGAAAGACAGTTGTAATCTCTAACCCATTAGGAGAGGATTTCTCAGTTATGAGAACACTTCCAATCCACGGAATGCTTACATCATTGTCTACTAACTATAACAGAAGAAACAAGAATGTTAAGTTATATGAATTGGCTAAGATTTACCTTGCAGCAGATGATGTTAACGAACTTCCTGATGAAAGAGTTGAATTCACACTTGGAGCTTTCGGCAGCGTTGACTTCTACTCAATGAAGGGCGTTATTGAAGAATTCCTTGAGAAGATTGGAATGAAGAAGAAGCCAACATATGATGCTAAGGCTGGTATTCCATTCTTACATCCAGGACGTCAGGCAGATGTATATTACGCTGATAAGAAGATTGGTTACATTGGAGAACTTCATCCGGATGTTGCCGATACTTACTCAATTGGTGAGAGAACATATATTGTTGTTATTGACATTCCAACAGTTACAGAAATGGCAAGCTTCGATAAGAAGTTCACAGGAATTGCAAAGTTCCCAGCTGTAACAAGAGATATCAGTATGGTAATGCCTAAGGAACTTCCAGTTGGTGAAGTTGAGAAGATTATTGAAAAGCGCGGCGGAAAGATATTAGAAAGCTACAACCTCTTCGATATCTACGAAGGAAGCCAGATTAAAGAAGGCTTCAAGTCAGTTGCTTACTCAATCGCATTCAGAGCTAAGGACAGGACACTTGAGGATAAGGATATCACACCAGTAATGGAGAAGATATTCAAGGATCTTGAGGCTGACGGAATCGAACTTAGAAAGTAATACAGACCCAGCTGTTGCAGTGGTTGGTAAAGGGGCGGCGTGTGGCGCCGCCCCTTTGCTTTGAAAGGAGTAGTACATGGATTTACATGATTTTTATTATGATCTGCCAGAGGAGCTTATTGCGCAGGATCCTTTGTCTGACAGATCAAGTTCAAGACTTATGGTGCTTGATAAAGAAACAGGAGAGATTGAACATAAGATATTCAGAGATATCGTAGATTATCTTAAGCCGGGTGATTGTCTTGTTGTTAATGACACTAAGGTAATACCAGCGAGACTTATAGGTACTAAGGCTGATACAGGAGCTACTATTGAAGTGCTTCTTCTTAAAAGACTTGAAGACAGACAGGATACATGGGAAGTTCTTGTTAAGCCGGGAAAGAAGGCTAAGGTTGGAGCTAAGATAAGTTTTGGCGAAGGCAAGCTTATAGGAGAGATTATTGATATAGTTGAAGAAGGAAACAGACTTATCCAGTTCACATATGATGGAATATTTGAAGAGATTCTTGATGAGCTTGGACAGATGCCACTTCCACCATATATAACACATAAACTTGAAGATAAGAACAGATATCAGACTGTATATGCAAAGCATGAGGGTTCTGCGGCAGCACCTACTGCCGGGCTTCATTTCACAACAGAGCTTCTTGAAAAAATCAAAGCCATGGGAGTTAATATTGCAAGAGTAACACTTCATGTAGGACTTGGAACATTCAGACCTGTCAAGGTAGAGAATATTCTTGACCATCATATGCATTCAGAGTTTTATATTGTTACACAGGAAGCTGCAGACATGATTAACAATACGAGAAAGAATGGCGGAAGAGTTATTGCAGTTGGAACAACAAGTACAAGGACGCTTGAATCTGTAGCACTTGATGATGGAACAATTCCTGCAAAGAGCGGATGGACAGAGATATTCATATATCCGGGATATAAGTTCAAGGCAATTGATTGTCTTATAACGAACTTCCATCTTCCGGAATCAACGCTTGTTATGCTTGTGTCGGCGCTTGCAGGAAGAGAACATGTACTTCATGCATATGAGGTTGCTGTGCAGGAGAAATACAGGTTCTTCAGTTTTGGGGATGCTATGTTTATTAAATAATAAAAGTATATAGAAAATATATTTGAACTTCGCATAAGTTAATGTTATCATTAAATGGATTAAATGAAGGAGAACAGGTGTAATCCTGTACAGTACAGAGGGAAATCATGGGGATTGAAAAGAGAAAATCAAGAAGAACTGATGTCAATGTTTATATATCATTAAGACAGCTTGATGATAAATATGTTTCTGGGTATGCTGGTGATACCGTAGACGTGAATGTCATTAATATATCAAAAGATGGCATGGCATTTAAGTCTGATTAT